>Ga0325411_1007233_pt1 | contig 12116 bp, 7 predicted proteins | sample PopdelMetagenome_13_FD_206181 | JGI IMG/M metagenome (GOLD analysis project Ga0325411, IMG submission 206181) | Populus deltoides microbial communities from Bellville, Georgia, United States - Xylem-PdIQD-R4 | ecosystem: Host-associated > Plants > Phyllosphere > Stem > Wood/Secondary xylem... | reverse complement strand
CTTTAAGGATTTCTTTATCCAAACATTAGCGGTGAATAATAGATGAATTCCCCCCAAAATAAGATTTTTATATTTTTTGGAATATTGGCCAATACCCTTTGGAGTTTTACAAACATGTTGTAAAATCTAGAAATGCAAGAAAACAATTTTTTTGTTGTGTTTAAGAAATCCATGTGAAAACACATTTTCAAAACTTCCAATATTTTTTGTATATAAAAAAAACATTCAAAATATGTTAGGGTATTGACCGTATGCAACACACAAGAAAACAAATTTGATATATATTTATATTTGTCACATTGCGTAAAAAAACAAAAACGGGTATTCTAAACACAAGACTAATATTTTTTACAACAAAAAAAAATCAGACCTTAAAATAAATATACAAAAAAAAAATCATAAATCACTTTCTCTTTCTTTTATTTTTTTGAAGAAAAAAAAAGGGGGGTTCTAGCCGGGTCACTTGCCCAAGCAAGTGACCCGGCTGGACATAAAAGGGGTGCAGCTCTCTTTTGTGAAGGGAGAGCTACTGTTCAAGTGAATTAATTCACTTGAATAGTACAAACACATATATTACAAAGAAAAAGACCACACTAAAGTGCAAATACAAAGCAAAAGAAAGCATGCAACAGGTGAATAGAAAACCAACCTGGAGACGAAGAAACTGCAGTGGCGTTGGAAGAGTGATAGTTGCTGGGTCTGCGTCTGTCTTTCTTCTTATGTTTTGTGTTTGGGTCTGCCTATTGCCTCCTTCTTTACTCTGCGCCTCCGTCACTTTCTCTACTGATTCCTAACTTTCTTTTCCCGTTTCTGCAGTTTTTATTTGCAGAAAACAAATGGAGCAAAGGCATCTTTCTTATTTTTCTTTTGCTGTCTCTCTCCCGTTCTCTATTCTCTCCTCTATTTTCTTATTTTTCTGCTCTCTTTCTCATCGCCCTTTGCTAGGTCATTAGAGGGGTTTATATATAGTCTAGAATATCTCTATTTAGGAAAGATTTAATGCATTAATTCTAGGACGTAAATCCCTACTGATTTGCAGTAAAAAAACGCAAAAGGAAGCTGCAATATTCTGATTTTGTGCTGGTGCTTTACGTCTGATTTCTTTCCAGTTTTAGAGGAGGGTGTGGCTATTTTCTTTCCTTCCATAGGGCCAGCTGCTCCCTTTCAAATGAGGCAAGAAAAAACATGGTTGCAGCTCCAAAATTCAGGCATGATGATAAAGGAAAAACAGCAGGAATTTGCAGCGAAAAAAAGGAAAGAAATCAGATGGAGGGTGCAGCTGCAAAATCTCATTTTCCTTATTCGATGTGGAAAAAATCCTGTCATTTATGATGATCCAGCCCCCTCTCCAGCTTTCAATATCCTTCTTCAATTCAATCCCTCATTTTAACAATTTTCGATTTAGTCCTTGGTCCAAAAAAAATCCTTCGAATCAGCCCCGCGAACTTGGGCTATATCCTTCCCGCGGCAGAATTTTCTGCCCTCACGTTAGATATTCAAATGGGAATATCTTGAGCTTCTGATATCGAAATCAAGTGATTCAAAAGCCCAAATTCATCTACGCGTCTAGGACTAAAACTTTGATGAAAAAGTCAAAGTGAGATAAAATCTTTTTACAGAACAAAGACTGGCAGTAATCTAGTTGGTCAAAAGGAATCTCCAGGTCTAACTCAAAAACTGACGAATGCCGAAAATCCTGATATGACTGAGAGTATGAACTAAGAACAAAAATCACAAAAACTAGGCCAAAAATAGAGTTTCTTTAGTGCAGACTTGGGTCAATATCCTTCTCGCGGTAAAATTTTCTGCCTTCACGTTAGATATTTAAACGGGAACATCTTAGGCCTCTGATATCGAAATCAAGTGATTCAAAAGCTCAAATTCATCTACGCATCTAGGACTACAACTTTGATGAAGGAGTTGAAGTGAGATAAAATCTTTTTACAGAACAGAAACTAGCAGTAATCTAGTTGGTCAAAAGGGATCTCTAGGTCTAACTCAAAAACTGGCGAATGCCGAGAATCCTGATATGACTGAGAGTATGAACTAAGAACAAACATCACAAAACTAGGCCAAAAATAGAGTTTCTTTAGTGCAGACTCGGGTCAATAACCTTCTCGCGGCAGAATTCTCTACCTTCACGTTAGATATTCAAATGGGAACATCTTGAGCCTCTGATATCGAAATCAAGTGATTCAAAAGCTCAAATTCATCTACGCATCTAGGACTACAACTTTGATGAAGGAGTCGAAGTGAGATAAAATCTTTTTACAGAACAGAAACTGGTAGTAATCTAGTTGGTCAAAAAGGTTCTTGATCTGACAATACTGAGCATCCAAATCTAACTGAGAATCCGCTCTAAGAACAATGATCCCTAGGACCTAATAAAGGTGTACGTCAATTTTTCAATATGTAATGAGTGACAGGATATACCTAGGATGGTCAAATATCGTACGAAACTGAGGGATTTATTCAACCTTAAAGACCAGATAAAAAAGAACGAATTTAGCATTATGAAGACTCCTGATCAACCTAAGAAAACCTGATGATTTTGGTAGTAAAGGGGAAGGATAAAAAGAGCAGAAAACAGCTCAAACAAGGTTTCAAAATATTTCTTTCTGTGCCTTTGTCAATCTTTTGGCGAATATAAGCTAAACTCCTACACTCTGTTCAAAAGAAGTATACACCGTCTCCAGCATGTGGGGTCCAAAATTGAGTAACAACAACCACCAAATTAGAACCTTCGACTAAATGTCTATGACTAAGTGTCTAATCATGGAAAATAGTAAATCTATATTAAAAAAAATCTCCAAATTTAGAAACAAGAAGTATTATTTCATCATCAACATTAATTGTAACATTCGGGCCTAACATATTAAAATCTTCATACTAGGCTCAGATAAGTCATATCTATGTTGATTAGTGAATGGATTGCCAAACATACTTTCATCACCCTTTTGCAGCAAATCATTCATCAATAATATGTTTTACCTGTTCTTTACTAACATAGAAGAACAGGTGGATTGTTATACTTTTTTACCAATTCAACCAGAAGTTAGATAAATAAAAGAGTTAGTCGACTACCCATAAACAATACCACCATGGTCAATCCACATCGAATAAAAGAATTGATCATTATCTTAAAGTTATCATCACATGCAATCAATATAGGATAATACTAATATTCCTTAACTTGAAACTTCCAAGTTATATCAACTTTAATATCATTATAATTCCATCCAAGTTCAAGACATATAACCTGTTTCATTTTCGCAAATGACATGCCTAAATTAGCATTTAATAACGCACTACTTTTGTCATTATAAGCGATATTATTGTTCACATCATGAGTAATAGTACTACCATAATCACATAAATAAATTGTTATAAGTCATTATGCAACAATCCGCATTTTCAAAATACAATAACGATGTTTCCACTAACCATTTTCATGTAAAATTAGGTAAATTATATATATATATATATATATATATATATATATATATATATATATATCACCTCTCTAACTTTAATTTATTCTAACACATATTAAATAAAACAAAAAGTGTATCTTTCTGATTTTAACAAAATTTTGGCAACAACTCTTCTATACGAAAGCATTACCCAAAATTTTATCCTGAAATAAAGTACCTACAAACACAATCACAACTTTCCAACTCATATTCAATCCATATAACCAAACTTAGGCAGCATTAGGCATACCACTCATTATATTTATCAACTCAAGGCTACATGTGATATCGATTGTGTGAGTTATTGTGTTGGATTGTTATTGTTGTTGTTGTTGTTGTTGTTGTATGATGCAAGACAACTTGTTGAAGAAATCCTAAACTGAAATTACAGCCATGAAACAATTACCAGCCACTCTTTCCTTATTTAAACATAGACTCTTATTTGGGGTCCTTGTTGCTTCGCTATTATTGCTGCTTAAGTTTAGGACTTGATTTATATCTTTAGTAGGGATTTTTCAATTTTCCTTATTTTGTTATTTATTTTTGTAAGTAATTGTATGATTGCTTAGGGTTGACAACTTATAAATACAAGCAACCCCCACACATTGGAGATACTTTTGATTTTGAATAAGAATTTCTTTTAGAAACATTACTCCATTACTCGTGAATTCGGGTGTTGTATTTTACTCGTGGATTCGAGTATTTCCTAGAAAAAGACGGTGACCTTTTTTGTTGTTAGCTTTTCGTTACGTCATTATAGGTATTTGAAACAAGATAAAATTTTGGGTAAAGTTCTAGTATAGAGAAGATCCTGTTGAAATTTTGTTAATATTATATATTTTATAAATTAAGTGGAAAATAACATAAATGGAAATATTTTCGAAGATCAATATTTTCATGCTTAATTGCATGAAATCAACCATAATTGCATAAATTCATATCTAATTTCAACCAATCCATACAAAATTCTCCAAATCAGCAATTTATCCAAAGATTTAACTTAACATAAAATTCATCGAAATCCAACCTAATTCATTTTATTTTCATGCTCAATTACATGAAATCAACTCTAATTGCATGAATTCATAGCTAATTTCAACCAATTCATATAAAATCTTCAAATTCAACAACTTACACAAACATTCAACACAACGCAAAATTCAATTTAATTCATATTATTTTCATGCTGAATTGCATGAAATCAACCCTATTTCACTTAATTCATAGCTAATTTATATATAAAAAAAATCAACAAACTTGAATTTTAAACTAACCCTTAACAATAATTTAATCACAATTATATCAATTACAAATTAAATATAAAAACCAGATAATTAAAAGAAACGTAGGATGTTTAACTTGCTTTTGTGATTGGGAATTGGTGGTAGTGTGGTGGTCGTGGCTATGGAGTGGTGGTAGCAGTAAAGATAACGTGAAGAGTGGTGTTCATCATTGATGGAGAGGTTAGTGCTCATTATTGATAGTGTTGTTTATTGTGCTATTGTCGGTGAAGTTAGCAATGCTAGAAATAGGTAGAGAATGTCCATTGGCGAGAGAAGTGGGCATGCCTTGCATATGTGCCTGGTATATTGTGCTTGCACATAAATTTTATATGTGAGGTGTGTTGTGCTTGCATATAATTTGTGTGCGGCAGGTGTGTGCATGCATCAATAGATGGTGCGTGACTCCTGGGAACTTAAAAATATGCATTGAGGTGCATGTTGGGTTAGTATTAGATAGTCCAAGGTGAGTCAAGATTGGACAAAAAAGAGGTCGTTTGGACCAAGCTCAAATGGCTAGGATGCCCAACTATTGGGTCAAGCCTAAACGAACAGGATTTATAATTGTATAGGCAAAATAACTTTTATTTTATTTTATTTTTATATTTATTTTTAAACATCGAGCCTAGAGAAAAAAAGGCTACAATCACCACAACCCAAGACATAGTCCGTATGAAGTCCATTTCTATCTTAATTTTTGATGACTTCATGAAAACACATACATACACATTTTTTTACTTTATATATAAAGAGTATAATAAAGGCTACATAAACCAATCAATTGTAGGGGTTTGAAAACCAACCAATAGATCAAACCAAAAAAAAAATTAAAAAAAAACTAAACTAAGAAAAAAAAACCAAATAGACCAATTAAGAAACTAGAAAAATTACTTGGTTTGATTTTGTTTTGGTTTTAAAAAGTTGAAACCAATTGAACTGAACAAAATCAGATCGATTCAATCAAGTTTGAACAGAAACAAAGGTCAGATTACATGTTGAAACTTGGAGGTTGAAACAATCTAGCATTCTTATATTGTTCTTTTATTTTGATGAAGACCCAATCCACCCTCACCTCAACCTATCTGATTAGTACTTAAAAGTGCATTTTTATCAAGGTTTTATATCATCATTTTTCACTTGAAGTATCAATAACTCCTTAACTAGAGTATGTTTTATAATAACAAGTCTGATAATATAAGATACCTTTAATTTATGGTAAATGCTCATTTTAAATACAAGTCTGTCACATAAATCAAAGGATTGGTTGATGAGTTTAACTACTGAAATTGAGGAGACAAAGAGAGGACTAAGCTTAAAAAAGAGATGTTGGTTCAGTCCAAACAGGAACATCATTAGGTTATTGGATCATAACTGGAGTTGTAGAACTTGGATTTAAGTCTGATTTATATGTATGAAAAGCTAAGACATAGGTCTAAAACTTTCATGAGAGTCCAAGATTTAAAAGTTCCATTTTCAAGTTCAAATGGTAGCAACAACGGAGAAATCAGAATCTGTCCTGCAACCCAGACATTGTTCAATGTTCAGTGTATATCTCGAGTTCTAGCAGTCCAAAGGCGCCGATTCTTGTTTTTTTGGAGAGTTGAGACAATTTCCTAGAACTTGCATGAAGACTATCTATTCAAATTCTGATGTTAGCAATGATGTTTTGTTCAGACAAGAAGATAAGGATTGTCACCAAGTCAAGATGTGGCCACCCACTTAACAATTAGTTATCAAATCAATAATTCTGAATTTTGGCCTATATAAGGAGGCATTTGTCATGCATTTAGGTATCTTTGTTGTTCAAATCAAGATCTTACTCTTACTCTCTTTCTTTGTATTTTGTAATGTTAAAATTTTATTCCATGTTATATTTTTCTTAATCTCTTGTTTATGCTTTTCATTTCCTTTACTATACTTATATAATTATGTTCTTATCTTGTTTATCTATGTTTCTCTTATTCATAATGTTCAGCTAATTGTATTATGTCAAGGTGAAAAGGTTACACTAATGGTGTAAGAATATGTATAGTATAAACTCAACATGGACTTTAATGTTTGATACTAACATGTTTTGTATTTATTATCTTACTCACTCTTAATACCTTACTTGTTAAATGGTTAATCTAGATTTGTGTTGAATAACTCTTGGTACAACAAATACTTGGCACTTTCATAGCCCAACTGTATAGTATAACCGATACATGTGCTGTGAATGGAACTTGATTTGTTGTTAACATAAGTTATCACCATGAATACCTAATAATATTTACAAGTATTGGCATTACTCGAATAAGATAATTAATGTAATCATGTTAACAATTTATAATCCGATTGGAACCTCCTTTGTGTGTGGTTTCCAGTCAAGTAATAAAAAGAGTTTATACTATACTTGTTTGAAATATCATTAGTGGATCCTCTAACCTTGACAATTTGTTTTATATTTGTTTAAATCCTAACATGAATATCATATCGCAAAGCTTTATTCAACTCATTTTCTGTTATTATCTATTTTTTTATTTATAGTTTATACAGTTAACCTCCCTATGGTTCGACCCCGATCTTGCCAGGTTATTTATTACTTCGACACTCCTGCACTTGGGATAAGACATTAATCTTTTGATCGTGTCACTATCCCCCTCCTATCTTTATCTTCCTTTACCCTTAGGTGATATAAAGCTATGGTTGTATATATATGATGTACCATTTGATCCTAATGAAACAAGAAACCATTTATTTTCTTAAGATAGTATCAGAGCAGCATCCTAGTACTTGAACCTTTCTACACCTTAAAAAAAAAATCATGTCCAATCAAACACCACTAAAAGCCAAAAAAAAAATTCCAAAAATCCCGATATGGATTTTCATCACATCCATACTTTGTTCATCAATCAGATCACCCCGGTCTCATGCTCATACTAATAAAGTTAAAGGGGTCAATTACCCATCTTGGAGTAAATTCATGATTCATACTCTCACAGCCAAAAACAAAGTTTGCTTTACCAATGGGTCTATCCAACCTCCTTCAGAAACTGAACAACCAACATAATATGCTCTCTGGAATCGATGCAAGAATATGATTTTATCATGGCTTGCTCACTCGGTGGAACATGATTTGGCCAAAGCAATCGTTCATGCCAAGATTGTTCATCAAGTGTGGCAAGATTTCAAAGACCAGTTTTCACAAAAGAATGCACCAACCATATATTAGATACAGAAATCCATCACCTCTCTCTCACAAGGCACCATGACAGTTTCAGATACTATAAAAAACTCAAAGATCTCTAGGATGAATTAGAAACATATCAAACCCCTCTTACATGTAACGAGATGACAACACACAATACACGAAAGGAAAAGGATCGAATGATGCAATTCCTTATAGGCCTCAATGACACTTACAACAGTGTTCATAGCAACATCCTTATGATGTCTCCATTGCTTAAAGTTCACCAAGACTATTTACTGGTCATCTAAGATGAAACACAGCGACAAATAACATCAGGATCAATAAAGAATTTTTCTATTGCAGTTGTTATTCATAGCCGATCAAACAATATGTCGAATAATTCCATAAACAAACATTACAGTAGGCATAATCAATCTAAGCAACAACGTCTAGGGTCGAATGGGAACACCAATCCGCATGGGCCTTTCCTGCTGCCCACACAGTAGACAAAACTCCAGTGCATGGGGGCTAATCATATGGCTTCAGCCAACCAACCCAACTGGCTCCTCAAACCAATCTTTTACATGGGCTCTCTACAGAGCAACTCCAACAACTAGCACAAGCTGTTTCTATGATAAGTTCAACTCATTCCTCTGATAATAGCAATGCTTATGCAAATGCTGTAGGTTTGACTTCCTTTTTTATCTCTTCCATCAATTATGTGTTCACCAAACCTTGGATTTTAGATAATGGAGCTACTGATCATATCACTTGTGACTTCACACTATTAATTTACCCACTGGCTCTTGAGCCCCAATCACTTCCATTGGCACCATACATTCAATTCAAATATCACATTAGATAAAGTTTTGTGTGTTCCATATTTTCATCTAAATCTCATGTATGTCAGTAAACTCACTAGTTCTCTAAATTGTTGTGCCATTTTGTTTCCTACCTTCTATATCTTGCAGGAATTGGCTACGGGGAAGATGATTGGCTCGGGTAAATAGCGTGGTGGTCTTTATTACATGTCTCTTTTGCAAAGGACACCTGTCTCATATCAAGTTTCCCTCTCCTTTTATTTATGACACATACGACTTGGACACCTGTCCCCTTCTCATATTAGATTAGCTTGTCCATTATTGCCTTCTAATACTATTTTTCTCGATAATAATTATAGTTTTGTCTCATGGCCAAACAAACAAGACTTATGTTTTCTCTAAGTTCAATATCCACTAAAGCTCCTTTTGATTTGTTACATTGTGATATTTGGGGTCCGCACAAAATTCCCACACATTCAGGGGCACGCTTCTTTCTCACCATTGTAGATGACTTTACTAGGTACACATTGAATTTTTTATGCAACATAAATCTAAAACCCAAAACCTCCTCAAATCTTTTATTACTTTTGCTTATACTCAATTTCAAGTCAACATTAAAACCATTTGGGTAGATAACGAGTCCGAGTTTTTATCCATGAGGAATTTGTTTTCAAAATAATGACATTGCATATCAGCGCACTTGTGTTTGCACTCCCCAACAAAATGGAGTCATCAAATGCAAGCATCGCCATATTCTCACCGTCGCACGTGCATTACTTTTTCAATCTCATTTACCCATTATTTTCTAGGGTGAATGTGTCTTCACCGTTGTCTGCCTCATTAACCAATTACCTTCACTATTACTCTCTAATAAATCACCTTATGAATTGTTATACAATCATTCCCCCTCACTTGACCACTTGAAAGTTTTTTTATTGTCTCTGTTATGCAACTATTATCCATCATATTTAAAAACTTAACCCCCAGCCACACATTGTGTCTTTACTGGATATCCTACTAGCCAAAAGCGTTACAAACTTTACAATTTGGAGACACATAAATTCTTTGTCAGTCGTGATATTCTATTATGTGAAAATCCATTTCTCTCTATTTTCGGCCTCATCTACCTCACAAACCCCTTCGCCTCACTTTTCTTTTGATTTCCATGAGAGCTGGACACCACCAACTGATACACCCAACCCACCAATCATTATGCCTAACCTAAATGCCGACCCACCATAAGCACTTGACATACCCACTCTTCTACCCCATCTATGTTCCCTTCGCTTGTGTTGTTACCATCCATCAAACCTACCCCTACACAAACAGATCACCCCATTCCTCTTCCTCCTCCCTGGCAATCCACTCGCCCTAAGCATCCATTGTGCATACATGTCCAACCACGTCAATCACTCAACCTCAACGCCTCGTTCTGCCTCAAGTACTCAGTATCCTCTTTCTCACTTCATTTCCTACTCTCATTTATCTTCTACCCATTGTGCATTTCTTGCTAAGATTACAGGTCACACAGAACCCATATCCTATGCTCAGAACTCATATCCTATGCTTAGGCTATTCTTGATCCAAATTGGCGTCATGCTATGACTGCAGAATTAAAGGCATTGCAACATAACCACGCCTGGAGTTTAGTTCCACTACCTATAGGTCATAAACCGATCGATTGCAAATGGGTCTACAAAATCAAATACACGTCTGACCACACCACTGAGCGCTATAAGGCTCGACTTGTTGCTAAAGGCTACACTCAAGTTTAGGGCATTGATTATCATGAGACTTTCTCCCCTAATGCCAAGATCATTACTCTTTGTTGTCTTCTCACTGTTGTTGCTACTCATCATTGGTTCGTCCACAAATTAGATGTCTAGAACGCTTTTCTCCATGGTGATTTATATGAGGAGGTGTACATGGAGCCTCCTCTTAGTCTTCGCCGATAGGGGAAGAATGTTGTGTGTCGGCTTAATAAGTCACTCTATGGCCTCAAACAAACTTCCAGAAACTAGTTTTCCACCTTCTCATATACCATTCAAAAGGTTGGTTACCAACAATCCAAAGCTAATTATTCTCTTTTTACCAAGGCTCAAGGCACTTTATGTACTGTAGTTCTTATCTATGTTGACGACATACTTCTTGCAGGAAATAATCTTCAAGAAATGGAATGTTTAAAAAGGTTCATTCTCAATCGCTTCCGCATCAAAGATCTCGGAGACTTGAAATACTTCCTGGGTATTGAATTCTCTTGTTCCAAGAAAGGTATTTTCATGTCTCAAAAAAAGTATGCACTTGATATTTTGCAAGATTCAGGACTTCTAGCTGCATGTCCAGACATGTTTCCAATGGAACAGAACTTGAAACTCACTCCTACAAATGGAAAATTACTAGATGATCCAACCAAATACAGGAGATTGGTTGGCCGATTGATCTACCTTACTGTCACAAGGCCTGATATAGTCTATCCTATTTGAACATTAAGTGAATTCATACATCAGCCCTTCAAAACTCATTAGGATGCCATCATACAAGTCCTTAAATACATCAAAAGGACTCCAGGTTAGAGTTTGTTGTTTTCTACCACCAACAAGCTTACATTAAAGGCTTTTTGTGATTCAGATTGGGAAGGTTGTTATGCAACAAGGAGATCGGTTATAAGATATTATGTTTTTCTTGGAAATTCACTCATCTCATAGAAATCCAAGAAACAAGCTAATGTTTCAAGATCATTAGCAGAAGTTGAATATCGAGCTATGGCCAACACGTGTTTGGAGCTAACTTGGTTACTCTTTATACTACAGGATTTAAAAACCCCATAGACAGCTCATGCACCATTGTTTTGTGATAATCAAGCAGCTTTGCATATTACAGCTAATCCTGTTTTTCATAAGCATACAAAGCATATTGAAATTGATTGTCATATAGTTCGAGAAAAACTACAAGCCGAAGTAATTAATCCTTCATATGAACCTACATGCTTTCAATCGGCAAATGTTTTTACAAAGGCCTTGGGAAAGGATCAATTCGTGACATTGCACAAGTTAGGACTTCATGATATTCACTCCCTAACTTGAGGAGGAGTATTAAGAAATATCTTTGTAAATATTAGTAATATCATTACTTGCTCAAAATTAGAGTAAATCATATCCCACTAATTTTAAATCACAGTTTCAAAGCCTTAATAGTAGGATTGATAGAAAGCTATGGTTATATATATATATATATATATGTCGTATTATTTGATCTTAATGAAACAAGAAAACAAGAAACCATTTATTTTATTAAGATTAGCCCGATTGAATAGGGTTTGTTCCTCCGGAATATCCTTTTTCTTCTATGTTTCTAATGTGTCCAATTAAAAAAG
>Ga0325411_1007232_pt1 | contig 12116 bp, 10 predicted proteins | sample PopdelMetagenome_13_FD_206181 | JGI IMG/M metagenome (GOLD analysis project Ga0325411, IMG submission 206181) | Populus deltoides microbial communities from Bellville, Georgia, United States - Xylem-PdIQD-R4 | ecosystem: Host-associated > Plants > Phyllosphere > Stem > Wood/Secondary xylem... | reverse complement strand
CGTATGACAGCACTTCTTCCACAGTTACACTATATCAATAAGACAATTTGATCTGTTCATGTATCATTGGCCACGAAAAGTACTCACTCAGAAGTATCATGCAAGGTGCTGCTGCTTGTTACATGGCGGGCACGACCAAAAATCCAATACAAACCAGCAAGTCCCAAACCCTTAGGGTCAGATTTTAGGCTGAACATGACCTCTAATTACATAGCTCCGGTCTTTAACTAGTAACCTCTCGTGATGCTACCGTCTCTGTTACTTCCACAATCTCAGAACCAGCTCCATCACGGCTGTTCCTTGCAAGTATACTATCATCACTCAGAGAATCACCAGCATTGCTGATGGGTTCAGCGCTGCCCCCCGTCCCTTTCCTCAAAGTGCTCAAATCAGGGGAACTAGAACCAGAAACACGCTCTTCTAGTTGTTTTGGCTGGTTCAGGGAACGACAATGTGGGCAGTAATATGTAATGTATGGAAAATCCTCCTTCCTAGCAAGCCCTGGAATCGATAATGCTAAAAAGTCATATTTGTTGTCATGTCACAGAACATGTCAACCGCAGCACTACACATGACTATCTTTATGTTCATGTGTGCGTGCAATCACAGGTTGTGGCTGTTAAAATGCTGGTGGCTAGTATTAAAAATGCAGTTCTACACCTATAGCAAGCCCATAAAAAGAAGATTGTTTCAAAATAAACAATAGTCCACTCACCATTGTGCATATGGCAGTTGCCACATATCAGTGCATATGATTGTGTTGGATCCTCACCCACAAGCAATGCTGCAATTCGAGCAACCCATCCCCCATCATATGCAGTATATCCCTGCAGATTGCCATGCTCAGCAACAAGCTGACTATGCTCAGATGTCAGAGGACCTTCACTTTGCACAGAAAGTGGCATTTCTTCACCAGAATGCTGCACCAGCGTGCTCCCTGCACCACTGGACCTTGTGTGCACTTGCTTTCTATTTCTGAGTCCACTACCTTGTACAGGCTCACCGTCATTACTCTTCCCTGTAGGAGTAGTAGGCTTAGATTCATCTCCCAGATAAACCTTCATGCCAGAATCCGCACCCAGCTTAGATGCAAGGACAGTTGCAGCAGCTGCCTTAGCTGCTGGGTCAGGATCATATCTCTGCGTACAAAAGGGTTCGCACCAATGTAATTAGGGAAAAGAAAAGGTCCATACCAGCTATCAATTTGCAGATACCCAAAATAATGTTGTATGTTATTCAAGATGTTGTTTATAAAGCTTGCTAATAAAACGCCTTCTAAAGTATAACATTTCCAGCCCCCAAAACTCCAGCAACACCCCCAAGGCAACAGACAATCTAGTATCCAGGTTGGAAAGCATAGGAGAGTTAGAGACTCACTGAGTTATATATACAGAGCAATTAGGACCCAACCATGCGAGACACTTTAGGATAAAACCAAAATCCCAAGTAGCCAAAATGGTCTGTTTTCACATGGGCAGGAGTCCATCACTATTAAATGGTATCATAATAAAGCAGTTCAACAAATTAGAAATGGAGGCACTGGAGAAGGGATTAAGCAGCGAAAGTCTGGTCAATGTAACACCTAAGGAAAGCAGGATTGTGCTAGTACAAGCATCCTGAGTTGTCAAAATATCAACCCTTGTCTCCTCTGACAATTCAATTCAAGTTCTTTTAGAACAGTTTTGTTTCACTCATTTGCTTCTTCGAGATACGCTCCTTATCTGCATTGCAATTACTCAGAAACACGATGCAAGTGATCCCAGAAAACTTAGAAACAATATTTATTAACTTATATAGCAAACAAAGCAATTGTTGCTCCATCATCTAAAAATAATTAGTGACCTATGGTTTGATCCTGGAACTCTCGACCCTCGAGCAGCACACAATATTAGAAATTTAGAACTATTGCTGCCGTTGTTGTTATGTTTTTTTTCCTACATTCAGAACAATGACCATAGGTGTTGCGACCTTTGTGATTTTGCTGAGAGTAACTATCTTAGTACTGTGTTTGGGACGTAACACCTAGGACTTTTGGGGATTAATACATAAGAGAGTCTCGTTGTTACAGCATGACTAAGCAATTCTTATTATATCCAGCCAGAATCTAGCTAATTAATCTTCCTTCGCATTTCCTCATTATCCCTATAGCTTTATTGATGCAGGCAAGTAAGCATGCAATGAATGAATATTAATGTGTCATTTGTTTGTTCTCTCAGAAAAAGAAAGCAGATTGTTGAAATTGGAATGTCAAGCAAATGAAATTTGGTGATTTTACTAATAGAGGTTCTTAAGATTTCAATCTCCACTTTGATGTGCCCAGAGAGAGAAATTGAAGAATTATTCCTTCACATTACATTTCTTAATTCTAAAAAAATATAAAAGAAAAACAAGCTTTTCTTGTATGCTAGCCAGAGTTCTAGATTAAATACATGAGAATCAAGTTTATTTAGGATACTAGAATATTAGTAGTTTCACTTATTCATGATTTTCTATTTCTATTTCCTGAGTGGTTTAGAACTACAAAGGTTTTTTGCGACTACAAAAGAAGTGCCTATTCCATGTAATCCTTATGATTCTGATAATTGAGACTAAGGACTGCAAACAAACATCAAATATTTAACTCTCTTTTCGATATTTTCTTCCTTTTCCTTTCTACAATTCCATTCTTGCTAGAGCGCCTAAAGTTGCAATTCATTGGTACGACGACAACCTCAGCTTCTAAAACAAGGACTGAATCCACCTTTATTCCAATAAATCCTTAATTTTCCAAATCCCAGCTAATCATGAAATTTTTATATAATTAAAAGCTGGAATGGAAACTGATGTGATGAACGTTTTAATCCTAGACAATGCAGAGACTACCACCTAGGCTAGTAAAATAGCATTAGAAATTGTGTTAGCCAGCGGTTTGTTCTCGTCAGACATAATGTTTGAAACAGGAGATTTGCCCTCGTGAGCTCGTATCCATGTCAAGTTGAACCAAGCATTACTCAATAAAAAGATCTAACCCTCATTTTCCGTGAAGGAGAAATTTGACAGACTTTCCAGTTGTTTTTCAATTGAAGAAGCACAAAAGGTGGAAGATTGCCCATATCCCCATCTTCCCAAAGGATTAAGAATATCCCAAGGTAAACCCCAAGGAGAACATAACAATACAAATACAGCAACAATTTATTATTGTTACCTGAATTAGCTGCTGTGTCGTATAGTAATTTGTCTTCTCTTTAAGTTCATCAATTTTTGCTTGCCTTTCAGCCCGAAGCCTCTCCAGAGTGTTTTGATCTCTGCGATCAACTTCATGAAAGAAACCTAAAATATTACCAATCAAGTTGACAGAAACCTAAACTATGATGATCTGGTTTGACATCACATCGGGAAAGAATCCATAGGAATGCTTCTCTGGAACACATTAATGGATGTTACAATTCAACAAGCCTGGTCTTGCATGTTAAGTTGTAGATAGGGATGGAATTCCTAAAATGAAAAACGAAGAGGAGCACACAAGCAAGAGGAGGGAAAAATCTGAATGAGTAATGGTCAAATGTAGAGACTGGGACAATGGAAACGAAAAATAAGCAAAGCAAAAGCAATAGTAAAACAAGAGCCCAGCACTAACAAAATCAGAAAGTAATTGACAATAACACCAAAATATCATGATTTCCTTTGACTGACCGACCGCACACAAAAGGACAAGATTTATATTGAATTATTACTGTACAGAGAATGGTTATTTAACTGAAATTACAAATGATTGCGTTATCATCAGTAAACCCTGCTAGCGTATAATATTAAAAAGTAGGGGGAGAGAGTGACTCACACATCCTGGTGAAGCTTACAAAGGCGGAATAAGCAAGGGACGATAAAGCAGGCAGAAGAAACATTGGTAAGACTCGAAAAGCTCTCATCTTCCAATTCAAATCCATTGATCTTGTAGTCATAATAGCATAGCCGACTGCGAGGACCTAAAGGGATGGATGGATTGATTTCAACAAATATCAGTACCTAAGAAAACATTAAATAGCTTGGTGGCTCTGGTGCGAATAAATTGAATAAAGACCTCAAAAAGGACAGAGAAAAGAATAAGATGGCGAATGATCTTCCTCCGAGTACGGGATCTCCGATTGATTCTAGCCAAAACAGCAGCCTCTTCCTTAGAAATGTGTTGCAGTCTCTTCTCGAAGTCATCGCCATGCGGTCTAAAGACAGCCTTCCAAAGACGGGATAGGAAACCTCCGCTTCCGCTCCTCCGCGTCATTTTAGCAGAATCGCTGTCAGCTATGCCTGCTGTCTCCTTACTGTCCCCCCTGCCCATAGCTCTTCGCTTTGGTCAACTGTCTGTCTGTGGAATACAGTTATTATACTTATTGATAAGATAAAGAAAAGAAGATTAGGGATCTGGAGAGATGATGGAAATAAAAATAAAAAGCAGAGAGAAAGTTGGAAAACTACCGGATCTAAAGCTCTTGTTAATTTTGAAACTGGTGATATCCCTCCTCCTCTTACTCTTCTTCTACTGCTGATGGTGTGTGTTCTTATGTGTTGCTCCGTCGCACTCTTCTCTTTCTCTCAAATTTTTTCCAGGGAGGGGAGGGGAGGCCACGACGCGGAAACAATAATAACACTAATTTATTTATATTATAACAAGGAGAAGCTGTAAGTAATAACAATAACAATATCGGACTCGGGGAGGGGAGGGGGAGGGGGAGGGGGAGGGTCTCGAGTGTTGGTTTTACGATGGATGGTTGTTGGTTGGAGGTGGGACAGGGCGATGACATGAATGAACAGAAAGGAGAAAAGGTTTCTTCCTTCCTTCAAATTTGGGTTTTTCAAATGCTTTACTTTATGCTTTAAACGGAGAGCTAGTGTAGGAAGGAAGGAAGGAAGGAAGGGAGAAGGGCGTCCTTATGTTCTTTTTCTTGGATCCATCCATTCATGTGCTCAAATTATTATTATTATTATTTGTAGTACTATACTAGGCGCTAACATTCATTCATGTGCCCAAATAATAATAATAATAATAATAATTATAATTATTATTATTATTATTATTATTAGTGTCTTATTTTCTCAACAACTCACTTCGACCTTACGCAATTCCTAAGCCAAAACCCAGTTTTTCCTCTTCTCAATTTTAATATTGAACAATTACTTTCCTTTTTTCCATCCTCCTTTGATTGTTTCTGAAAAGTGAGTAGCGTGTATTTTATCAAAAGGCATAAAAAAAATATAACTTCAAACTAGGAGAGAAGGGGAGTCAAAACGACTGTTTCCACAGGCCCATTGCATTCTTTGATGTGATAAAATGGGTCCGATGGGTCCAGTGAACCATTATAGTTCCAAGGCCACTTATCTATTAGATTCAACAATTCAAGGTCGAGTGAAAATTAATATTTTATACTCTTCTCGCCTCCATTTTTTAATAATAAATATATTTTCATACTAGTTTTTGGGCCTCTGCATTAAAGCTTATTTTCATGTTCAGTTTTTTTTCATGTCTAGACCAGTGGCTTGATAAACATCAAGGCTTTAGAAAAAGCACGCCATCAATCTTTGTTTTAGACGGTTTCAGCTAGCTAGTTGTAATTCAGCACAAGCGAGTCGTCTAACTGATTTTTTTGTTATCGGCTTGTATTTTCTTAGAAAAACAACTCCTGTGTAAGCAACAATAAGACAATTTGATCTATTCATGTATATTTGGCCACGAAAAGAACTCACTCACAAATATCATGGAAGTTGCTGCTGTTTGTTACATGGCAGGCACGATCAAAAATCCAATACAAACCAGCAAGTCCCAAACCCTTAAGGTCAGCTTTTAGGCTGAACATGACAAAACCTCGACTCTAATTACATAGCTCCCGTCTTAACTAGTAACCTCCCTTGATGCTATCGTCTCTGTTACTTCCTCAATCTCAGAACCAGCTCCATCAAGGCTGTTGCTTGCAAGTATACTATCATCACTCGGAGAATCACCAGCATTGCTGATGGGTTCAGCGCTACCCCCCATCCCTTTCCTCAAAGTGCTCAATCCGGGGGAACTAGAACCAGAAACACGCTCCTCTAGTTGTTTTGGCTGGTTCAGGGCATGACAATGTGGGCAGTAATATGTAATGTATGGAAAATCCTCCTTCCTAGCAAGCCCTGGAATCCATAATGCTAAATAGTCAGATTTGTCATGTCACAAAACACGTCAACCGCAGCACTACACATGACTATCTTTATGTTCACGTGTGTGTGCAATCACAGGTTGTGGCCGTTTAAATGCTGGTGGCTAGTATTCAAAACGCAGTTCTACAGCTATAGCAAGCCCATAAAAAAGAAGATAGTTTCAAAATAAACAATAGTCCACTCACCATTGTGCATATGGCAGTTGCCACATATCAGTGCATATGATTGTGTTGGATCCTCACCCACAAGCAATGCTGCAATTCGAGCAACCCATCCCCCATCATATGTGGTATATCCCTGCGGAGTGTAATGCTCAACAACAAGCTGATTATGCTCAGATGTCAGAGGACCTTCACTTTGCACAGAAAGTGGCATTTCTTCATCAGAATGCTGCACCAGAGTGCTCCCTGAACTACTGGATGTTGTGTGCACTTGCTTTCTATTTCTGAGCCCACTAGCTTGCACAAACTCAGCATCATTACTCTTCCCTGTAGGAAGAGTTGGCTTAGATTCATCTCCAACGTACACTTTCAAGCCAGAATCTGCACCCAGCTTAGATGCAAGGACAGTTGCAGCAGCTGCCTTAGCTGCCGGGTCAGGATCATATCTCTGCATAAAAAAAGGTTTGCCCCCACGTAATCAGGAAAAAGAAACGATTCACACCAAGTAACAATTTGCAGATACTCAAAGATATCACAGCACATTTTCAAATTAATGAAAATGTTCTTTATAATGCGTGTTAATAACATGCCTTCTAAAGTATAACACAGCTGATTGCATTCACTAACAAATCCTTTCATCTTTAACATTCCACCCCCCAAAACTCCCGCAAAGCAGCAAACATTCAAAATACCCAATGGGCCAAATTGGACCATTCCCACATGGGCTGGGGTCAGTCACTATAAATGGTATCATAATAAACAAGTTCAACAGATCAGATATTGAGGCACTGCAGCAGAGATGCCACAGAAAAAGTGGGGTCAATGTAACAACTAAGGAAAGGAGGACTCTGCTATTACAAGCATCCTGAGCTGTCAAATCATCAATATTTGTCTGGTCTTATAATTCAATTCATGTTCTTCAGGATCAATTTTGTTTCACTTGTTTGCTTCTCCAATATATCCTCCTTTTCTGCGTTGCAATTACTCCGAAAAATGCAATGCCAGCATTCCCAGCATATTTAATAATGATATTTAGCAACTTATATAGCAAACAAAGCAACTATTTCTATGTGATCTAAAAATAATTATTAAAATTAAAATTACAAAAGGAAATCAATGGTTTACTCTGGAATCAGCATAAAATAGTAGAACTATCACTTCTGTTATATCTTATCTCCTACTTTCAGAATGATAACCATAAGTATTCATGACCTTTACGATTTTGTGGAAAGTAACTATCTTCGTGCTGTGTTTGGGACATAAACACCTAAGAATTTTAGGGGATCAATGCATAAGTCAATCTCAATGTTACAACATAATCAAGCAATTCTCAATATATCTAGCCAAAATCTAGCTAATTAATCTTCACATTGCCTCATTATCCCTAGCTTGTAAGCAAACTACGCATGAAAATTAATGTTTCAGTTGCTTGGTCCCTGAGAAAAACAATACAGGTTGTTGTCTATTTTTGTTAAAAAGACTTACGGTTTTGAAATTGGAATGTCAAGCAAAAGAATAACAGTATTTTTCCTGATAGTGATTCTTAAAGAGTTCAATACCAATCTTGATGTACTCAAAGAGAGAGAAATTTAGGGATCATGCCTTTACATGACATTTCTTAGTTTAAAAAAAAAAAGATTCCCTTATAAAGCTAATCCATCAAGGAGTTCTAATTTATTTAGGATATTATAATACTAATTAGGAGTTTTCTCTTATTCATGATTTTCTATTTCTATTTCCTATTTGGTTTAGAACTACAAAGGCTTTTGTGCCTATAAAAAGAGTACCTATTCCCTGTGATCCTTAGGATACTGATACTTGTGGCCAATGGCTGCAAACCTAGATCAATTGCAATTCTTCTCTTTTCTCTATAGGACATTTTCTTCCTTCCCTTTTTATTCGATTTCTTTCTTGCTACGGCACCTAGGGTTACAATTCACAGGTACAACAACAACCTCAACTTCTTCTAAAACAAGCACCTAATCAAACCCGATTGCAGTCCTACATCTAAAATCCTTAATTCTCCAAATCCCACCTCACCATGAAACTTAATTATAGTGATATAATTTTATATATTGCAAAGATGGGAATGGTAACTGATGTGATAAATGTTTTAATCCTAGATGATGCAGCAACTACCACCTAAGTTGGTACATTAGTGTTAGAAAGCATGTAAGTGAACCAAGCATTTACTTAACAAAAAGATCTTAGTGTCACTTTCCATGAACAAGAAATTTGACAAACTTTTCAATTGCTTTCCAATTTAAGAACCACTAAAGGAGGAGGAAAGTCACCCACATCCTCATCTTTCCAAAGGATTAAAAACATCTCAAGGGAAATCCCATGGAGAACATAACAATACAAGTACGGCATCAACTTATTACTTTTACCTGAATGAGCTGCTGAGTCGAATAATAATTTGTCTTCTCTTTAAGTTCATCAATTTTCGCTTGCCTTTCAGCCTGAAGCCTCTCCAGAGTTTTTTGATCTCTGCGATCACCTGCATGATCATAGGAGCATGTATAAAAATAAAATACCAGTCAGGTTGAAACGTAGTTGACAGAACCCTAAATACGATGTGTTGGTTTGGCATTACAGTGGAAAAGCATCAATAGGGGTGCTACCCTAGAACAAATTAATGGATGTCACAATTCAACAAGCCTGGTCTCTCATCTTAAGTTGTAGATAGAGAATGGGTTCCTAAAATGTACAAAGAAAAGAGAGGAGAGCAAATCTCCAATGTAGAGACCAAGAAAAGTAACTAGATTCACAAAGCAACAGTAATAGTAACACAGGATGCTAGTATTATGAAAATCAAGAGTAAATGACAATAGCACCAACATATCATGATTTACGTTGACTGACTGCGTTCCGACAATAGAAAGAAGGACCTAGATATATTGAGTTATTATTGTAGAGAGAATAGTAATTTAACAGAAATAATTGGTATGAAAAGGATGATAACCAGTAAACCACCCTGGTAAGTAAGCAGACGAAATAAATAAATAAAGTTTGGGAGACTTACACATCCTGGTGAAGCTTACAAAGGCAGAATACGCAAGGGATGATAAAGCAGGCAAAAGAAACATTGGTAAGATTCGAAAAGCCCTCATCTTCCAATTCATATCCATTGATCTTGTGGTCATGATAGCATAACCGACTGCAATAACCTGAAGGACGGATGGATTTATTAAAACAATAACAGAAATTATTATTATTATTAGTTAGTGCCTAAACCCTAAAAAATATTAGCTAGATAGATAGTACAAATAAAGAAGTTAGTCAGACCTCAAAAAGGACAGAGAAAACAATGAGATGGCGAGTGATCTTCCTCCGATTGCGGGATCTCCGATTGATTCTAGATAAAACAGCAGCCTCTTCCTTAGAAATGTGTTGCAGTCTCTTCTCGAAATCGTCACCGTGAGGTCTAAAGACAGCCTTCCAAACACGGGATAGAATACCTCCGCCGCTGCGCTTCTTAACGGCAGGTGATGATGAGTCTTGACTATCGGTGGCTGTCTCCTTATTGTCCTCCCCGCCCATATTCCCTGGTGGAGGAATACAGAAACACTAAAATTAGTATTGAATAGATAGAAAAATAGGAAGATGAGAAGAGGAGATTAGAGATCTAGAAATAGTAATAAATGGGGGAGAGAGAGATAGAAACCCAACCGATCTGAGGCTCTTTTGGAAAAGATTATATTCTTATTACAATTTCTTCGTCTTCGTCGCCGCCTGCTACTGTTGTGTTGTGTAGTATTTGTTATGAATCGCTCCGTCCAACGGTTCTCTGTCTCTAATTTTCTTCTTCTCTCTCTTTCTCTTTCTGTAGAGAGGAGAGGAGAGGGAGGCCACGACGCGGAAACAATTAAAACAAATGGTAGTAAAAATAGGAGGAGGAGGAGGAGGAGGAACTGCTCTTACCGTGTTTTATTTATTACAATATAGAATGGGTGGGGATCAAAGCGAGGGAGGAGCGATCAAATGAGTTAAGAAACTATTCCTTCCAATTTGGGTTTCTTGATTTTATTTTTTATTTTTTAATTTGTTAAGAGAGAGTAGGGACGGAGTGCCAGTGAGAGAGGTATAAATTTAGAAAACCAAGTAACTCAATTATTATAATTACTACTGCTCTGTAAAAATAACTGTTTCTTCTGCTAGGCCGCCACTCCCTTGTAATTCTTTCTTCGATATGATGGCTGCCTGCCTGCATGGGTCCGATCAGTCATTTTATTTTTATTTTATTTCACTTAACGCTAACCCACCTGTCTATTACGTTATAATATCAAGATATTTACCAAAACTTTTTCAACAACAATTCAAACTCAGCAATCCCATTTCATCATATTATTAAATTTAGATAAAAGTTTAGGGTTTAGGGTTTAAGACGAGACTCATCATTGCCGCTTCCCACCATTCCTTTTCCATTTCCTACTTCACCACCCAAAATCAAATTGTATTGGTGGGAAATGCTTTGTTGGGTTGGCGCTAGAGACCAAGAGCAGCAGAATGAAGGAAAACAAACTTCTCCTTGTTATATTTATTACAAATTTTCATCAGATGCTGCTGCTGGAATTAATGGATACTTGTTATTGCTTCGACATCCAAAATCGGGTATGTGTGTGTGTGTGTGTTCAGCATTTGCTAGTTATAGTACCACTACATAAGCACTTATCAAATTTCATCTTCTTTCAGGGAACGCGACAAATTATCTCTTTAGTAATGATAATGAGGGAGCAGTGCTCCAAGAACTTCACTGGTTCAAGCAATCATATACGTCTTGGTTTCTTGGCGATTATGTTTCTCATGGTACATACATATATATTGATTAGTACTTAAAAGTGTATTTCTATCAAGGTTTTATATCATCATTTTGCACTTGAAGTATCAATAACTCCTTAACTAAAGCATGTTTTATAATAACATATCTAATAATATAAGATACCTTTAATTTATGGTAAATATTCATCTTAAATGTAGGCCTATTACATAAATGAAAGAATTGATTGATGAGTTGAAGTACTGAAATTAAAAGGACAAAGAGATGGCCAAACTTAGAAAAGAGATGTTGGTGCAGGCCATACTGGAACATTGTTCGGTAATCGGGTCATATCTGGAGCTGTAGATCTCGGATTTAGGTCTACTTTATATGGTTGGAAAGGTAAGACATAGGCCTACAACTTTCATGTGGAGTCCAAGATTTAGAAAGGCCGTTTTCAAGTCCAAATTGTAGCAACAAAAAAGAAGTTTGAATCTGTCCTGCAGCCCAGACACTGTTTAGTGTTCAGCCCATATCTAGAGTTCTAGAAGTCCAAATGATCTCAAATTTTTACCCTGGAAAGATGAGACAATTTCCTAGAACTTTCATGATTGAAGTCTATTCAAATTATGACATTATCAATGACGTTTTTGGCAGACAAGAAGATAAGAATTGTCACCAAGTCAAGATGTGGCCACCCATTCATCAATTAGTCAACAAATCAATAGTTTTGAATTTTGATCTATAAAAAGAGGCATTTGTCATGTATTTAGGCATCTTGGTGTTTAGATCAAGATCATGCTCTTGCTTTCTCTCTTTATATTTTGTAATGCTTAAGTTTTGCTTATATTAATTTCTTGCTTATGCTTTTCATTTTCTTTCCTTGTTTATTTATGTTTCTCTTTTTCATTATGTTTAGCTAAGTTAATTATGTCAAGGTGAAAAGGATACACTAATGGTGTAAGAATAAGTATAATATAAACTTAACATGGACCTTAATGTTGGATACTAACATGCTTTATATTTGTTAT
>Ga0325411_1007229_pt1 | contig 12121 bp, 4 predicted proteins | sample PopdelMetagenome_13_FD_206181 | JGI IMG/M metagenome (GOLD analysis project Ga0325411, IMG submission 206181) | Populus deltoides microbial communities from Bellville, Georgia, United States - Xylem-PdIQD-R4 | ecosystem: Host-associated > Plants > Phyllosphere > Stem > Wood/Secondary xylem... | reverse complement strand
TTTTTTTAAATAAAGATTTATCATCATTGAATTTAGAATATTCATGAGAACTTTCCTAAATAAATTTTGCATATTATGCTCATATATAATGATTTATAAAATAATTATTAATATTACCATAAAAAATTATAATAAAACTATAATTTAGAATTTTTTTCTAAATTTAAAAAAAAGTGCAACAAGGTGCTTGAACTTAAAGAAGAAGCTTGTGCATCACGTTTAGAGCATGTTTGGAAATGAGGTCCAACCCGTGTTTTTAAAAAAAATAATTTTTTTGTTTAAAATTAATATTTTTAATATTTTTTGATCATTTTGATGTGCTGATATTAAAAATAATTTTTTTTTAAAAAATATTATCTTTATATATTTCTAAAAAAAAACTTTAAACACAACTAATATTACAATATCAAATAAACTCAAAAAAAAAAACCAGCCTAGGTTTATATTCCGACTTTCTGTATTTTTTCTTAGCATTCAAAAAAATGAAGCATGAAAAATATAATATAGAGCCGAAATATAAAATTATAAAACTAGAGGACCCCATAAATTCGCAGAGGATGAACTTTGTTTTGTGTTTCAAAATATTTTTTTTTAAAATTAATTTTTTTTATTTAAAAAAAACAACTATATCAACTTCACAAATATCCCCTGAAAAAGCTTCCCTATGAAAACCACAATGTCAGCAGCAGCACAGCTCTAAACCCAGTAAAAACTCTTAAACCCTCTCTTGCCTTCTTCTCCTTCAAAACCCAAACGCATTCTCTACAAAAATCCTACTTCCATTCTTATTTTCAGCTGAATTCTGTGTAAAAAGCTAAAGCCATAGTTGGTGAGGAGAAGTGATATGAAGTTATGGCTTACTACTACAAGTCATTGAATCTCCACCACATGTGGAAAGGAGGGTTTCACTGTGTGGGAGGAAATTTTGCAGCAGCGAGTCGGATTGCTGGCTTTAATAACCTTTCCAATTTTAAGAGAAAGGTTTTTCTGTCTCGTCCTTCATCAGCTGTTCTATCAAACAAGGTAATGCTAATACTTTGTTATCTGCCATTTCTGATTAAATTAAATTTGTGGGTTTTGAAAAGACTCAACCTTATTGTTTTTTTTTGTTATATTTTAATTCTTTAAATTAGTTCTTATGCAGGATCCTTTTTTTTTGCGGGGATATTGTTTTTGACTTCTGGGTTTTGTTTTGTTTAGGGCTACTGTAGTTTATCTCAAGTTGTTTCTGCAATTCCTCAAAGTAATGTACTAACCTCTTCCAAAAGTGAAAACGAGGTGGTCCACCAAGATTTGGTCAAGCGTGAAGAAAATGCCGCGGAGGCTAATAATCCTTCAAATGGAAGAGTAATGCTTATAGATGGTACATCGGTCATTTATAGAGCTTACTTCAAGCTTTTAGGTATGTCATGGTATTGGCTGTTTTTTTTTTTAATTTTTAATATTCATGTTGAATTATTTTACCAATGGAAAAATTGAAGTTTAAGTTTTTTTGCGGATTGTTTGATTGGTTCTAGGAAATTATTGTTACACCTTTTGACCAATTGTATTGTGGTGTCATTTGTATGTCTGTCTTTGTTTTGTGATTTTTGTCTGCAATGTCAGAGTTTCATGTGCCAGGAGGGCTATTCTATATTTCAATTAGTTTAACTGCTTATATGAGATTAGACTAGATATTACAATGACATTAGCTAATGGATTAGATATTTCAGGATGCGTTAGGCAGTCAGATTATATACAATGACTGGGTAAGTCTGTTGAATGTATAGATAAGGACTAATGATTCTATGGGTTTATTGTCTACTCTCTACTCAAGTCTCACTGTCTATTGAGCTTAGTAATGTGTTTCGGAGATTTGAAGAGAATAATCTTTAACATCATTGCATACTCACCATCTAAGATTTACACTGTGTTTCGGAGGTTTGAAGATAATGATGATGTTTGAACGTATTGCCTGCTTACTGTCTCAATCATCATTGCATCTCTTGTCCAATACAATATTAGGAATTATTTTTGCCTTCATAAATTTTGAAAATTTTCTTGGCTGGTCTTTACTTCATGGATCTATGAAGTTTCTTACTCATACTTCATTGATGTTGAGAATTTCTCCATTTTTGATGAATTATTGCTCATAGCTATAGAGAATACGCATCAGATTTTAGAATGAAAGTTGAAATATCAGCATATGACTTATCTGTTTCTGAAATTTGGATTTGTCGTGATCATTGGCTATCTTTTAAACTACAACTACCTTTAGTTTCAGGGTGCACCCTAGATCTAGTATATTTAAATTGGACCAGTCTTGTATTTTAGCTTATCATGACTTTGTCTTCTTTTGATTGTGAGCAGCAAAGGTGCATCATGGTCATCTAACACATGCAGATGGCAATGGAGATTGGGTTTTAACTATATTTTCTGCACTATCTTTTGTAAGTGTATTCTTTCAGTCTTATGATTTCCTATTATTTAGGGACTGGTTTGGTTGCTGTCCACAGTCCTGTGAGCTGGGCCACATGTACTGACACTGTAGAGTAGAGTCTACACTCTAGAGACAGAGAAAGGAAACAAAGAAGGAGAGATATAATCACACAATACACAGATAACTCAACCTTCACATTACAGACTCAAATCAAAAGTCACATAATAATCCTCTATATTATTTTGAGAAGAGTGCATAAATACTTATAGAATTATCAACGTAACCCATTGTTTAAGTTCTTAATGTCTAAAGCATATCTCTATTATTTCTCTTGCAGATAATTGATGTCCTGGGATTCATGCCTTCCCATGCAGTGGTATGACATTTGCTTTATGCTTATATGTGTATATTTCATTCAATCACATTACACAATGAAGATAAATAAGTTGTGCATTGCTATCTATGTGCATTAACGGTTCTGTTTTGGCTGACTTTTTTGTTCAAAGAAGGAATGATTTAATGTAACTGTAGTAGGTGTTATTAGTGATAGCAAGAGGCTGAGAGCTACTAAAGGTATCCACATTTTACATTCCGACACGCACAAAATTTAGTAATTTGCTGGATCAAAATTTCATCTGAAGCACGAAATTGATTTTCATAGAAGGAAAAAAAATGCTGGATACATTAAATTTAGATGGTAGTCTTCTATGGGCTACTGCTTTAACCATAGTTCAATTGGTTGGACTCGCAAAATAGTGTGGAATGGGTTTAGCAAGTATAGGGGGGCCATCAACCCTAAAAAATATTATTTTAAGTGGAAAGTGTCTGGACAAAGATTTATAACCATGTCGCTTGTTATTAGCAGTTAAAACTCTTAGTTTCTGTCTTCAATTTTTCTCAAACATGAGATTCACCTCTCTAATATTTGATTTGTTGAATCTCTCTGAAATGTGATATTGCTTCCCTTATGTATGATTTATTGGTAAAGCCTTTTGATGCTAAGTTGTCTTAGTGTTGCCTTTTGGACACAGCTTACAAGATTCACCAGTACTCTCTAATCCAAAGACTATGATTTAGACTCTTGTAGCTGATAAATCAGTTTTTCATAACACTGTGAACTTCATATTCTGAAGAGTGGCTGATGCATGGTGTTACATTTGGTTAGAGATTATTTACAGTCAGATTATGATCATTACGTCCTCCAGATCTATTTGTAAAAGAAATGATTCTGTAACCCAACCTTGGTTACACTGGCGCTAGGTTTCATCTATATTTGCACTATCAAATATATATTACATATAGTATCTGCCTTTAACTTACATTGAATATAGCTTTGCATATTATCTTTCATAATAGTGTCAGTAACTTTTGTTTTTGGAAGGGTTTTGCTGCTTCTTCTTTTGCACATTAAACTATTGTTTTCTCTTTCCTTTTTATCATTCTCCTTAATTAGATAGTTTACTTATCTATTGGTTATTATTTTTCATTGCAGGTGGTGTTTGATCATGATGGTGAGATATAAATTCTCTGATATTTTTATTAGTAATTGATTCTCTCAATTGTTGTTTGTGCTTCTTAACATGCTCTAAAGTATTTCAAGCTGTTTGATGTTTTACTTGGAATCTCCAACTATATGATCTCAACCTCTTAAAACTGGCCATGATGATTTTTATCTTTGTCTGGGTGAATCTGCAACAAAATGATTTTAGTGAATGGTTTGATTCCCTGTGCCCTCAGACATGTTGACTCTAAATTCCCTTTCCTGCCTTTGGTACAATAGATATCTCTTTTCTGCAGAGTTACTTATCAAATTGTGGTGGGTTTGAGACTCAATTCCTGTTCAAAGCATGCAAAACCCATATAATCTACGAAGGAAGATAGTTCCCTTCCATGAACTTATTCCTCACTCTTCTGTTTCTCTTGTGTTTGTCTCATGTTTGGTTGCTGAAGTGTCATTCCTTCATTCCTGTTCATTTCAAGTCTGACTTTTGGAAAGAGATGAGAGCTCAAGATTTAATATCAACAATAGGCTGGACATTGTGAGTACATGGACACTGATAAAACATTTAGTTGAGGTTCAATGTTAACTTGTTGTAGGCTAAATGTTGGTGTGCTACGCTTCTGTCTTATAAGTTAAATAACACAAAGGTTTTCTGATACATGACAAGAAAGAGAGATTCCAGTTTGTTGGCTGCATTATTATGTTTGCTCAGTTTAATACTTGCAGATAACAAAGTGTTCTTAACAATATAAAATAATTCTTAGCTCGGTTTGCATCCGTTTCTCGAGCCTAGGCTTTATTATGTCTGCTCAGTTTTATAATTGTGGATAAAAAAAAGTTTTATTGACAGCATAAAACAATCCTTTAGCTCTGTAGGCATCCATTTCTTGAGCCTTCTCACTTTGAAGAAAAGTGATGCTTCAATAGCATGAGCAGCTTTTAACCAACTCATAGAAAAGTTAAGAGATGGCTTTCCTGTGGTGTCATGAATTGAACTGGAACTGATCTTTACAGAGTTTGCCAATAATAGGGGTTGACAAACTGAAATCAGGAAAGAAAACTATTCCATGTATTAGTGGTAGCCTGTCCTATTGAGCTTAGGATATCAAAGATAGGCAATGTTGTGACTTTGAAATTGCAAACGTCAGTCAAAAGAAATCCCAAGAACTGATGTTCTCTTATCTTAGAAAATACATGAATCCAGAACCTTATGACTGGAAGCTTTCATGCAATGTTGCAGTTGACTGGGACTCTGTCATGATTTTCTTGTGTGTTGGGGTTACTGCATCAAAACACAGCAAACACATGGTACTTTGCATTGCCAAACACTGCTGAAATAACAGGAAAGCAGCATAAAAAATCTTTCACTTGCATAGTGCTACAGTTAAGGGATTGAAAGTTGCAATGGGGTTGACTGCTTCACATTTTCCAACGTCTAAACCATAGCTGGAGGATAGCTCTGGCTCAGTGAATTAATTTCACAGGAAGAAAGAACCCTCTATAGCACAAACATCTTTCTTTCACAATTTTTAGAGGTTTCTCTAGGTATTACATTTGGACCAGACAAAAGATATCCACAAACTACCTTTGCAGGATTCTTGGTCCAATGAGTACCAAAATGTTGGGGCATAATTTGCCTAGAATTTGGAGGGTGCCTCGTCCTTTTCACTGGAATTATGCAGAGGGAGCAAAAATTGTTGATTTCCTAACGTTTCAGCTCCTTGTCTAGTTCACAAATCAAAAGTGTGCTAACATGCAATTGTTCCATCCCAAACTGTAAAACCCTTAAGAATTAAATTCAGTGGTCAATTTGCGCATAATATTTAACCTGTGTCAATTTGTTAATTCCTAATCATTATATAAATGGGACTTTAAGTTGGTTGAAAACGCTTTCAGAAGTAGAAATCTTTAAGAGGGCATCTCAAATGTTAGATGATGAATTTGGGCCATCCAGCTTGTTCTCCTATTTTCTAGTCAGTGGTCAATTTGTACCAGTTATGGGGTATTGGATAGTGAAACTGTTGTTCAATGTGGAATTTTGATAGACCAAACTTTTACTTTTCCTTTTCAGGAGTACCGTATGGAAAATCTAGTGTTTCACCCAACAAAACTGTCATGGAAAAAGGTATGTCAGTTTATAATTCTTTAAAATCTTTTCATAATGAATTTAACAATCTGTAAGAAATAAGAAACAACATTTATAGGTGAATCCAGATAATTATGGGTGATGTTTGCTGGTTTTACACTGAGTCAACTGTGCAGACGAAGAAACTTTATTTGAGTGCAAGGCATGTCATTGTTGTGGTGTGGGCAATTCATGCCTTTTCTCAAATCACTTATAAAGGTGTCTGACTTTAGAATCAAATTGAGCGTCTTTTTGTTTTTGTTTTTGTTTTTTTCGCTTTGCTTTCATGAATAATATGTTATTTTATGGCAAAAGATAATTCTTTTCTTTATCATGCTTGGTCTCAAAATGCTTATAAATTGCTTTAATTAATATAGGGCTGTTTAAGAATTTTAATAATGTTGATTTCCAAAGTTTCTGATCCTAGACTTTTTAACGAAAGCAAAAAAGTGACGATAAGGCAATTTAGTTTGAGTAGATTTGATTGGCTGCATAATGGACTGGGTCATTATGAATTTCAGTAGATTTTATTTTGCGTGAGCTTAACTGGCTGCATCAAACCTCCAACATGTACGTGCTACAAATGTTCAATGAATGTGGAATACAATTCACATGGCATGAACTTGACTTACTCTGAATCGTTATGTTTGTCTTTTGTGACATTAGTTTCCTCTACTGTTGGGTGATACAAAGAGGGAGTTTATGACACATCTAAGAGCACATTTGTGATTCTCTTAAGCAGCATATGAATACACTGTAGATGGATCATAAATGTTGACTTGTGGTTAATGGAGGTCATATGAATCCATTTCTCATTAATGAATATAGTGAGGAGTTTTAGAAGCTCAGCCTGATGGGCTGTGAATTCAGCGCATGGTTCTTAGGTATTTGGATAGACATGGAAAACCATTTGCAGGGCCTTCCAGTGATCAAACAAACTTCAAGACTATTTTATTTCTGTTCCTGTTTTCCATGTAGTCTTTTTAACTTCTATGCTTCAAAATGGGATAAGGCGACAGCATATAATTGCTTCTAGCACTTTAAGATAACAGACATCCTATATTTATGCAAACAAGCTTCAAGAAGTAATTTCTAGTTTAATTCTGGCATGCTTGCCTTTTCAACTGTTAATTATATGTGCTGTTTGTGACTGCCATGTTCATTTGGGCACCAGGATACATGATCATGGATCAAACCTGAAACGCATTCTGAAATATTATTGAACATTCATAAAAAAAAGAAAAAAATGGATCATGAAATGTTTCACCTAACTTAACTCTCAAAGGCAAAATATTATACCTTCAAGTGAATTTTCCATGGTAATTCCAAATGATTATTTTTTTGTTCATATCGTTTATTCTATTGCAATGGAACAGAATAATAATAATAAAAAAGAGATCAATATATTCACAGACTAGGCTGGCACGTAGACTTCCATCTTTGCCAATACATCTGTACCAAAGTCCTTTTTAGCTGGTGCCAGTGGAGGGCCTAGAGCTAGTTTGGATGGAGAAGGTTGATTTTATTAGGTTTCTGGAAAAATAACTTGACTAGGATCAACTAAATGAGGTTTTTTACTGCAACTGCTTGGGAATGTGTTCAGAGTTCCTTTTCCACTGCTTAGCTCTGCTAAGGTGCTCATTGCAGTCTTGTCATTGTCTGTTTCTTATGATTTTACACCTATAAAATTACTCTAATGTTGCCATCTCTCACAATATTCTCTTGTTTTTTCCACCCGTGCACATTTGCATTTTGTGTGCTTGATCCTCCCCAAGAAAAAAAAAAAGGTCCCCAAGTGGAGGCTACTTTACAAGTTAGTTTTCACAAATCAAAATCAGCTGATTGGATTTATCATATTCTTTATTTTTTGAAGGCTTGAATTTTCGCCACACTTTATATTCTTTATACAAGAGCAACCGCCCTCCTACGCCTGATACTGTCATCCAGGGACTTCCATATTTGAAAGCTGCTATCAAAGCTATGTCCGTTAAGGTGATTGAGGTAAGTAGCTATATCTTGCAGTTTTATATAATTGATCAACTCAGATTTCTCATGGTAATCAATTATGATTTTATGTGAAGGCAGGTACCTGGGGTAGAAGCAGATGATGTCATTGGAACATTGGCTGTAAATAGTGTCAAGGATGGGTTTAAGGTAATTATCTGAGCTCTATTTCTCAAATACCTGAGAGTGTATAATGAAATCTAACCACAATCATCCATGGATTTTGTTTTCGTGGAGAGAAGATGGATAATGTTTTGAAAATGATTTCCACTGTTTCCCAAGGATCTAGTCATTGTGGGCTCCCCCCTCCTTTATGGAATAAAATCGAAACAAACTATTAAAATAAGAAACTGTCTATTGTCTTGCTTACATAGCTACAGGCACACAATGTAACTTAGTATGTTATATGCTTCCTTTCAACATGGTTGTATCTTGCTTTAGTTGTGTTTGTTTTTTTTCCCCCCTCAACTGCCTTTCATATATGTGTTCTAGTCTACAGGTCAATGAAACTGTTTGGCTCCTCTATTGTTTGCCTTTTCTCTTATACTTACCCTATAATCAGCCTATTTATGTATTTTATCTAGGAGGTAGACAATTCATCTTGATTTTCTTGTTTTTTAACTCCCTGGAGAAGATCTTTTCTTGTTTGACAGGTTATGAATAGTTAATTTTTTTCCCACTATTTTTTGAGTCTCACACTAATTTATTTTTCTCATGAACTCAAAAACAAAATTTTTTCCTTCCAGAACCCTTCTATCCACTTTCATATGAAAAACAGGAAAAATGCTTTTTGTTGATAAATTATACCCAGACAAACATATCTCATCTTAAGCCCAGAAACTGATAGTCTTCTGCTTATTTGTTAATATTAGCATTAATAAGCTTTTTCTGAAGTGTTCACAAGTGAAAGATTTGGCATTAGGAGTAAACTGCCCCCTTTGTTTTGTTTGTTTTATTGTATATAGTGTTTTTTTCCCCAAATGATTTTTGACCATTTTACCATACAACATAGAAATCTTTTAGCTAAACATCTATCACATTCATCCTTCAGCTTTTGGAAGGTTAACTTTCTTTGCTTGATTTTCTTAATCAGTTTGAGTAGTTAAAACTGAGTACCTTTAAATTACTGTTTGCCTAAAAGCTCCTATGTTATTTTTTCTTGCCACCGTCGGTGTCTTGTGATTGTGCTTATTTTGTAACAGGTACGAGTTGTTTCTCCGGACAAAGACTTTTTTCAGATTCTTTCTCCTTCATTACGTCTTCTACGGATTGCACCACGTGGCCTTGAGTTAGTAACCATTCAACTTACAACATCATGCCTGCATTATATTTGTTAACATTTGAGGTTTGAGTGATCAGAAATTCTTGGAGTTTTCTGAAACCTTTTCTTTCTGCGAATATGTTCTTTCTTATCATATAAAGTCATGTTATGCAAAGCTGCGATCAACTTTTTCATCCTGCATGGCTTAGAAATAACGTCATTTTGGTGATAATGAATTGGATTTCATTTATTATGATTCCACTAGTGGATTTGAGTTTATTTTTTTATATTTATATAACTTGATGAACAATCTTCAGAACTAATAAACGTGAAGTTTTTTAAGTTCAAAGCAATTGGATGTAAACTGAAAATACAGAACCATGAAAAATATGAAGATTTATGTTTGTTCTAGATATCTGTCATGAGAAAAAAAGAGAGTTAAAGGGATACTATGTAACTTCATAAGCTGGTTTTGGCTGAGATATATTTTATGTTCAAAGCAATTTGATGTAAACTGAGAACACAAGAACCATGCAACATTGAAGGAAGAATTTACACATGTTCTTTGTATTTATAGCAGTGGAAAAAAAAAAAAAAAAAAATACTGCAGAGCTGCATAAACTGGTTTTGCATTTAATATTCTTAACATACCATCGAAATATATGAATTTAAAATTCTATATGTATAACACAGAACATATAATTACCTGCCAACATTTGTTTATTCCAAATTTAAGTTTTATTCTTTATTCTTTTCTTAAAAAATTTGGTCCAATTAATATCTAGAGCCTACAACCAGCTGTTCCAATGCCAGGACACCACCCATGTCTTTAGCTTATGATCTTGTAATAGGACATATGAGTGTAAATTCTGATGTCATGCTCTATTAGACTTTGATTTGCTTATGGGTTCTTCCTAAATAAAATTTCAAATTCAGTTGAACTTGAAGGCAATGTTAGCCTAATAGTAAGGGGTGTGCAAACAGTTTGACTGGTTCAGTTTTCAATTTGGTTTTTAAAAACTGAAACCAAACTGAATATGTGAGAAACCGAATTATGTAAAACTGAAATATTTCTGTTTCGTTTTTTATTTCAATACAAACAAAACTTTCTATTCTGAAACATTTCATCCTTTTTGACTATTTCTCGAAAATAAAAATTGAAAGAAAAGGGAAAGAATTTGGTTTTTGTTTGTTTGTTTGGTTTTCAAACTGTACCAAAATTGAAACTGAATTACCAAACCAAACAATTTCAGTTTATGATAGGGTATTTAAGAATTAATGATGTAATAAAACAAGTTATTCATATGAGTGCAAATTAATGAGTCACCTGTTTAGTTACTTTTGGTGGGTTGTGATTGTGCTTCATGCTACCTTGAATAACTTAATTTCTTTAATTTTGGCTTGCTTTTTCGGAATTTTGATCTGTTTTTATAGAGTAGTGCTGTAGTTTCATATTTTGCTTTGCCCAGGATGGTTTCATTTGGAATGGAGGATTTTGCTGAAAAATATGGAGGATTGAAACCTTCTCAGTTTGTTGATGTAATGGCTCTTATGGGTGACAAATCTGATAATATTCCAGGTTATGCTACACATCTCTCATTAGTTAAATACAGTCCGATGTTCATGATATGAATTTTTCACAGACAGCTAAATGTCATTTCCTTTATGATCTCTTTACATGTGTATCTTCTTCCAATGACTTATCATTGAACCTCCTTTACCATGATGTTCATCATTCATGTATTTTTTTCACTGGAGGAATACTAGATGTGAATAAAATGAAAAATAAAATCCTGAATTTTGATGAAATGTTGTGAAGGTCGGCTCAAACTTGTGTCTAGCCTCTGCTTAGTTTCTGGAATGAGCAATGGAAATGAGCTAAAAATGTTTAAACCTTTCTCTAAAATGAAGCAATCTTCTAGAAGTTTTAAGGAATTCTTTTTTTTATGAGATTCAAATATTCTAAAGGTTGATTTATTGATGTTCCATCATTTAATAATTGCAGGAGTTGAAGGAATTGGAGTTGTCCATGCTGTGGAACTGATCTCTAGATTCGGTATTGGCTTAGAATATGTTGGAAAATGTCATAGGGTGAACATGTTGCTGAACTATTATGTGATGACATTTGTTATGAAATATTTGTTTTTTCTGCCAAAAGTGATTGCAAGCTTTTTTTGTCTGTCAATGTGGGATTTTCTTTTTTGGCCCATATAAGTGTGTTTCTTGATATACTGACTTGCAATAATCTTCACTTCTTTTTCAGGCACGTTGGAGAATTTGTTGAAATGTGTTGATCAAGTAGAAGGGGAGAGCATTAGAAAGGTAGAAATCTTCAACATGAATCAAGTACTTGCTAAAATCATGTCCTTTTCTTTTCCCTTTAAATCTTTATCATTTTTTGTTGGTTCTTCCCTTGTTTGACACTTGCAATGAGATGAAATATCTTCAGTCAATTTTTATCAAATCAGTTGTGCTATATCTAGTCACTTTATTAGAATCCATCTCTGTGTGTTTGTTCTGGGGGTTGCTGTGGAGTCTGATAGTGGGTTCTTATTCAGCAACTATTGGGGGTGGGCTTGTAATGGCTTTCTCTTCTTCCATGTGCTTGGGGATGTTGCATGCATTATTGATAATGATGTGCAACTCTCCTTGAAAAGAGGATGTAGAAGTTTGTCATCAAGGATATTGCACCTCTCGTAAATATAAGTTAATTTATCATGTCATGATCTTGTGCTCATGAAATTTGAGATAAATGTAGCATGATATTAGCTTTTATTTAAAATTCTGTGACCGTTTATGTGGCTGACTCAT
>Ga0325411_1007226_pt1 | contig 12122 bp, 7 predicted proteins | sample PopdelMetagenome_13_FD_206181 | JGI IMG/M metagenome (GOLD analysis project Ga0325411, IMG submission 206181) | Populus deltoides microbial communities from Bellville, Georgia, United States - Xylem-PdIQD-R4 | ecosystem: Host-associated > Plants > Phyllosphere > Stem > Wood/Secondary xylem... | reverse complement strand
TATTTATATCTTATTTAATATTAATGAAATTCCTATTTTCTCTAATAAAAGAATTCTCCATTATGAAACAAAAATACTTTTTAATTTATTACACATGTATTTATTATATCACGCACTCCAATGCATATGAATGTTGGAAATTTATTTTTCCAAGAAAAATCAACTAAACCTAAAAAATCTAGCAACATGAAAAATGTGAGATTGGTATCCAAATATTTTTCAAAACTAAATTTTATTTGGAAATATATTAAATATTTTTATATTTTCAATATTAATATATTAAAATCATTTAAAAACACTAATAAATATTAAAACACAAGAAATGGTTATATATATATATATATAGATGTGAGAAACGGAATGCCTCAAGTACGAAGATGATGTCAAAGAGATGAAGGAAAGTCACAGAGAGGCATAATATTATAGCCATAAGTTGCAGCAAGATATATAGGAACCACTGCGATAAGGCGATTCGTCAACTTGCAAGGGTTGATAAGATTTGCTTTCACACCAACAGCTTGTGTGTTTTTTTATATTTAGCCGTTCTCTCTAATTTTATTCAATTAGGGCATCTCTAATTTTGGAGGGTAACACCCACATGGACACAACCGCTTAGTTCTGTACATCCACATTGGTCCTTTGAACAGCCACCTCTTCCTTTCACATTCCAAATTTGTCTAAAATTTTGGAGTATCTTAAAGAATCTTTTCATCTCCTGATTTGTTTCTTAATCATAGCAACCTTTTATGTTAACCCAATAATATTCCTACACAACCTTAAAGATTGCTTGATGTCAGCATTTATATTCAGTGCTCAGACCGAATAATGGGGTCAAACCAATCAATTTTGTTTTGGATACAGAGAACTTTGCTCTGGCAACACCACCTCCACACTCGAAGATTTAAAAGTGATCAAGATTCTTTGGGTTCCCTTTCTTATCTTTCCTAGCTTAATTTATAAGGAATCTTGAAGGGCAAAAGCAAGGCAGCATTGCTATCTTAATCTGCTTTAACGCTGCAGTCCTCCATTTCATTAACAGCAGGAGTTTGCTTTGCAGACCATAGTACAGCTCTCTTCAAAGATAAAGAAGGGAGGTGAGCCCGTCACTTCTTTTATGTGCTAATCTTGATACGGTATCTTCTTCTATTGATATTATATGTGTGTAGATATTACATGCATCCATGTATATATTCAAAGTGGTTTCTTGAATTGACGCTGGCTGCCAGGATTCCAGATTCCGAATCGCAAGGAACTGCACTATTTTCATGTTCTGCTGTTAAGATTCCAGATTGATAGTTCTTGTTTAGTCATGTTTTTATGCTTCAACATATAACGTTGGCTTATAATCTTGTAGGGGCTAGCCATGACTATTGCAAATGGAAAAATTGATGCTCCTACTCCAACAAGACCTGGGGTTCGTGTCAATATTTCTTTGCTTGCCTAATAATGAGATAGTGAATTTCTTACAATCAATGAAGTTAAAAATGATGCTGACTCTTTCTGTGATGGCCAGGGAAAAACTAAAGGAATTGTAGTTTGCTGGTTTCTTGGACTCGGGTCTCTGATCTCATGGAACAGTATGCTGACCATAGGAGATTACTACTATACTTTGTTCCCGGTAGGTTTCTCATAAACATTAATTCAATCATTAATTTTTGAAAATTGCATAAGTACTTATATTTGTTAAGAGTATGGTAGCGTTTAAGGTTTTGAGATTCATTGTTTAAACAGTCATTGAGCCTAAACAAGGTAATATGGTCAGTTAATTGGAGTAGCAAAACTATCTGTTTGATTATCCTTTTCTTTGTGTTTGAAGAAATACCATCCTTCAAGGGTACTTACCCTTGTTTATCAACCATTTGCAATCGGAACAATGGCAATACTGGCATATAATGAGGCAAAGATCAATACTAGAAAGCGGAACATAGCCGGTTACATACTCTTTACTGCAAGTACTCTCATGCTTATGGTTGTAAGTAACATGAACAACTCCTATCTATTATGGGTTTAATTTATTTCCCATCAATTTCAATTCATGATTCATTGATTCTGATAATTGTGACAGGTGGATTTGGCCACGTCAGGAAGAGGAGGCGCGGGACCTTTTATTGGTATATGTGCAATTGTTGCTGCTTTTGGAGTTGCAGATGCTCATGTTCAAGGTGGGATGGTTGGAGACATGGCTTTCATGTGTCCAGAATTCATGCAGGTTAGATTTCATGGAATTCGTTTTCAATTGGTCTTGCACTCTAAAATGCAAAGAAATTTGCATCTTACCACACCTTGGATGTCTTTTCCTGCAGTCTTTCTTTGCTGGGTTGGCTGCATCAGGAGCTCTGACCTCTGGTCTGAGATTGGTCACAAAAGCAGCATTTGATAAATCTAAAAATGGTCCTCGCAAGGGAGTTAGTATGTCACTTTTCTTTGAGCAATAGAGAAACATGCTATCTTATACTGTTATTTCTTTTATTGATCAGCTGGAATTTCTACTCGACACTTACACTGGTCATATGACTCCAATTAGAAGAGATTACCCTTCTCCTATGCTGTTGTGGCTTGTAGTCTCATAGTGATTAGTTTGTAATTCTTGAAAATGGAACTAGGCCCTTAGCAGAAAAAGTAAAAGGAGAATATACAAGTTATATAACTTGAGCAGAATAAAAATAATAGCCACACAACTTCAGATCAGCAGGCAAATCCGATTCGATTTTTTTCTTAGGACTTCTCGTTTTGTGCTGCAGACTTGATTGATGAGTAATTCTTGATTGCCAATGTTTGCAGTGCTATTTCTAGGAATTTCCACTTTCGCGGAGTTCCTATGCGTGTTGCTGTATGCATATCTCTTTCCTAAACTGCCAATAGTGAAGTACTACCGCTCAAAGGCAGCCTCTGAAGGATCAAAGACTGTTTCAGCTGATCTTGCTGCTGCTGGCATCCAAACACCAGCAGACCATCAAGTATTCCCACTTTTTTTTTTTCTTCGGTGTTCATTTTTCTGAAAAGATGGCCATTATTTCTCATATTGCATGCTGCCCAAGGATAAATTCCATGGCCTTGTCTAAAATTTATGATCTTCCGTTCTTGCAGGCTTCTGATGTTGCCAAATCTCCGGAGCGATTAAGCAACAAACAACTATTGTTCCAGAATATAGATTATGCACTTGACCTATATTTGATATACGTGCTGACATTGTCGATTTTCCCGGGATTCTTGTATGAAAATACTGGTGAACACCAGTTGGGAACATGGTGAGTTCTCATTTGTCAAGCAAGATTCATTGTCATTGGGGACTGGTTAATCTGTAGCACTTAAAGTGATGCTGCATAAGAAGAGGATGATACTTTTTTCCCATCTTGTTAAAACAACTGCAGTACCATTAATGTCTTCTACGTGGCATGTCATTTCTGTTTGATTCTCCTAGGTGCATCCATTATACTTTTCTAGAACTGCATTTTCAGTTTCCTTTCTGATTTTTTAATGAAAGACCTCTACTTGTCCAAAATTTGATCATGTTATGCTAGAAAATTCATGATTTGATCTAAAACTTTCTTACTTATCATGATTAATGATGTTTCAGGTACCCTCTTGTTCTAATTGCGATGTACAATGTGCTGGATCTCATCTCAAGATACCTCCCCCTTGTTCCATGGTTGAAGTTGGAGTCCAGAAAGGGCCTCATGATTGCAATTCTCTCTCGTTTCCTACTCGTTCCTGCATTCTACTTCACTGCGAAATATGGTGATCAAGGATGGATGATCTTTCTCGTTTCTTTCTTGGGACTAACAAATGGCTATCTCACTGTCTGTGTCCTAACAATTGCACCAAGAGGCTACAAGGTTAGTTACCATATACTATGATTTCCAGTGCTTCAAATGCAATATCTTTGTTTTGCTTACACATGACAATCTGTTGATGGCTTTGGTTTTGTAGGGGCCTGAGGCAAATGCACTGGGCAATTTACTTGTGCTATGTTTATTGGGTGGCATATTTTCAGGGGTTGCCCTTGATTGGCTTTGGCTCATAGGCAAAAAGAATGCCTTCTAGAGAGCCTAATCTATCTGCAACTGGTAAAGAAAGTCGGCTCCTTTCCATCGATGCTATGTTGATATTCGATGCTAGCCATTCCTCAATTTGTCACAGCAACAAAGTCACCTGCCGAAAGCCAGACATTAGGATGGTGGTAGTGATTTATCGAGGAATTTGATTACTGCTCTGTTAGTTCTAAGCATGTTTTAGCTAACATGTCTCAATGTTGAACCACATCTAAATACCAAGCACAATTATAAAATTATATTTATAGATTAATTATGATATTAGATTCGAGGACATTGTTTTAGAACAAGATTTTCAGATAAGAAATTGAGGTATGAGCACTCCAATTACAATTAAAATCAATATAATTAAGTTCATAGGATATATTTAATTCGGCAATTCGGCTGAAATGAAACATTTAATTTGGCACTTTGGCTGAAATGAACTATAATAATATTAGAGGTTATTTATTTAACTTTTACAAATTTTAAAATCATTGGAGATTTATGTGATCGTTAACTTCAAAACCCGTAAAATTAGTCAAGATACATGCAAACTCACCTAAACATCTATATTAATTGAAAAAAAAAGAGGCTTCTGCTGTTAATGAAATGGAGAACTGCAGAGTTAATTAAAGCAAATTAATATAGCAATGTTGCTTCGCTTTTTCCCTTCAAGATTCCTTCAAAAAGCTAGGAAAGATAATAAAGGGAATCCAAAGAATCTTGATCACTTTCAGATCTTTTATCGTGGAGTTCATGTTGCCGGAGCAAAGTTCACTGTATCCATTAATTGCAAAGTTGACAGGTTTGACACCCCATTATTTGCTCTTAGCACTGAACAAAAATTCTGAATTTAAGCAATCTCCAAGGTTCTCTTGGATCAGGAAAAATATATATATATATATATATATATATATATATATATATATATATTTAATCTTATCAAATCATTATATTGTTACTGTCTCAATCTCATTATATAAATTTTCTACAGATAATAATAAAATTATCAAAATACCAATTAATATAAATGTATTTCTATTCAAAAATATAGATAAACAGTATAAGTATTTTACAATTCATAACGTATACTAGACTTTTAATTGCTCAATTGTTTATATTTTAGTTTTGCTTACACATGAATAAAATAATTCATAAAAATAAATTTAGGTATGAGCACTCCAATTACAATTAAAATCAATGTAATTAAGTTCATGGGGTCCCTAAAAGGCGTAGTGTAATGATAAAAGGTTTGAGATTTGCATAGCAGGTCTTGAGTTCGAGTCAGGGCGTGCATTTCTTGTAAAAGTCTGGGACAGATAAAGTTTTACTCCCTCATCTAGATGTATAAAATATGTTTTTTGAAAAATGAGATTTTCTCAAATCCAAAAAAAAAAAAAATTAAGTTCACGGGGTACATTTAATTTGGTACTTCCGGCGGAAACGAACCATCAACTATAGTAATATCTCGAATTTTCTGGTTTTGGGCCTTTAGGTTTTCTGGTCACAGGCCTGGAATTGAAATTCCACCTTCTGTTTTGGGCTTGAGGGATTTGGGTCTTGGGTTCGGATTTTTCGTAAGACCTTTTGTTTTTTGTTTTTCATTTAAGGGCTTTAAGGAATTTCGATCTTAGCATGGATTATTTTGGGCTTTTTACGATTTGAGTACTGTTATATTTTATCACGAGAAAACAATTTAAATATTACTTTAAAAAGCGTGAGTTTTTCATTATATAAGACTTTACTAATTTATCTTTTTATATTAATATGGATGAGTTGTGTACATTTTTGTTTTTAATTTGATCTTTAAATATTTTTTTTTGACGATTTAGTCTATTTACAAACCAATTGATTTTGATTTTTTTTTTATAAAAAAGCATGAGTTTTTTTTTTTATTTCTCACACACCTGTCTCTTGATTTTTCAAGTTTTATTTTTAGATATCATTAATGACTTTTTATTTATTTATTCACACACATAGTTCTCGATTTATTTGATTACATGTATGCATAAATTTTTTTATTTAAAATTAGATATTTTAAACTACAGAAATGCATTGAAAAAAACCTATATATATAATTGTTTATAGAAAATAAAAATGTTTGATTCGCGGCGGGGCGCGTGTCACACAATTAGTTGAGTACAATTCAACTGGAATAACAAATAACCAAAATAATAATAATAATAATAATAAGAAGAACAAAAACTTTAAGCAATTTTTTGGTCCATTATTAATTTATATATATATATATATTATTTTCCTTTCAATTTTCTTCTCATTTTAATTTATGATAACATTTCTTTGATCAAGACTTTCAAGGTAGTTTTGAAGCCCTGGATCCCTTAAGGAGGTACTCTGCCTTTTGTTTTTCCTTTTACACTTATAAAATGTCTAATTTCCTACACCATCCTTCTATAAGTTCGTAGTGTTGTACGTTTGGAAACCACTGAAATGGGGAAGTTTATGTCTTTTTGCTGAACGCTGGTTAATTATACATGTTTTTAAGTGTAGGAAGTATTGTAGTTTATGTTTTTTATCCGTTTACTTGGAAAAAAAATTAAATTATCATTTTTTAAGTATTTTTTAATAATTTTAATGTGTTAATTTAAAAATTAAAAAGAAATATTTTAATACATTTTTAAAAATAAAAATTACTTTTAAAAATCAAATATCTTCCCATAACATGAAAACACACTTATCTTTAAAAATACAGTTTATTGATATAAGTCATTTCTATAGAGTATATTTGAGAGTGTGGTTGTAATTATTTTTTAAAATGTTTTTTTACTCGGAAATATATTAAAATAATATATTTTTTATTTTTAAAAAATTATTTTTGATATCAATATATTAAAATAATTTAAAAATATTAAAAAAAATATTAATTTAAAACAAAAAAAATAAAAAAAAATTAAATTTTTTTAAAAATATTTTTAAAACGTAAAATCAAACACAAAAATACTAATTGATTCAAGCAAACCGATTCCGTCTCTTTCTAAGTTTGAGATACACTCAATCGCATTGGCACATGATTTTTATTAATTAATTAATTTATGTTTTATGTATTATTTCTTTTTTGGGTTTTGCTTAGAAGCAACATCCAATTCACGAATTGACTTGTGAAATATACAATTCATGCAATTATTATTATTATTTAAAAATTAAAAAGAAATATTTTAATACATTTTTAAAATCTTATACCATAAAAGTCCCTTTGGACTTTTATGTTCCTTGAAATGCTAGCAAGGCTAAAAGAGGCACTGTTGACGAATCTACATCGCTTTCAAATCTTTGAAGAATGGGAGGTGTTTTATATATATATATATATAATGCTAAAACTTGTGTTAAACGTTTTTAGATCAATTATCTATCACACACTTTCCTTCAATTGCCAGATTAGTTAGAAAAACAAATTTAATAAATTATACAAAAATTATTGGAGCTCTCTTGTTTTTTGCATGTGATTCATTCAGACAGTCAAAGTGAACAACACTGTCTTGAAACCCCAGAGTTAGATTTGTTTTCTTGATCATCTGCTAGAATTCAAGATTGGTAAGTTAAGTTTGGTCATGCTTCTCTGCTCCAGGAAACATGGTAAGTTGATCATCTTTGTTTCTTTTGAACATTGACTGATTGCTGGTATTCAGTAAGGTCTCGTCATGACTATTCCTAGTGGAAGTGGGGTGCCGGCACCAATGCTTGAGGTTTGTGCTCTCAAGCTTTGTTTCATTGATATAGTAATGATGGGGTGATGGGATTTCTTCCAAGTAATGAAGTAAAACATGGCATTGACTCAATTTATGTGATATTGGCCAGGGAAAACATAAAGCCATTATAGTTTGTTGGTTTCTTGGACTTGGATCTCTTGTCTCATGGAACAGTATTCTAACCATTGAAGATTACTACTATGATTTGTTCCCCGTACGTATCTCACTGTTATCTTCCAGTATTTGTTTTTGAAGCTAAATTTTCTGACATTAGTTATATTCATCCTGGCTTTACTGGTGTGCTAGATTTTTCAATCCTGTTAAAGCTAGAAAAGCTTATATGTTCACTTAGGAATGCATTGAAAGGGTTTGATTTTAAGGTTGACTGTTTCTTTTCTACCCTTCAAAATTTAGGGAAAATCTTCAGCAAATAGTCAACTAGATTCAGTGTAGGATAGATTTGACTTTCTATCTCGTCCATATTAGATGGTTGTGCTTGCTAGTGGGGGATTAGCATATTCTTTGATTTTGTGATAACTGAGCGAAGATTGATGGTCTGACTGATCATCCATCTGAGTATTTAGTAGTTGAAGTTTTATGTCTCACCACAATCTCAATATTTTGGATGGCAAAACTGTCTATCTGACAGTGCTTTACTTTCTGTTTGAAGAAATACCATCCTTCAAGGGTACTTACTCTTGTTTATCAACCGTTCGCCATTGGAACAATGGCGTTACTGACATATAAAGAGGCAAAGATCAATACTAGAAAGCGGAACATAGCAGGGTACATGCTCTTTGCTGCAAGTACGCTGATGCTCATTGTTGTAAGTACTGTACATGTCATCTTCTCTTTTTATAGTTTAATTTGTCTCATCCAATCCAATTCATCTTTCGGTTCTGGTAATATCCGTGACAGGTGGATTTAGTCACTTCAGGGGAAGGAGGAGTTGGACCTTATATTGGTATATGTGCAGTCGTCGCTGCTTTAGGAGTTGCAGATGCTCATGTTCAAGGTGGAATGGTTGGAGACTTGTCTTTCATGTGCCCTGAATTCGTCCAGGTAATAACACCTCGTAGAATTCTTGTAATGTTGTTCAAGAGCTTATAACTCTATTCTGGATTTTGAAAGAATTTTCCGATATTAAAGCATGTTGTTTTTTGTACTGCAGTCTTTCTTTGCTGGGTTGGCAGCATCGGGGGCTTTGACTTCTGCTTTGAGGCTACTGACGAAAGCAGTGTTTGAGAAGTCTAAAAATGGTCTACGAAACGGAGTTAGTAAGTCACATTTTCTTTGACCAATACGAGACTCATTGGCTTTCACTACTCTTTCATAAATATCATTTGCACCAGAGCTTCAGATTTTTAGGTTTACATATCTAGTCCACATGAATGTAATATGAATCTTGGTATATGACCTGCCTTTGATGCTAGAGACTTGATTGATATATTACTTGATTACCAATTCTTGCAGTGTTATTTTTGGCAATGTCTACTTTCTTGGAGTTTCTATCTGTTCTGCTGTATGCATTTCTCTTCCCTAGACTACCAATAGTGAAGTACTATCGTGCAAAGGCAGCTTCAGAAGGATCAAAGACTGTTTCAGCTGACCTTGCAGCTGCTGGCATCCTAAAACCTGAAAACCAGGAGGTGCTGCATTTTCCTTTTAATGTTTTTACCTGGTCTGTTTGGTGTTCAAAGAAATTTGTTTCTGATCCTTAAGGCATATCAGTTTAGGGCACTCTTGCACGCTGCAGACGATGACAAACACCCGGAACGGTTGAGTAACAAAGAACTATTCCTCCAAAATACAGATTATGCACTTGACCTGTTTCTCATATATGTGCTGACACTGTCGATTTTTCCTGGGTTCTTATATGAAGACACTGGTAAACACCAGTTGGGCTCATGGTAAGTGCTCATCCATGGCACAGCATAATTCATTTAAAAAGAACTTGAAAACAATTTTTCTCCCTTCTTCTTCTTCTTCTTCTTCTTCAATTTCCTTGTTGTCCCGCATCAAGCAGGTGACTGTATCCAATGTTCCTTGCTATATCCATGCTTCAACTGCAATTTCAGTTTCCTTTCTGAGATTTCTTTCAACGCAGAATACATACTTGGCCAAACTTGATAATAAAGTATGATCTAGGAGTAAATTCTCATGATTGGTGATTTTCCAGGTATTCTCTTGTTCTGGTTGCAATGTTCAATGTGTGGGATCTTATATCAAGATATATTCCTCTTGTGGAATGCTTGAAGCTGGAGTCTAGAAACGGTCTCATGATTGCTAGTCTTTCTCGTTTTCTGCTCGTTCCTGCCTTCTTCTTCACAGCAAAATATGGAGATCAGGGATGGATGATCATGCTAACCTCTTTCCTGGGATTAACAAATGGTTATCTCTCAGTTTGTGTCCTGACAGAGGCGCCAAAAGGTTACAAGGTTAGTCCATCTACATGCAATTATGTACAAAATGTTCATGTGATGGCACTACATGAAAAATGGCTGGTTAAACTGCTCTTTTGGTTTTGTAGGGGCCTGAACAAAATGCGCTGGGCAATCTGCTTGTGCTGTGCTTATTTGCTGGCATTTTTGCAGGGGTTGTCCTTGATTGGCTGTGGCTCATAGGCAAATGATTCCTGAAGAGCCGAGTCTCTGTGCAACTGAGTGAATTAGAAAGTTGATTCCTTTGCCTCAATTTTGCAAGATTGGACCCATAATTATGCTAAAAGCCTTTCCTCTATCTGGGACAACAACAGAATCACCTACTGACATCCCACACACCATGATGATTCTGAAGGAACCCTAAGAGTAGATAGTTGGGCTTGATATGCTTGTTTAGCTACGTTTTCAGTCATACCACGAGCATCTTATGCTAATAATTATGATATTGGTCTGTCTTGCAAGAACCAACACACCTATTTTCATGATACATAACTAAGAAAGAAAGACAAATACATATGCAATATGAAAACTGAAAGAAAATTAGATTTGTAAACAGTTTTCTTACACAAACCATTCTCGGATAGGACAAATCCCTTCAGATGGGCCGAATAAGATGTCTTTGTCATAAAACTCAATCTTTCCTCCTCGAGGGTTCAAATTTCAGTCCATTCTGGTGAATTCCCTAATTTAATAATAGATAGTAATGGATTATTGACCCGCTATTTCTCTTAATGTAAAAGAAATATAAATATTGTTAAAATGTTTTCTAATAAAAAAAAATTATAGACTAAAATTATGATATATATTGGATGATATTTTTTTTAAGAAAATATTATTACAGTAATATATTATATGATATTGTTTTTGAAATATTGAGATGATAATATATTGGATTGACCCAGTTAACTTGTTAAATTTATGATTTAAGTCATGATAACATGATAATTCTATAAAAAAATAAATCAAAATAAATTATAAAAATTATATCTTAAACAACTTAATTTTAAGAGAGATAAAACTCATATTTTAAAGTTAATTTACTTAAAAAAAAAAATTAAACCAACTACAGCGCAGTGTACCCGGTAAAGGAGTTTGTATGCTAACAAAATATAAAAAAAACATCAGCTGATAATTTTGCAAGGAGTAGATAATAGCCATGACTACTACTGTTAAGGGCATTGAGGCTCCAACAAGGCTTGAGGTTTGTGCTCGAACTTTGCCATAATCAGTAAAAGAACTATATTTATTCAATTTCTTGGAGTCCAGGGAAAAAACATAAAGCGTTGCAAGTTTGGTGGATTCTTGGACTTGGGTCCTTGTAGCGTGGAACAGATTGTTTACCATAGAAAAATTTTAGCATAGGGCATCTAAAACAATCTCCAGCTGGTTTCTTGTATCATGCGGCGTGTTTTTAAAAAAAATTATTTTTTTTATTAAAATTTAATATATTTTATATATTTTGATGTGCTGATGTTAAAATTAATTTTTTAAAAATAAAAAAATATCATTAACATATATTTTAATACAAAAAATTATTTAAAAAACAATCACAGTCATACTGATAAGCAGTTAATAGAGGAATCTTATCGCTGCTATGTGATTTTCTTACATGTTTTTGACACGCAGTCATGCTAGATGAGCATCCCACAAAGAGATCTGCTAGGGAATGTTGTCATGCCGATGTAAATTGAGAAGGCCTTTTGGCAAGTGATACCAAAAGAGAGGCCAAATGGTGATCTCACGCGCTAATACCACCGAAATGAATCAAAACACATCAAAGACTTAGGGCACAGCCTGACACGACATGGTGCTCAGTGCAAATCTTCTAATACAGTTCCAAAATATCTACTTCGAATATGGTTTTAAATTGGATTGTACAGTTTAACAGTAAAAGGACTGCTTGGATATTCTTACCGGAGTAATTATTATTTCGAGAAAGA
>Ga0325411_1007219_pt1 | contig 12128 bp, 10 predicted proteins | sample PopdelMetagenome_13_FD_206181 | JGI IMG/M metagenome (GOLD analysis project Ga0325411, IMG submission 206181) | Populus deltoides microbial communities from Bellville, Georgia, United States - Xylem-PdIQD-R4 | ecosystem: Host-associated > Plants > Phyllosphere > Stem > Wood/Secondary xylem... | reverse complement strand
GGTGTTTTGTTAAATAATTAATTAATTAATTAAAAAAAAAACTACATTATATGATGATAAGATTGTGTACTTGTTTGCAAAGAAGAGAAATATAGGGGCAAAAGGGCAACACTCTCGAGCTATAAAAACAAAAAAATCAAAAATCAAATCACTCCCTGCTGCTATTGTCTGTTATTTACCACCCACCACTCTCCCTCTCTGCGCTCCTCAATGGAGCTGTCATTTTCTCCTCCATCTTCTCTTGGAATTTCTGCTTTAAACACTCACCGCAACACCTCTTCTCATCAACCAAAGATACCCATTAAGCCCACAAGCAAATCATTTGATTTATTCTTCAAAAGCTCAAAACCTTTTCCTTCAAGCACTGAAATTTACAGTCTCAAAAGAAGCTCAAAACTAGCACCGAACAGACATTACAGGCGGAATCCCATCTGGGTATGATTTATTTCTCCATATTTTTCACTTAAGCAAAGAATGAGAATGTTTTTATGATTGATTCTTATAGGATTTGCGGTTTGAATAAATTGGAAAAAAGTAAGTATCTTTACTGATTTTACTTGCTTGCTGTTATTAGTTATAGTTACGTGTCTTGTGTCAAGTCGAGTCCTCTCATATTTGACCAACACAAGTGACACGGTTACTTGTTCCGACCTTTTTTGTTCACAGAACAACCAGGCAGCTGGAGTTATGGCACCCTGAAATAGAGGATGTCTAAATTTCTTCGATGAAAAAGATAGACAGAAATAAAAACTATACGAAATTCTTTTTATTAGCCACTGGGTTTTTAGTCCTTAAATTTGCATCATAAGCTAAGCAAGTGTTAGTTGTGTGGTTATGGCTGCGGTGGATTGGTTTCCATATATTGTAGTTGTAGTTGAAATTTTGATCTGGACATCTATATTGGAAAGGCTTACTTAACCGCCAGTTAGTCTTGGAATGGCTAATGTACACATATATACAAATGAATGTGCAAATTGAACTCATTCAGTTTAATTGAAAAGGCCAAAATGAATCCGAAACTTTTAAAAGAAATGAAAGGGTTTAGGCTGAGTAAAGTTTGAGCCAAGACATCAATTTGCTTATCAAATTGCTATATGGAGGATAGTGGTCTTATTGTTTTCCATGGGCATCGTTGGTTACTTTCTTCAAGTCACTGGCTGTTGTTTACTACTTTCTCATCACATGTCCTGGGAGTTAATTTGGTTATATCAACATGGTCGTATACAAGTTTGGTTAACTTCATCCAAGAGACACATGATTCTACATATAAAGCATTAATGTGAAACCGGCTTCTACCAGGCCTGCAGTCAAGCTGGAGCAGCTGGATCTGATCCAATATTAAACAAAATCTCAGATTTCAAAGATGCATGTTGGAGATTTTTAAGGCCTCACACCATACGCGGCACAGCTCTAGGTTCGACGTAAGTGTATTTTGTGTATATGCTTTTCCACCTTAATAAATTTATACTTGTCCGCACTCATGTCAGTACCGTAACTGATTCATTGTCATCATTTTATTTGTTGATAGCGCTTTGGTGGCAAGAGCATTGATCGAGAACACAAATCTGATTAAGTGGTCTCTGGTGTTAAAGGCATTCTCTGGTCTTTTCGCTCTAATATGTGGGAATGGTTATATAGTCGGCATCAATCAAATCTATGATATTGGAATAGACAAGTATGCATCACTTTTGACTACTTATTTTCTTTTAGAGCTATTATATCTTGGTTGTGGAAATAATCTGAAACCTTAATGTTGATCAATGGATTTCAATACACATTTTTGTGGCTTGAGACCTAGAACAAGCAGGGCCCTGTTAGAGTTTGCCAAGCAAAGAAATATTAGTTTCAGCCATGTAATTTAATGATTAGTGAATATCTTGAAAGGCATTTCATTGTCCGAGAAAACAAAGAGAATAGTGCTAGATGGACATGACTAAAAAATTTGTCCATGTTCTTTTTTCTAGGCCATTTCAACAGTCTTATATGGTATATGCAAGGATTTTTCCTTCAATTTTAAACAATTTTCTTATAAAGTCTGCATACCTGGATCCAAAATTCTTTGTGTGAAATGTCTAACAACTTCTAGAAATGTATGAATGTGATTTTTTTTAATTGAAGCCTCTCTCTTTATTTTGCAGGGTTAACAAACCTTATTTACCTATAGCTGCAGGAGATCTTTCAGTTCAATCTGCATGGTTGTTGGTGATTTTTTTTGCAGTAGCTGGGGTCCTGATTGTAGTACTAAACTTTGGTCCATTCATCACTTCTCTTTACTGTCTTGGCCTTTTCTTAGGCACCATCTATTCAGTTCCTCCACTTCGATTCAAGAGATTTCCAGTCATAGCATTTCTTATAATTGCCACGGTATGACTTCCTATTTTTCCTCCTTTTCTTTTTCAACAATTAAACTTGTGCTGTGTTTGTCATCTTCTCCATGGGTATTTCGAATTTGGTGAGAACAGAAGATTGAATGACGTTTGGAAAAACAAAAAACCATCTAAATCTGATCATAACTTATGCCACAAAATTGATAACAAAGGAAAAGTTGGTGATTTTTGCTCTATGCTCTTATATGAACATGAATGTGGGTTAAGCCCTGAGAAAATGAAATAATTCCTCCAGTTGATAAAAAAGAAGTGACTCATTAAATAAGTTAGGGAAGCAAATGATCATTGTATTGGCTCACTTATAGTTGACATTAGCATGGTGTCAGAAACGTTTTTAAGATAGAAAGGATGTGTTCAGATGCTACTCCAACACCACCCTCTTAAAAACTGTACAATTATTAAAATATCGATGCATATTTTTTACTTGTAAATTAGAAAAACATAATGACATGAGTGCCTCTCAAAAATTGTAGCAGTTGGATGAAACCTTGATAGAATACAATATCACAGGTACGAGGTTTTCTTCTCAATTTTGGCGTGTACCATGCAACCAGAGCCGCCCTCGGACTTCCTTTTGAATGGAGGTACTTTACCTTAATCATATATTGCTTCATATTTTGGTTGAGATAAAATGCTACAAAATTATGCATTCCTACCAAATATGAATTCTTCAATAATATCTGTATGTCTTGTTAGACTCCAACAATCAAACAATTGGAGTTATGATGGTATCTTTATGTCGTGTTAGACTCCAACAATCAAACAATTGGAGTTATAGTGATGATTCAGGCTTCCTGAGGACATGCAATCAATACACAGTTGGATAGATCTTTGACAGAATAAATAAATAAATAAAATAGGTTATTCAGTTGGTTTTAGTGTTTTCAACTCATGTTTGTGTGAGTTATTTTTTTAATGCATTGATCAACTGATATGGGCGCCATTGCTCAGTGCAGTAGTAAAGGTCTTTGGCTTGCAACCACAAGGGTGCTGGTTCAAGCCCTTGGACCAGCCCTTCATGCAAACATGTTGAAGGGTGAAACCATATTTGAAATTTCTCCATTACTAGTTAATGGATTAATAATTGATCGATTGGCATACCGGAAGTCAGCAAGGCAGTTCTTCTGTTATAAACCCTGAAGCTGCAATTTCTCCCTGGCTTGAGGTGCACTTTAACATCTGAGTCTGTAGAAGTTGCAACTTTTAACCTCTCCTGAAAGTCAGATATTGGCTGTACTGTTAAAAAAAAAGAAATTATATTTAGACTGAGTGTGTAAAAGCAACCATCTGCTTTAACACTTCAGAAAATCTATCAAATTTGGTAATTCGCATGTGCCCATTCTCTAATCTTTGATGAGTTTTCTCATGTTCTCACTTCTATTTCTACCTGCAGCTCACCCGTGGCATTCATTACAACCTTTGTCACATTGTTTGCACTGGTTATTGCCATAACAAAAGATCTTCCAGATGTAGAGGGGGATCGCAAGTAAGTTCTAGAAATTTACTCACTCAAGGTGATTAATAGTGCATTTTCCTCGTGTTTGTGGTATGCCTACTTCCTGTGTAGTAAAAAGTTCCTCCTAAACCTTATTTTATTTTATGTTCCTCCCTCAATGTTTTTTTTACTTCATTTTCTCCCACATCCAAAATAACCCTGCTATTTTGTTAGAGGCTAAACACCTGTATGTTTTAATTTAAACATGTACATGTGATCTCATATCTCATTGAATATTGTCACTGCAGATATAACATATCAACTTTAGCAACTAAACTTGGAGTTAGAAACATTGCATTTCTTGGTTCTGGGCTTTTACTGGTGAATTATATTGGAGCTGTACTAGCAGCTATTTACATGCCTCAGGTATAAGTTTCCCTTGAAGCTGTTCCTGTGCTTATACGGAACTCATAGTATTAGTTGAAGGTCCACCTGACTCCTTGAGTTTTCTTCCATGAAGGCAAACTTAACCCCTCCACTTGCATCTTTTACAGGATTTCAGTCGTAGCCTAATGATACCCGCACATACAATCCTTGCACTGAGCTTGGTTTTCCAGGTGTGTTTCATGGTATTAGTAGCCATTTTGATTAGCACTGTGACTAGGATGTGACTTTTAGTATGTGTTCTTAGCTGGCTAGTTTATTTATTTATTCAGCAAGATAAATATCAATACCTTCCTGCAGCTCTCATTAATTTGCTTATTCTTATGAGGACATTGATTTGTGCTTCTGCTCTTTCCATGGGATCTCATTGTTAAATTTTGGTATTTTTAATGGTTTCTTTAAAAAAAATTGACTTTGGCACCATCATGTGCCTTTCCATGGAGAGGTTACTGGTTCCATCTAGGAAGGCCTTCTCATCCAGCTTTTTATCCTCTTGAAGTAGTGATTAGATGGGCCTGTGAGATGGATGTGGAATTGGAATAAGCCAAACTTGCCTTCAAAACGTTTTCACTATTAGCTTGCTGATCTTGGAGCATGAGCAAGTTCCTCATAGTTAATGGTAGTCTTTGATGATATTACTGACCTTCAGACTGTTTCCACTGACCATAATCCCTACTGGGTTTCCATGTGCACAATAGATCAGGGAATCAAAACACAGAAATCAGCATATAAGTGTGCTTGGTTTTGCTAAAGTTTCACTATTTGCAAAACTGGTGTATTGATTTTTTCCTCAATGTGGGATGGAGATCGACTTGATCCTTATCTTGGACCAGGTTGATCTGGATGGAAGCCCCTACTAAAACTAAAACAACAACAAACATATGATTTCTTAAACTCAAGAACAACGTTTAAATATGATAAGCAATGAGGAATTCTGATTGTTGATCGAAACATTTTTTGTACAAGTGATGAATTTCAATCATAATTGTGAATGTTAATGTTACCTGTATATATTTTGAATCAATATTGTCAATATACCAATCATACAGACCTGAAGAGTTGCATGGATATCACAGTTCATTTAATTTCAAGTGCTTTGTTCTTCACGATAGATCTTTTCTGCTGGTTGCTGGTTTTTTTGGGATCGTGTAAAATGTTTACTTATGTTTTTTCATCTTACATGCATCCTTTTTGTACCTGTCTCAGATGTGGATCTTGGAACAAGCAAATTACACAAAGGTAATCCTAGTTTCATGTTGTATATAACAAGGTCTTGAATCTTCTGCTATAGTTGCAATTTGGATGGAGGATTTCATATATATATATATATATATATATGAGATTATTCAACAATTATTTTGACTCAAAATCAAAGAGGGGTTGGTTTTGCCTTTAGGCAATGAATTTAATTCAACTTAGAACTACAATTTCACTGATATAAATATGTGCCTTTTCTGTTTTCTCAATTCGATGGGCACTGAAATATGTACATTGAAAATATCCTTTAGATACACGAATCATATTTCCAGAAAATTAAAGGAGTTCTCTTGTTGCTCTGAGGGTACTTCATATGATTCATTTTTAAAACAGAAAGTCTTCCTCTGTTTTTTAATCTAATATGCTGGTTTTAAACTTTCACGTTTAATGGGAAATGTATCAAAGGGAAGCAGGCTTCCTGTTGGACAAAACAAAAGGAACACAGATTCTTACAATCATCGCAGACACTGATATTAAAATTTTTACTTCTATTCACTGTTCTGTTGGCCTCTGTTGTCTTGCTTTAATTACCTGTGACTTACAGAACATAGTGAATTGATCATGTCTGCATACAATGTCCAGAGACTGCTGCATTGGCAGACATTTTGAGAAAATAAGTCGAGCTTGATTGAGGAAATTTTGCAATTTTAGCCCTTTGACACTTGTTTTTAATTATGATAAGCCAACCCAATCATGCTTATACAGTGAATTCAGTGCAGCTTCTAGAAAATTTGCAACTGGTTTGAAATTTGACGTGATTCTCAATTAGGCTATTACAGTGAAACACACTCCACCAGTTGGATATGATTTCACCAAATACAAATACTGAGAATTTTTTTCAGATGTCCTGATTATATTCTTGTTTCCATTTGCAGGAGGCAATCTCAGGGTTCTATCGGTTTATATGGAATCTCTTTTATGCTGAATATATCATATTTCCTTTTATCTAGCCGAATTTTGATTTTTTACCCGGAGTTCAGAGTTCAGAGAGAGATTGTACTTCACATATCTGTTATTTTGCAACGTAATAGTCATTGTTGCAATCTATAACATGCAATTAGCATCACTTTGTATCATTGTATCAGTCTCTTCCTCGATAGCAAAAAGTTGTGAGATTTTATTCATCTTCTGAATCATGTGAAAATTCTTTGCTCTCACGGACTTTGACTTGGATCTTCTGCGCATGAGAAAACCAACTTAAAAATGTAAAGTGAGATAGAATAAAAAATAAAAAGTAAATGAGACTTGCACCAAGAAACGCAGGGAATGCTGTAAGTAATGCAATCTACTTGAACTACTAGGTGCGAGAGGGTTTTCATGGTAGCGATACACCTATCTAGCCGAACCTGGTGACGGAAGAAATTCTTTGCAGTTCTTTTGCTTGAAAGGGCTGTTCTCAAGACTCCCAGGTTCAGGCTTTAGGTTGGCAGCCGCGAGGTACTTGTTTGTGTTCTGAAAGAAGCTATTTTGCCTAATAAAGGTGGAAAGCTAGGACTGACTTCACCTTCTCTCTCGTAAGATCTTGGTTCGGAGAGCACTTGTTGGGTTAAAGATTCTTTTGTTGCTAAATGTTACGTCCTAAATGCTAAACTATTGACCCTTCTTGTTCGGATGAAAGCAAAACGATGACCTCCTTCAATGTATCATATATTCCTTTATCGAGTCATCTCGCTTCAACTATTTCACCATAACTGCTGCAGATGATGCCAAGAAATGTGGTGAAGTGTAGTTCAACTGGTTTCGGAGGGCTATATTATGGACCAGAAATCATGCAGGTTGCTAGAAACATTCTGCCATCCAAATTCCTGGCATATTCAAAGTTCTCAAAGCAAACAAACTGATTGCAAGAAATCGAAGGAACTTTAAGAATGGAAGAAACCCATTGTCGTGAATACAAGGACAGCAAAGAACATTGCAGTGCACAGCCCTTTTCTTTTTCTTTCCATTTCTGTATCTCCACGAAAGAGAGGTATAGAGAATGGCGTATAAAAAAAATACAAAGAATGTCCTGTATCATTTCTATCCCACTATTAATAAATCAGCAAAAGAAAAATTTTGATCTAACAGAGTCTAAGGGTTTGCTGTTTGTGAAAACAACACTTGGTCTGGGGCAAGGGGACTTCTGGATGATGTTTCTTTACACAATGAGGCTTGCGTCAAAACCATTGGTGATGAAACCTTCGGGCTAAACCGAGATGAGGTCCGTGGTGATGGATTATCACTTCTTGTTCTTGGTGACAGGTTTGCATGCTCTAAAACCCGGAATTGAAGCTCCGATGGATAATCCCTCATGCATCCTATCCGTGGCCCTGCACCAGTGGTCCATTTAGAGGACAAGTGCTCCGCCAATTGATACGATTTCATTCCTTTATGAGAATCTATCCTCTTCAGGATTTTTTCTTTGGGGACAGGCTCCTCGTCTTCTTCTTCATCATCATCTTCGTCAAACAAATTAAGTTTAGTAATCATGAAGTCTTCCTCTGTCAAAAATGAATCTTCTGCCGTTTCATAACCATCTTCTCCAGGAGAATCAGGATCTTCTGCCTGGCAACTTGGTCCAAGTTCTTCTGTTTTGAAAGTGTTGATCACATCTCCTCTTGTTGGTATTTCAAGTTCAGTAATTTTTAATTGTAATCCACGTGACAATTTTGATGCGTGCAGATTAGCATTTTCTGCCACATTAGAATCTCGTTTCCTTGAATCTGTGTCCTCTGGGGCCAAGATCTCAACGTTTGTTGCTCCGGTGACTCGGAGTAAATCTGCATCTGGTTGGTCTCGGAGACTACCATGAATGTCCTTTTTGATAATGGATTCGTCTTCTTCATCAGTTGGGCTTTCCTGAATATATAAGAGAATAAGAGAAGTGTATCAATGATTCACGTCTATATTTCTGAAAATGCATAAATGACAGCTCGAAAACAAATAACTGATCTGCTATGAACCCTGGTGCACAAAGTCCCCACATAAAAGAACGGCATGAGCCTTTTGGCTTCCTACAAAGATGAATTTGTTACCAACGTCAATTGATGGAGACCTCCATGTTCATAACGACCCTAATTCGTGGAAAATGTTACTAATTTGGATGCTGCCAGCTGATAGTGTGCTGTTGAGGAAACTTTTTTTCTTGGGTTTCTAGCAGATGCTAACTTCATTGAAGTTACTGAAAGCAAACTTAATAGTTTCGTACCTTTACATCAGTTAGATCCACGTTGTGTTCCCTGAGGAAAGACATGAATGCCTGGAAGTTTTCTTCGGTTGGGAGATAATGGCCACTGTGAGGCCAAACTGCCTGTCAAAATGAAAGAACCTTGTAAATATATAAACAAAGTAACATTGACAGAGAAAAAAAAGGGAGTTCGTGAAGCTATCTTAAAAACACCAGACAGTTCCTATCTACCTTTAGAACACCATCTTCCACAACCAATCTTCCAGCAGATAGAGTGGCTCCACCGGCCAAGAAACTTGAATGTTGAAATGTGCCCTTGATCTTCAGACCAACATAGAAGGTTTTCGATGTGCTGAGAACAAAAATCCATTTGGCATCCTTGGGTCCTTCTGTTGTACAGATAAGTTTCCCACTTTGTTTGTATAAAAATTTCCCGTTCTCCACAGTTACTTCAAAAGCCTCTCTTTCAATCTGAAAGATGGATGGACAATACTTGTAAGTAGATTTTAACAGCTGGGTAAGCGAAAGAAGAAGGAAAAAAGATGATAGACTTTAGCAGCATTTATAAAGCATGGACGTTCCATTTCAAGTTCCAGGCTTTGGACTGTATTCAAATTGAAGCAGAAAACTGCAGCAACTATACTAACCACCAGATTTTGCAAGTCTTCTCACGACTATAAAAGTTAATACTTACAGGACCAAGATATTTTATGCATTGTTGTTGAAGCTTTGATCTAAGACATCTATCAAGGTTGACTTCTTTCCCATCTCCAATATCGAGCCTGCAGGTTTAAGGGGATTGGTATCAACTGTGAATAATGTTTATCCTGAAGCAAAGATGACTTTGTCATATGCAAGTCTTCAATTTCAAAAAAACTTACCAATAGAAGAAAGGCTGTTTGCTCTGACAGTGAAGCCAATTGACATAATAAAATTGAAGATTATGTCCATAACGATGCCGTGGATCAATCTATTAGAAAGAAGAATAAGATCAATACGAGGCAAAGTAAACTGGTAACTTCGTTTCAAGTTTCTATTTCAAGACTTGATCTTACTGCCTCAAGCCAATGCTGTAAAGCAAGTTTCCGAGCCTTTGCATCCTTTGACAATCCTTTTCCTACCTGCAAAGGATAAAAAATCCTGGCACTCAGAAATGCAGTAGAACAAAATGTTACCTGTATAGATACATCAATTTCTTTAGAACTTACCTTGGCAGCTCTCATTCTTGCTCTTGACCAACGTGAAATTGCACTCTCAGGTTTCTCAATATCAAAAAAAGATATGGAGCTTCTCTTGAGCTCTGCAAAATCCAACAACTTCCACCTACAAAACACATTGCAAGAACATTAAGTTCAGTGAAGAAGGAGATATACCACAACGAAATATATACAGAAGGAATTGCAAACGTAGACTGATACCAACCATCTCTGCTCGACAACAACAGCACAATCAGCCAACTGCCTCCTGGTTCTGAAGCTTTTATAGACTTTCTGCAACGTCACTGCAGCCTGGTGTCTTTGTTTCCCTGGCCCAGGCAATGATGAGTGGAGTTTTTTGTCAAGCAAGCTATCTGATCTTGTCAACTGATTACCCCTTTCTCCAACTCTAGGACTTGTGATTGATCTAGCGAGCACGTCCATGTCTGAGGTAGTACTTTTGAAGGACAATGTAATACTCAGTTCCCTCTCCTTAAAGCCAGGGCATTCTTCAAATATCACCTTTCCTGAACCATATGATCTCATCGAATCAGGGTCTGAGTCACAGCCATTAAAACCAACAGATTGTAATGCATTCCCCGCGTCTTCACTCCCAAAACTAACTGATCTCACAAGAACAGTGTCAAAAGGACCATCCAATTCAGCAAGGGGACAAGAAAAGCTTATTCCCATTTTAGGAAAGGAACAGAGATATCTTTCTTAGACTCCAAATAAACAAGAGCTAAGGTCTCAATAACTGTTAAAAATAAGTAGAACAAAGAGAATTAATTCAAACTAAAAGTGCAAGTAGATTTATATCTATATGAAAGGCATAATATGGCAGATACATCAAGGCCAATTTTTTGTGCTCTCGAATGTTCATAAACACCTTTTATAATTATAATAGTAATAGTAATAAGGTCAAGCACCATTTTTTTTCCTTCTTATCTGCGAGAAAACCATTGATTGGAGGCAACAATGAGCAAAATATAACACATTCAAAGGGATTCAAAGGTTGGAGGAAAAAAAAGTGGAGGCTTTCAGATTAAACAGACAAAGAACATAGCTTTATCCAAAACATCAAAATGGGTATCCAAACATTTGAATATAATCACATCAGGAATCGGCCAAGTACACCAAATAATAAATGTTAATGTTATGAGGCCCCTGTGTATAATAATGAATTCAAAACCCTTCAAGCCCATGTTCCAAAAATACATTTTCAAACCAAGAAAATAAGTTCAATAAAAACTCGAAAAAAAAAAGAAAAAAAAAACATTGAGGTACCTTCAATGGCTTCCCATTATTATAAAAACATCATAAACATGAGAAAATCAAAAAAAGAAAATCAGGGGAATTTTCATTTGACCTCTCTATTTTTCTATCACAATCTTTTCATAACACAAACAACACAATGGCATCAGTGTCCAGAATGCGCCGTTATCCTGTTTCTAATGCCCAACCTTAAAAAACAAAAAACAACAATCTTAAAGAAAACAAAGAATGAAAGTATAAGAACCAACAACATGGGAATGAAATGAAGGGAATATAGCAGGCTTACCTCAATCTGATACAGGAGAAACACAGAATCTTTGGAGGACAAAATGCAAGACGGAGAGAACCAAAGAAACAATGTTAAAGAGGAAGGTGGGATGATAAAAGAAAGAAAGAAAGAAAAATGGCCAAAAGCTTAGGATTGGATTTGGTAAGAAATGCGAGAGGGAGCGAGCAATGTGGGGTTGGTTGATGATTTTGCAGGTTCCAAGGATTGTTTGGCTTCGATCGTTTTAATGCTCTCTCTCTCTCTCTCTCTCTCTCTCTCAAATGAATGTACTGTGTTGCCTTTAATGTTAACAAAATAGTTTGGCTTCCTTTGCTATTCTTGCAAATTTGTGAGATTAATATAGAGAGGGAAAAAGGAAGAAGCAGCAAGCGAAGATGGAAAAGGATGGGTGTAGCCGGTAGACAGGTTCCAACCACGTGTGCTGACTTCAAACAACCTTTTTTTTTACGTTCTTTTTTCAGCAAATTAAATTAAAAAGAACTTGTATTCATGCAAGATAATACTAGAATAATTTGCTTCTTCTTTTTTCAAATATAATTATATTTTACTATTTTTTATCCATTCCTTCGGTTAATATTGAATTTAATTTTGTGTTTAAAAATAGTTTTGAAATTTTTTTATTTTTTTATTTTAAATTAATTTTTTTATGATTTTAAATCGTTTTTATGTAAAATAAATA
>Ga0325411_1007218_pt1 | contig 12129 bp, 6 predicted proteins | sample PopdelMetagenome_13_FD_206181 | JGI IMG/M metagenome (GOLD analysis project Ga0325411, IMG submission 206181) | Populus deltoides microbial communities from Bellville, Georgia, United States - Xylem-PdIQD-R4 | ecosystem: Host-associated > Plants > Phyllosphere > Stem > Wood/Secondary xylem... | reverse complement strand
GCAAGGATAACAGCGTCCGGAAACTCCTGTATAAATTTGGGGGCGATCCAACGGTCGGATCAAAAGTTAGGGCCCTTTCGAACCGGTACGCTGGTCTCGAGCCCTGAGACCTCCGCCTCACCGAGTAGCGATTCCACATCTACTGCAAGGATAACAGCGTCCGGAAACTGCTGTACAAATTTGGGGGCGATCCAACGGTCGGATCAAAAGTTATGGCCCTTTCGAACCGGTACGCTGGTCTCGAGAGTAGAGACCTCCCCCTCACCGAGTACGAATTCCACATCTACTCCAAGGGAAATGGCCTCTGGAAACTCCTGTAAAAATTTGAGGGCGATACAACGGTCGGATCAAAAGTTACGGCCCTGTCGAACCGGTAACCTGCTCTCGAGAGCAAAGCCTCAGCCTCACCGAGTAGCCATTCCACATCTACTGGAAGGAAAACGGCGTCCGGAAACTCCTGTAAAAATTTGATGACGATCCAACGGTCGAATCAAAGTTACAGCCCTTTCGAACCGGTAACCTGGTCTCGAGAGCAGAGACCTCCACCTCACCGAGTAGCGATTCCACATCTTCTGCAAGGAAAACGGCGTTTAGAAACTCCTGTAAAAATTTGAGGGCGATCCAACTATCGGATCAAAAGTTACGGCCAATTCGAACCGGTACGCTGGTCTCGAGCGCAGAGACCTCCACCTCATCGAGTAGCGATTCCACATCTACTGGAAGGAACACGGCGTCCAAAAACTCCTTTAAAAATTTGATGACGATCCAACGGTCGGATCAAAGTTATGGCCCTTTCGAACCGGTAACCTGGTCTCGAGAGCAGAGACCTCCACCTCACCGAGTAGCGATTCCACATCTTGTGCAAGGAAAATGGCGTTCAGAAACTCCTGTAAGAATTTGAGGGCGATCCAACGGTCGGATCAAAAGTTACGGCCCTTTCGAACCGGTACTCTAGTCTCTACCGAAGAGACCTCTGCCTCACCGAGTAGCGATTCTACATCAACTCCAAGGGAAACGGCCTCCGGAAACTCCGGTAAAAATTTGAGGGCGATCCAAAGGTCGAATCAAAAGTTACGGCCCTTTAAAACCGGTACGCTGGTCTCGAGCGCAGAGACCTCCCCCTCACCGAGTAGGGATTCCACATCTACTCCAAGGGAAACGGCCTCCGGAAACTCCTGTAAAAATTTGAGGGCTACACAACGGTCGAATCAAAAGTTACGGCCCTTTCAAACCGGTACGCTAGTCTCGAGCACAGAGACCTCCCCCTCACCGACTAGGGATTCCACATCTACTCCAAGGGAAACGGCGTCCGGAAACTCCTGTAAAAATTTGAGGGCGATCGAACGGTCGGATCAAAAGTTACAGCCCTTTCGAACCGGTAACCTGGTCTCGAGAGCAGAGACCACCGCCTACCGAGTAGCGATTCCACATCTGCTGCGAGGAAAACGGCGTCCGGAAACTCCTGTAAAAATTTTAGGGCGATCCAACGGTCGGATCAAAAGTTAGGGCACATTCGAACCGATACTTTAGTGTCTAGCGAATAGACCTCCGCCTCACCGAGTAGCGATTCAACATCTACTGCAAGGAAAACGGCGTCCGAAAACTCCTATAAAAATTTAAGGGCGATCCAACGGTCGGATCAAAAGTTCCGACCCTTTCGAACCGGTACGCTGGTCTAGAGCGCAGAGACCTCAGCCTAACAGAGTAGCGATTCCATATCTACTGCAAGGAAAACAGCGTTCTAAAACTCCTGTAAAAATTTAAGGGGATCCAACGGTCGGATTAAATGTTACGGCCCTTTTGAACCGATACACTGGTCTAGAGCACAGAGATCTCCGCCTCACCGAGGAGCGATTCCACATCTACTCCAACGAAAACAGCTTCTGGAAACTCCTGTAAAAATTTGAGGGTGATACAACGGTCCGATCAAAAGTTACGACTCTTTCGAACAGGTTCGCTTGTCTCGAGCGCAGAGACCTCCGCCTCACCGAGTAGCGATTCCACATCTACTCCAAGGAAAACAGCTTCTAGAAACTCCTGTAAAAATTTTAGGGTGATCCAACGGTCGGATCAAAAGTTACGGCCCTTTCGAACCGGTACTCTCGTCTGTGGCGAAGAGACCTCCGCCTCACTGAGTAGCGATTCCACATCTATTTTAAAGCAAACATCCTCCAGAATCTCCTGTAAAAATTTGAGGGCTATCCAACGGTCGGATCAAAAGTTACGGCCCTTTCGAACCGGCACCCTTGTCTTTAGCGAAGGGACCTCCATCTCGCCGAGTAGCGATTCCACATCTACTCCAACGAAAACGGCTTCCGGAATCTCCTGTAAAAATTTAAGGGTGATACAATGGTCAGATCAAAAGTTACGACTCTTTCGAACATGTTCGCTTGTCTCGAGCGCAGAGACATCCACCTCACCGAGTAGAGATGCCACATCTACTCCAAAGGAAACGGCATCTGGAAACTCCTGTAAAACTTTGAGGATGATCCAAAAGTCCGATCAAAATTTATGGCCCTTTCAAACCGGTACTCTAGTCTGTAGCGAAGAGACCTCCTCCTCACCGAGTAGCGATTCCACATCAACTCCAAGGGAATCGGCCTCCAGAATCTCTTGTAAAAATTTGAGGGCGATCCAACGGCAAATCAAAAGCTACGGCCCTTTCGAACCGGTACACTGGTCTCGAGCGTAGAGAACTCCGCCTCACCGAGTAGCGATCCCACATCTTCTGCAAGGAAAACGGCGTTTAGAAACTCCTGTAAAAATTTGAGGGCGATCCAACAGGCGGATCAAAAGTTACGGCCCTTTCGAACCAGTTCGCTTGTCTCGAGCGCAGAGACCTCCGCCTCACCGAGTAGCGATTCCACATCTACTCTAAGGAAAACAGCTTCTGGAAACTCTTGTAAAAATTTGAGGGCTATCCAACGATCGGATCACAAGTTACAGCCCTTTCGAACCGGTACTCTAGTCTCTAGCGAAGAGACCTCCGCCTCACCGAGCAGCGATTCCACATCTACTCCAACGAAAACGACCTCCAGAATCTCCTGTAAAAATTTGAGGGCCATCCAACAGTCGAATCAAAAGTTACGGCCCTTTCGAACCGGTTCGCTTGTCTCGAGCGTAGAGAACTCCGCCTCACCGAGTAGCGATCCCACATCTTCTGCAAGAAAAACGGCGTTCGGAAACTCCTGTAAAAATTAGAGGGTGATGCAACGGTCGGATCAAAAGTTAAGGCCCTGTCGAACCGGTGCTCTAGTCTCTAACGAAGAGTCCTCCGCCTCACCGAGTAGCGATTCGACATCCACTCCAACGAAAACGGCGTCCGGAAACTCCTGTAAAAATTTGAGGGCGATCCAACGGTAGGATCAAAAGTTACGGCCCTTTCGAACCGGTTCGCTTGTCTCGAGCGTAGAGACCTCCGCCTCACCGAGTAGCGATTCCACATCTACTCTAAGGAAAACAGCTTCTGGAAACTCTTGTAAAAATTTGAGGGCTATCCAACGATCGGATCACAAGTTACGGCCCTTTCGAACCGGTACTCTAGTCTCTAGCGAAGAGACCTCCGCCTCACCGAGCAGCGATTCCACATCTACTCCAACGAAAACGACCTCCAGAATCTCCTGTAAAAATTTGAGGGAGATCCAATGGTTGGATCAAAAGTTACAGCCCTTTCGAACCGGTACTCTAGTCTCTAGAGAAGAGACCTCCGTCTCATCGAGTAGCGATTCCACATCTACTCCAAGGGAAACGGCCTCTGGAATCTCCTGTAAAAATTTTAGGGCGATCTAATGGTTGGATCAAAAGTTACAGCCCTTTCGAACCGATACTCTAGTCTCTAGAGAAGAGACCTCCGTCTCATCGAGTAGCGATTCCACATCTACTCCAAGGGAAACGGCCTCTGGAATCTCCTGTAAAACTTTTAGGGCGATCCAACGGTCGGATCAAAAGGTATGGCCCTTTCGAACCGGTACTCTAGTCTCTAGCGAAGAGGCCTCCTCATCACCGAGTAGCGATTCCCCATCTACTCCAAGGGAAACGGCCTCTGGAATCTCCTGTAAGAATTTGAGGGCGGTCCAACGACCGGATCAAAAGCTACGGCCCTTTCGAACCGGTACGCTCGTCTCGAGCGCAGAGACCGCCGCCTTACCGAGTAGCGATTCCACATCTACTCCAAGGAAAACAGCTTTCGGAAACTCCTGTAAAAATTTTAGGGCGATCCAACGATTGGATCAAAAGTTACGGCCCTTTCGAACCGGTACTCTAGTCTCTAGCGAAGAGACCTCCGTTTCACCGAGTAGCGATTCCACATCTACTCCAAGGGAAACGGCCTCCGGAATCTCCTGTAAAACTTTTAAGGCGATCCAACGGTCACATCAAAAGTTATGGCCCTTTCAAACCGGTACTCTAGGCTCTAACGAAGAGACCTCCTCCTCAACGATTAGCGATTCCACATCTACTCCAAGGGAAACGGCCTCCGGAATCTCCTGTAAAAATTTAAGGGCGATCCAACAGCCGGATCAAAAGCTACGACCCTTTCGAACCGGTACGCTGGTCTCGAGCGCGGAGATTTCCGGCTCACCGAGTAGCGATTCCACATCTACTTCAACGAAAACGGCCTCCAGAATCTCCTGTAAAAATTTGAGGGCGATCCAACGGTCGGATCAAAAGTTACGGCCCTTTCGAACTGGTATGCTGGTCTTGAGCGCAGAGACCTCCGCTTCACCGAGTAGCGATTCCACATCTACTCCAAGGAAAACAGCTTCTGGAAACTCCTGTAAAAAGTTTAGAGTGATCCAACGGTCGGATCAAAAGTTACGGCTCGTTCGAACCGGTACTCTAGTCTCTAGCGAAGAGACCTCCGTCTCACCGAGTAGCGATTCCATATCTACTCGAAGGGAAACGGCCTCCGGAATGTCCTGTAAAACTTTTAGGGCGATCCAACGGTCGCATCAAAAGTTAGGGCCCTTTCGAACCGGTAATCTAGTCTCTAGCGACAAGACCTCCTCCTCACCAAGTAGCGATTCCACATCTACTCCAAGGGAAACAGCCTCCGGAATCTCCTGTAAAAATTTAAGGGTGATCCAACGGCCGGATCAAAGCTACGGCACTTTCGAACCGGTACGCTGGTCTCGAGCGCAAAGACCGCCGCCTCACCGAATAGCGATTCCACATCTTCTGCAAGGAAAACGGCGTTCAGAAACTCCTGTAAAAATTTGAGGGCGATCCAACGGTCGGATCAAAAGTTAGGGCCCTTTCGAACCGGTACTCTAGTCTCTTGCGAAGAGACCTCCGCCTCACCGAGTAGCGATTCCATATCTACTCGAAGGGAAACGGCCTCCGGAATGTCCTGTAAAACTTTTAGGGCGATCCAACGGTCGCATCAAAAGTTAGGGCCCTTTCGAACCGGTAATCTAGTCTCTAGCGACAAGACCTCCTCCTCACCCAGTAGCGATTCCCCATCTACTCCAAGGGAAACGGCCTCCGGAATCTCCTGTAAGAATTTGAGGGCGGTCCAACGGCCGGATCAAAAGCTACGGCCCTTTCGAACCGGTACGCTCGTCTCGAGCGCAGAGACCGCCGCTTTACCGAGTAGCGATTCCACATCTACTCCAAGGAAAACAGCTTTCGGAAACTCCTGTAAAAATTTTAGGGCGATCCAACGGTTGGATCAAAAGTTACGGCCCTTTCGAACCGGTACTCTCGTCTCTAGCGAAGAGACCTCCGCCTCACCGAGTAGCGATTCCACATCTACTCCAAGGGAAACGGCCTCCGGAATCTCCTTAAAAACTTTTAGGGCGATCGAACGGTCGGATCAAAAGTTATGGCCCTTTCAAACCGGTACTCTAGTCCCTAGCGAAGAGACCTCCTCCTCAACGAGTAGCGATTCCACATCTACTCCAAGGGAAACGGCCTCCGGAATCTCCTGTAAAAATTTGAGGGCGATGAAACGGTCGGATAAAAAATTGTAGCCCTTTCGAACCGGTACGCTGGTCTTGAGCGTAGAGACCTTAGCCTCACCTAGTAGCGAGTCCACATCTACTGCAAGGAAAACAGCTTCCGGAAAGTCCTGTAAAACTTTGAGGGCGATCCAACGGTCGAATCAAAATTTACGGCCCTTTCGAACCGGTTCGCTTGTCTCGAGCGCAGAGACCTCCGCCTCACCGAGTAGCGATTCCACATCTACTTCAAGGAAAACATCTTTTGGAAACTTCTGTATAAATTTTAGGGCTATCCAACTGTCGGATCAAAAGTTACGGCCCATTCGAACCGGCACTCTAGTCTCTAGCGAAAAGACCTCCATCTCACCTAGTAGCGATTCCATACCTACTGCAAGGAAAACGGCGTTCGGAAACTCCCGAAAAAATTTGAGGGCGATCCAACGGTCGGATCAAAAGTTACGGCCATTTCGTACCGGTACTCTAGTCTCTAGCGAAGAGACCTCCGCCTCACCGAGGAGCGATTCCACAATTACTCCAAAGAAAACGGCCTCCGGAATCTCCTGTAAAAATTTGGGGGGGATCCAACGGTCGGATCAAAATTTATGGCCCTTTCGAACCGGTACTCTAGTCACTAGCGAAGAGACCTCAACCTCACCGAGTAGCGATTCCACACCTACTGCAAGGAAAACGGGGTCTGGAAACTTCTGTAAAACTTTGAGGGCGATCCAACGGTCGGATCAAAAGTTATGGCCCTTTCGAACCGGTACTCTAGTCTCTAGCGAAGCGACCCCAGCGTCACCGAGTAGCGATTCCACATCCACTGCAAGGAAAACGGCGTCCGGAAACTCCTGTAAAACTTTGAGGGCGACCCAACGCTCGCATCAAAAGTTATGACCCTTTCGAACCGGTGCTCTAGTCTCTAGCGAAGAGACCTCCGCCTCACCGAGTAGTGATTCCATATCTACTCCATGGGAAATGGCCTCTGGAATCTCCTGTAAAAATTTGAGGGCGATCCAACGGTCGGATCAAAAGTTACGGCCCTTTCGAACCGGTATGCTGGTCCGGAGCGGAGAGACCTCCGCATCACCGAGTAGCGATTCCACATCTACTCCAAGGAAAACGGCCTCCGGAATCTCCTTTAAAAATTTTAGGGCGATCCAAGGGTCGAATCAAAAGTTACGGCCTTTTTGAACCGGTACTCTAGTCTCTAGCGAAGAGACCTCCGCCTTACCGAGCAGTGATTCCACATCTACTCCAACGAAAACGGCCTCCGGAATCTCCTGTAGAAATTTGAGGGCGATACAACGGTCGGATCAAAAGTTACGGCCCTTTCGAACCGGTTCGCTTGTCTCAAGCGCAGAGACCTCCGCCTTACCGAGTAGTGATTCCATATCTACTCCATGGGAAACGAACTGCTGTAACGGGTGACGCGTGGATTCGACAGCCCACACAGCCCCTAGGGACTAAGAAATGACCATCGAACTGCTGTCACGGGTGACGCATGAATTCGACAGCCCAGACAGCCCTATGGGCTTAGAAATCAACAACGAACTGCTGTCACCGGTGACGCGTGGATTCGACAGCCCATTCAGCCCCTCTAGGGAGTCAGAAATCATGCACAACTGCTGTCAAGGGTGACGCGTGGATTCGACAGCCGACACAGCTCCTAGGGACTCAGAAATGACCAACGAAATGCTGTCGTGGGTGATGTTTGGATTGGACAGCCCAGATAGCCCCTAGGGACTCAGAAATCATCCACGAACTGCTGTCAAGGGTGACGCGTGGATTCGACAGCCCACACAGCCCCTAGGGACTCAGAAATGACCAACGAACTGCTGTCACGGGAGACGCTTGGATTTGACAGCCCCTAGAGACTCAGAAATCATCAACGAACTGCTGTCACGGGTGACACGTGGATTCGAGAGCCAGCACAGCCCCTACGGACTCACAAATCATCAACGAACTACTGTCACGGGTGACGCGTGGAATTGACAGCCTGCACAGTATTAGGGACTAAGAAATGACTAACGAACTACTGTCAAGGGTGACTTGTTGAATAGACAGCCTACACAGTCCCTAGGGACTAAGAAATGACCAACGAACTTCTGTCATGGGTGACGCATGGATTCGACAGCCCAGACAGCTCCTAGGGACTCAGAAATCATCCTCGAACTGCTGTCAAGGGTGACGCCTGAATTCGACAGACCACACAGCCCTAGGGACTCAGAAATGACCAACGAACTACTATCACAGGTGACGCGTGGATTCGACAGCCCACACAGCCCCTAGGGACTCAGAAATGACCAACGAACTGCTGTCACGGGTGAGGAGTTGATTCGACAGCCGAGACAACCCCTAAGGACTCAGAAATCATAAACGAACTGCTGTCACAAGTGACGCGTGGATTCGACAGCCGAGACAACCCCTACGGACTCAGAAATCATCAACGAACTGCTGTCACGGGTGACGCGTGTATTCGACAGTCCAAACAGCCCCTACGGACTGAGAAATGACCAACGAACTGCTGTCACGGGTGACGTGTGGATTCGACAGCCGAGACAGCCCCTAAAGACTCAGAAATCATCAACGAACTGCTGTCACGGGTGACGCGTGGATTCGACAGCCCACACAACCCTCTACGGAGTCACAAATCATCAACGAACTGCTGTCACGGGTGACGCGCGGATTTGACAGCCCACACAGCATGTAAGGACTAAGAAATGACCAACGAACTTCTGTCACGGGTGACGCGTGGAATCGACAGACCATAGTCCCAAGGGACTAAGAAATTACCAACGAACTGCTGTCAAGGGTGACTCGTGGAATCGACACCCCACATAGTCTCTAGGGACTCAGAAATAACCAACGAACTGCAGTTAAGGGTGACGCGTGGATTCGACAGCTGAGACAGCCCCTAAGGACTCAGAAACCATAAACGAACTGCAGTCATGCGTGACGCGTGGATTCGACAGCCGAGACAACCCCTACGGACTCAGAAATCATCAATGAATTGTTGTCACGGCTGACGCTTGGATTTGGAAGCCCACACAGCCCCGACGGACTCAGAAATCATCAACGAACTGCTGTCACGGGTGGCGCGTGTATTCCACACTCCAAACAGCCCCCTAAGGAGTCAGAAATCAGCAATGAACTGCTGTCACGGGCGACGCGTGGATTCGACAGCCCACACAGCCCCCTAGGGACTCAAAATGACCAACGAACTGCTGCACGGGCGACGCGAGGATTCGACAGCCCACACAGCCCCTAGGGACTCAGAAATCATCAACGAACTTCTGTCACGGGTGACGCATGGATTCGACAGCCCAGACAGCCCTAGGGACTTAGAAATCATCCTCGAGCTACTGTCAAGCGGGTCGCGTGGATTCGACAGACCACACGGCCCCTAGGGACTCAGAAATGATCAACAAACTGCTGTCACAGCTGACGCGTGGATTCAACTGCCCACACAGCCCCTAGGGACTCAGAAATGACCAATGAACTGCTGTCACGGGTGACGCGTGGATTTGACAGTCGAGACAGCCCCTACGGACTCAGAAATCATCAACGAATTGTTGTCATGGGTGCCGCTTGGATTCGACAGCCCAAACAACCCAGACGGACTTAGAAATCATCAACGAACTGCTGTCACGGGTGGCGCGTGTATTCTACAGTCCAAATAGCCCCCTAAGGAGTCAGAAATCATCAACGAACTGCTGTCACGGGCGACGCGTGGATTCGATAGCCCACACAACCCCATAGGGACTCAAAATGACCAACGAACTGCTGTCACGGGCGACGCAAGGATTCGACAGCCCACACAGCCCCTACGGAGTCACAAATCATCAACGAATTGCTATCACGGGTGACGAGTGGATTCGACAGCCCAGACAGCCCGTAGGGACTAAAAAATCATCACCGAACTGCTGTCACCGGCGACGCCTGGATTCCACAGCCCAAACAGCCCCCAGGGACTCATAAATAATCAACGAACTGCTGTCACGGGCGACACATTGATTCGACAGCCCACACAGCCCCTAGGGACTCAGAAATGACCAACGAACTACTGTCACGGGTGACGCGTGGATTCGACAGCCCAGACAGCCCAGACAGCCCCTAGGGACTAAGAAATCATCACCGAACTGCTGTCACCGGCGACACCTGAATTCCACAGCCCAAACAGCCACTAGGGACTCATAAATAATCAGCAACTGCTGTCACGGGTGACGCATTAATTCGACAGCCCACATAGCCCCTTGGGATTCAGAAATGACCAACGAACTACTATCACGGGTGACGCGTGGATTCGACAGCCCAGACAGCCCCTAGGGACTAAGAAATCATCACCGAAGTGCTGTCATCGGTGACGAGTGGATTCGACAGCCCACACAGCCCCTAGGGACTTAGAAATGACCATCAAACTGCTGTCACCGGCGACGCCTGGATTCCACAGCCCAGACAGCCCCTAGGAACTCATAAATAATCAGCGAACTGCTGTCACGGGCGACGCGTGGATTCGACAGTCGAGACAGCCCCTACGGACTCAGAAATGACCAACGAACTACTGTCACGGGTGACGCGTGGATTCGACAGCCCAGACGGCCCCTAAGGACTAAGAAATCATCACCGATCTGCTGTCACCGGCGACGCCTGGATTCCACAGCCACAGCCCCTAGGGACTCATAAATAATCAGCGAACTGCTGTCACGGGCGACGCGTGGATTCGACAGCCCAGACAGCCCCTATGAACTAAGAAATCATCACCGAACTGCTGTCATCGGTGACGAGTGGATTCGGCAGCCCACACAGCCCCTAGGGACTCAGAAATGACCACCGAACTGCTGTCACCGGTGACGCCTGGATTCCAGAGCCCAGACAGCCCCTAGGGAATCAAAAATAAACAACGAAGTGCTGTCACGGGCGACGTGTGGATTCGACAGACCACACGGCCCCTAGGGACTCAGAAATGACCACCGAACTGCTATCACGGGCGACGCCTGGATTCGACAGCCCAAACAGCCCCTAGGGACTCAGAAATGACCAGCGAACTGCTGTCACGGGTGATGCGTGGATTCGACAGCTGGGATAGCCCATAAGAACTAAAAAATGACCAACGAACTGCTGTCAAGGGTGACTCGTGGAATCAACAGCCCACACAGTCCTTAGGGACTCAGAAATGACCAACAAACTGCTGTCACGTGTGACGCTTGGATTCGACAACCCAAAAAGCCACCCAGGGACTCAGAAATGACCAACGAACTGTTGTCACGGGTGACGTGTGGATTCGACAGGTCGCACAGTCCACTACGGAGTCACAAATCATCACTGAACTGCTGTCACGGGTGACGCGTGGAGTCGACAGCCCGCACAGCCCATTACGGAGTCACAAATCATCACCGAACTGCTGTCACGGGTGACGCGTGTATTTGACAGCCCCCACAGCCCCTAGGGATACATAAATCGGCAAGGAACTGTGGTGTCATGGGTTACATGTGGATTCGACAGCCCACACAGCCCCTAGGGACTCAGAAATGACCACCGAACTGCTGTCTCGGGTGGCGCCTGGATTCGACAGCCCCGACGGACTCAGAAATCATCAACGAACTGCTGTCACGGGTGACGCGTGGATTAGACAGCTCGCCCAGCCCTCTACGGAGTCACAAATCATCAACGAACTGCTGTCACGGGTGACGCGTGTATTCGACAGTCCAAAAATGGCCCCCTAGGGAGTCAGAAATCAGCAATGAACTGCTGTCACGGGTGACGCGTGGATTCAACAGCCCACACAGTCCCTAGGGACTCAGAAATGACCAACGAACTGCTCTCACGGGTGAGGCGTGGATTCGACAGCCGAGACAGCCCTAAGGACTCAGAAATCATCAACGAACTGCTGTCACGGGTGACGTGTGTATTCAACAGTCCAAACGACCCCCTAGGGAGTCACAAATCAGCAACGAACTGCTGTCTCGGGTGACGTGTGGATTCAATAGGCCGCACAAGCCACTACGGAGTCACAAATCATCACAGAACTGCTGTCACGGGTGACGCGTTGAGTCGACAGCCCGCACAGGCCACTACGGAGTCACAAATCATCACCGAACTGCTGTCACGGGTGACGCGTGGAGTCGACAGCCCGCACAGCCCATTACGGAGTCACAAATCATCACCGAACTGCTGTCACGGGTGACGCGTG
>Ga0325411_1007217_pt1 | contig 12129 bp, 6 predicted proteins | sample PopdelMetagenome_13_FD_206181 | JGI IMG/M metagenome (GOLD analysis project Ga0325411, IMG submission 206181) | Populus deltoides microbial communities from Bellville, Georgia, United States - Xylem-PdIQD-R4 | ecosystem: Host-associated > Plants > Phyllosphere > Stem > Wood/Secondary xylem... | reverse complement strand
AAGCGTTTGATTTGAAATTATTTTTATATCAAATTTAGTCCTCATTATTTTAATTGTTATTTCTTTTGTTTTGTTTTTTCAGTTACATCCCATAGCATTTTGATGATTTAGAATTTTGCTTCGATATCTGTTAGGGTTGTCCTTTTATGGCATTAGTCTCGGGCTCAAGATTAGGTCACGAGTTGACTTTGATTTTTTTTTTAGATTCTTTTTTTAAATTGATTTTTTTTTAATATCATGCTTCAGTATTTTATTTATTAGGAATTGGTTTTTGTGCTTTATTTCAGTTTTTTTTCTATCGGATTATCCAAATCTTGTGTCCATGGTCACACGATTAGCGAGTTAACCAAAGTTAACTTTTTTTTTCCATTGCTTTTTTTAATTAAATTTTTCTTTCAGTTTTGTCATTCAATTTTAGGTTATTTAATAATTGAACTTTATAATTTTTATTCAGATTTTTTTTGCAAGATTATCCTAATATCACAACCAGATCGCAGATTTGACATGCTAACTTAGATAGGCTCAAGTTAGGTTTTTTTCACTTTTTTATGTTAACTTTTTTATTAATTTATTTATTATCATTGTATTTTTAAAAATAAAATTAGTCAAGTTTATTAAATACAATTTAATCAATAATTTATTTATTTTTAAATGCTTGGGTCATCTTAACATTTTTTTTTATATTAAAAAAAGTTTAGGTTGGTTAGTGGGTAGCGCAAGCCCACAATTTAGTTAACACTGCATATTCAAATTTACAGGATCAAGGGGGCGAGAAGAATGTCCTTGGACCGCTGGGTCTAGTGTTTGGGATTTTGTAGTCGTTTAGTTGATAAACTCATTTACCATTATCCCACACTAAACCACACAGATTAACCCTGATCTCTTGAACATACATTTAAAAAAGCATTCAAGTTATACATCCTTCCATCAAAATAGGAGTCAATTGTAAGGTTCTAAAAATAATAATAATAATAATAATAATAATAATAAAAGGGTGGTAAATTTTAGGCATTCTCTGCAAATTGGACAAATATGCATCCAACCATGTAGCCATAATTTATTTTGATCAATTGACCTCATCTCCTCGAACTCTACGTCCTGTTAACCATTCAGATTGACACCCATCTACCCATACATTACCATGCTGCAGATGCACACCGCCATTAGTAAGAGTTTGTGTTGTTGACTTTTAACTGCAAGTTCAGATGATAATCACAGTTTTGATCAAAATCATTTAAATTGAAGAAATAGTATGCACTGATGCAATGGAGGTGACATGGTTGCACCGATTCTCTTCTGACAGTTTTCCACATAAAACAACCACAAAGACTGGAGAGGATAGAATTGAAAAGGCCATGTTCCCCACATCAGCATCCAATATTTATTCAATTATCAGAAATAAAATTACTGAGTCATTGAATTTTATTACTATCTGTGAAAGATAACTCCGAAGCTCGTATCAGATTATCCAGTCAAAGAATTCATTTGTGCCATAATCACTGATGACACGGTGATGCAGCAAGAAGGGCACCGCAGAACTCCAACGATCCTGAAAATGGCTGAGTCTGCTGTAAAAGATTCGATGGCTCCCTTGAAACCACATCAAGATGTTCCATGAAACCCAAAAGAATGTAAGTTTAGCTATGGATTATTTGGCAAATGCATTAAAAGAACCTAACAAAATGCTGAGTTCCAGTAGCCTCTATGTCTACATAACCACAAGAGGAGATCCATTCCAATTGTTGCCAATGCAACATCCACAACAATAAAGGACCAATCAAATACAAAAAAGACATAATACAGCTTTTGAACTTCGAAGCTGCACTTGTATACTGGAAATTGTCTCATCATCTTCTCACATTTTATTCCAACAGCAAAATTGAAAGCTGCAACTAGTGGTGATGATGATCATCATCGCCATGTCCATCAGGTGGTCCTCCAGGGCCCACAACTTCAAGCTGTCAAACACCAACAAGAGAGTCAGCAAAATTTAGCAATACTCTTAAATTGTTGTTATAGACGTGCAGCCAGAGACAATTCAGTTTAAAAAAGTTCACTTAGTCTATTCATTCAGAATTACATGTATCTAGGCAGAAAATATATTATTTGGTTACACGTTCTGCAGATTTAACTACCCTAAGTCATGAATGGTATGATATGCAGTGCATTGTGATCCAAATATCAAATCTAAACCAAGTCTAAAGACGTCACTTTTTAATTGAACACTCCAACTCTGGACTGAATAAAGCTTGTGAAGCCTTCAATGTTTACCCTACACTTAACTTTGATTTTAATTCAGATATTTATGCTCAAAATTGATCAAACAGATCCCAAGTATGCATTTCTAGTAAAATAGATTGTCATCTAAACTTTAATAGGCATCCCATGGCATGATGAGGTAAAATCATCTACAGCAAGAACTGATTGGTCAACCATACTGGTTATAAACCATTCATTACACACAGGTGCATGTGAATATGCATACACGACTAGATTCAAAGGAACAAATATATGCATAGATCTTCACATTCAAGTTAGGCTCAGTACAATGCAGAAGGCCCTACAAATTGCTAGTGATTTCAATTCAAACCTTCCACTTACCACAAAGTGCTGCGTGCACACTGGGCATTCATGAGGCTTGCCTTTCTCCAGCCAAAACCACACAACATCATGTTCATCCTCTGCAACTCAAAAAATTATGCAAAATTCTTTTTTTCAATATACAGGAATAAAGTACTTCTGCTTAATTCGATGAAGATGCTATCATCAGCTCAAACAAAAAAAGGAGAAATAAGAATGATAAATGCCCACCTCCTTCACCTCCAGGGCATCCAACTATTCTCTTGTCATAGTAGGACTTGATAACAGAAGGCTCTTCCTACAAGGGAAAAAAAATTATATACACAGATTAGATATACAGCCAAAATTATCATAGTTCAGCACAATGGAATATGACAGAAGGCAAAATACAGACAATAATAATAAGAAGTCGTCAACAATGAATAGTTGACAATTCAAAAGAGTCCATTATAGACAATCATACACACATAAACTATACCTTCAAAGGATGGGGAAGCATTTATAATAGTGGAAAATTCAAAGGGCTGAGGGCACCTATTTATAGTTTGCTGACACTGAACTACCAGCCAATTAAAATGGCAGTTTATCAAAGTTGTGCACACAAATAAAATCACAAAAGAAAAGGACTGATCCATCTGAAAGAATCTATATAAATAAACATAATTTATACAGATCTGACATGTAAAATTAGAGGAGAAGAATGCAATGCCACTTGTCTATAAAAGGAAACTATCTTCCTTGATAACAGCTGGGTGCAGGTTGCACCAACAAATGACCCAAATAATCTGAACCAACCCAGACTACCCCAATGAATTGAACCAACCCAGACTACCTCAATGAACTGAACCAACCCAGACTACCTCAATGAACTGAACCAACCCAGACTACCTCAATGAGCTGAACCAAACCAGACTCCTTCAATGAACTGAGCCAAACCAGACTACCATAAGCCATTAGATTTTTATTGTTAACCTTCCAAGAACAGAAATGGATGTGAATAAAGGTTATTAAAGCCCACTCATTCACAGATTAACTCGGAACAGAAATAAAAGAGATGGAATCAGTTGAGGATTTAGGGTCCTAGAGCTATAAACATGGGGTGGTAGTTTCAGATATAAGGAATAGAAATAGTCTTGAAATTTATACCATCAGCACCTCCACTGTCAAAGCTGCCATCTCTACCACAAAACATCTTCCATGCTGCCACTCCAAAGAAGCAGCCACCGCTAACAATTAATGAATTATTATTGTTTAATCTGATTCTCATCTCAAGTCTGTATAACATAGTAATTGTCTTCATTCCCATTAAATTCGCTATTTTTTCATTTCTGATTTTTTTTATTTTTTATTTTTCATTATTGATTACTATGCATCTCCTTGGATACATGACAGTTTGATTTAAAAAATACTGTAAAATTTACAAATCTACTTCCAAAGCAATATTAAGTGCCTCGGCCCTTGGCTCAATCTCAGAGACCTCAACACAGGAACCATGTTAATCATTATAACAAGCAAAAGGGCAGCCTCTAGAAGAGAAAAAGGAGATTATTCCATCTTCTGGTTTAAACAGAAGTCCATTTGATCTTTACCTTACCAAAATCATATAAGGACCAACTCATGGAGTCAACCAACTTTTACAAGAAACCTTACACTACCACTGTCACATTTAACCTAATGAAACAAAACTGTTAGAAATCAAATCCAAGCAACTCAAATTTACTTTTTTTCCTCGTGCCAAATCTGTATCCTAACATGTAAATGCTGTCAGACTTATGAACACCTTTTCATATTTTTTCTCAAAACAACATATAATATGGCGTGAACCATTTTTGCCATACAAACATAAATCATTACAACCATGTTCCATTAACACAAATGAACAGCAGAATTAATAATATAAAAAAGAACGCATAGAGAATGACCTCACCTATTAAAAACAAAATACTAAAGAGAAACAAGATTGTTGAAGTGGCAAAGTGCAAAGCACTAACCTTTGTGCCAAAAGGGCCTTCAGGAAAGTCTATATCAAGAAGTTTCTTTCCCTGAACAGCAAAAAAACAATTGAAATAAGAACAATCTCTTCCACATAATATAATAAAACCCAACATATAAAACAAACTTGGTTTATGACTATTAAAAAAAAAACCATGCATTAGCAAAGGTTACAATAAATACAAGTGATAGCGCACTCAGCTCCATTTCCCATTTCATGCAAGTGATAACTTCCCATTTCATGCAAATCAAAATCAAAAACCAAAAAAAATTGATAACACTACAGTTCATTTTCTTGTTGTTTTTCAACATAATTGGAAACGCCATTCCCATTTCCCTTTCTCACTTTCCAAAAACAGGAGGGGAAAAAAGCACCTCAAGCTCAGCTTCAAGCTCCTCCCGCTCATGCCCAGTAGCAATAGGCATTACATCCTCAACCCTCTTCTTTACTGCACCATCCACTGCAAAACCAAAGAATTCTTCATCATTAATTATTTAATTTCAATTTCAATCACACCACAAATGATGCAAATATTATAAAATTCAGCATTTAACAGCAGCAGCATCATTTATCACAAATCTCCATCCAATTGCAGCCACCGAAATTAAATCACAAAATTATAGAAACTCATAGATTTAAAACAAATCTCATCTCCATAACACACACCTAAATAAAACGAGAAACAAGTCAAATACTAACTACAAAAACCACACCAAAAATACAATCGGGAAGTCATAAACGGTGGTGTAAGTGTGTGTAGGTGAAGATCTGAGAGGAGACAACAGTACACTAGACTAAGTCGAGAGAGAGGACCTGAACCGGCGCTGAGATAGCGATTGAAGACAGAAGCGGAAGGAGATCGGTTAAGGAGCAGGAATTGAGTGGATCGGACGGAGGTGGAGGTGGAGGCGGAGGCGGAGGCGGTGGCTAGGGTTTTGAGGTGTGAAGAGGCTAGTCTTCTCCACATTGTTTCTTTATGATGGAATAATATTAACGTGTTCTCGTTTTGATCTGAGGTCACACCCTCCCTCCCAGTTGGTAACCAATCTACTTCTTTGCTTTTTATTTTCGACCAGTCAGAGAAAATGGTTTGGATGAAAGACAGATTGTAAAATGGGGTCCGGGTGGCTATGGGGTTCATTCAGTTTGCGAAAACTGAGGAGGCGTGTGTGGAGTGTGTGGTTTCACTTTGCACGTGTCACTGTTTCCCCACCTGTGTCTTTTTTTTTTGACTTTTCAAAATTTCCAAATACATGCGTGTGTGAAAGAGATTTTTTATTATTATTATTAATTTTACTCTTTTTTTATTTTTTTTGTATGACTTATGCAAGTAATGGAAGTAGTAAAGTTGCGTTGATGTTGAAATGGAGTTTGGGATTGCTACTTATGGTTTCCATGAAAGAGGTATAAGGTTGTTAAAATTGTAATTTTAATACGACATGAAAAATACAATATAAATTTAGATAGTAAAAACAGATCGTAAAATTGTAAGGAATTTTAAAATACATTAACAAAAAAATCATGTTTCAAATAAAAATTCAAAAATCAACTCAAATCAGCCATGTAATCAATCCAAACATTTTATGATTGTAATTAACTTTTTGTTGTACATAACAATTCACAAAACTATAATACTGAAATGGAATCTTAGAATCATTCCATCATTCCACATTATAAATGGACAGCCCATAGCCTCACACTCCACAAAGCAAAAAACATGATTTAACGATTTCAATTTTCACCCGATTAATTCCATTCAATTCAATCCAATTAATTCAGTTCTATAATACTGAAATGGCATTCAATTCAGTCCAATTCAACAATTTTCAGTCCAGTTTTCATCCAATTAATTCAATTCAATTCAGTCCAATTAATTCAGTCCTATAATACTGAAATGACATTCAATTTAGTCCAATTCAACAGTTTTCAGTCTAATTTTCACCTGATTAATTCAATTCAATTCAGTCCAATTAATTCAGTCAAGATATATACTGAAATGGCATTCAATTCAGTCCAATTCAACAGTTTTCAGTCCAATTTTCACCCAATTAATTCAATTCAATTCAATCCAATTAATTCAGTCAAGATATATACTGAAATGGCATTCAATTCAGTCCAATTTTCACCCAATCAATTCCATTCAATTCAATTCAACATTATAAATATACAAATTACAAGACTAGGCAAAATCAAAACTGTAATTAATAATTGCAAGTAATAGGGCAAAATCAAAATCTATTACAGGGGAATATACAATTACGATTTATGGGGAAAAATCAACTACTACAGTGATGATGATGAAGACAAAATCAACTTATGGTTAAAAGTCGTTGATGATGAAGGCTGAACGACTACTGGTGAATAGGCCCGATATCGCCTGCTGCTGTTGATGAAAAGGAAGCCCCCAGTTGTTGATGATGGGAAAGAAAGGAGATTGTTGTCGGCGTGCTGCTGTTGATGAAGATTGAAAAGGAAGCCTGAACCGTGAGCTGTTACAGAGATCATCGTCGCTGTTGATGAAAAGGAAGTCACGACCATGAGCACTGATGACTAGACTGTGGAGTGAAGACTGGAGTGAGAAAAGAGAAGGAGTGAAGACTGGACCGTGACCGTGACCACTTTTGTGGAGATCGTCGTCGCCGCTTTTGTGGTTGTCGGTGCCCGGTTGGTTAATTAGATAAGGGGATTATGGATTTATCCGGTGAAAGTGAAGGAGTGAAGACTCTTTGTGACTGAAGAGTGAAGACCGCGTGGCGTGAGTCGCATGACTGTGCATTTCCACAACCAATAGGCGCCTGACAGCTGGACCATGGAGGGGACATTTTGTTTCAGTGCATGCATTTTGTTATAATCATAAAATCGGTCCTGAAATCGTGAATTTGCGCAATTTCATCCAATTTTAATGATTTCACCCATTTTTAATTTTTTCAAACGATTCAGCACGTAAAGCATGTTTTGACTCGTAAAATTGTATGATTTTATGAGTCAAAACGCCATTTTAACAACCTTGGATAGTACTGTTTAAAAAATCTTCACTTTAATTCCTAGAGTTTAAGAATAAGGATTACTTAAAACTAGATATGTGGTATGCTTTTCTCTACGGTTCGAATTAATTTTTTTGTAACATAAAAAAATGCTCGAGTATTTTAAATAAAAAAAATCATCCAATTATATGATAGAAAAACAACAACAATAAATGGATCTAATTTTAAAATAAAAAGAGATAAGGATAACTAGAAGAAAAAAAAACTCTTATCAAGAGGGAAAAAATCACAAAGTTGAATTCTAAAATAATTCAATGTTAAAAAATGAAATTGAAGAAAAAATAAAGCACCTCGAGTCAACCCAATAATGCGAATCATCGAGCATCATTAAATAATCCATTAGAGGTACTAATTAAGCCTATTACAAGGTCTGAAACTAAGAGGATCCAAGATGAATTAATTGGACTATTTTTAGATGTTTGGATTAACAAGTTGCAAATTTTTCATACTAGACCATCGAGTATTGTTTAGGTCATATCTGAAGTTACATGTGGAATTTTGTGACAATTTTGGTTGAGGATAGAAACTAGACATATAAAGCCTTACATACATATTTTGTAAGCTCAGTAACTCATGCAGATAAGAGAGACCGGCGTGCTTGAAGTTAGGCTTGAAATCTGAAAGCAAACAATCTTTATTGTGCAAGGATTCCTTATGTAGCAACAATCTTTCTTCTACAATGAAAGATTTTGGCAACTTTGGCAGCATTAAAATTTCTATTTTTTTTCAAGGACAACTTAGGAGTTTTGTTTTTCATGGAATCCTTAATTTTCAAGGATACCAAGCTGGTTGCTTACAAATTAGATAATTTGAGGCAGTGTTAGATTTATTTTTTTAATGCGTAATTTTACACTAGAAATCATAACTTTCTATCCGATTGTTGGATTAGACTGAATTTTTTCCATGAAATTCCAAAGGTCTTGGTTTTATATAATTAAAATTTCATGGCAATCGAACCTTGGAAAGACCTTGCAATAAGGTTTATAAGCTATTATGCAAAAATTGCATTATTTTTCTAATTGGTATAATATTCTTTTTCCTACTTTATTTATAACCCTTTTGTTATTTTTCCAGCATTTAATAAGATATTTTTATTTAGTATAAATATGATTATTTAGCTAATAATTAGGTTTCATTTTTAAATTGGTATTCATTATTATTGTTGCATATTGTGTGCTTATGTGTAAGAGAATTCTCATACTTTTAGTTCTTTATTGAACTATCTAGACTTATCAAATAATAACTATCTTTGTGGTGTCTTTCTTATACTTCTTGTTTGTAATTCTTTATAATCATTGGGTGCAGGTTTCATTTCAATAGGTTTGGTGCCTTGATTTAGGTAATCGTTGTGTCCAGCTTTTATCAACCAAATTTTATTTTAGTTTTCTTGGGCTTGTTCTTTCTTGCGCGTGGGTTCAAGGGTTCTTCCTGTTCGGGCTTGCATCACCTGAGCTAGCATGCCAAATTCACAACCAGGGTTGTGATGTTAAGTCAACCTCATAGAAATAAAATAAAAAAAAATAATGATGGTCAATCCCTAACAATCAAAATGTAAAAGATTGAAATTAAAAAAAAAATCAATAAAAAAGCCAAAAAAATAAAACAACTACAAACCCAAGTAAGGTCATCAAACCTCGCAAGTTGAGTCATGCGATTTTGATAGCCTAATAAAAAAGCAAAATAGAAAGAATAATGATGCTTAATAAAAAGAATTGAGTTTTAAAGGAAGAACAAAAAAAAAGATATAAAAAAATAACCTAAAAAGTAGTCGAGTTAACTAGCCAAACCTGTTACCTAGATCATAAGATTGAGATAACTAATTGAAAGGAAACCGAAGAAAATCATGAGGTCTACTTTTCAAAACAAACAACAACGAATGATGAAATTAAAAAAAAGATGTCAACTTGTGTTAATTTTTCAAACATGTGACCCAAATCACTAAATCGAAAGCACCCCATCTGAAAAAACCACAAAGTCTAATTCTCAATCATTCAAATGTTAAATGATAAAATTAAAAACGAAATCAATTATACAAAAGAATCGAAAACAAAAAAAATAGCATTTATGAGAATGAGGACCAAATATGAAATAAAAAAATAAATGAGATGACAAATTAGAAATTTAAATTGAAAAGGGAAATTAAAAATAAAAATCAAATTTACAAAAGAATCCAAAACAAAAAATTATAATAAAAAAATAAGGATTAGATTTGAAAAAAAAATAACAAATCACAATTATAGATCCAATGATGAAATTGAGATTCGACAAAAGAGCAAAAAACAAAAAAAAATAAGGACTAAAGTTGAAATATCAGTAAATGAGATGACAACTCTGAAATTTTGAATGATAAGCGCGAATTTTAAGTAGAGGAGAGACAAAAAAAGAAAAGAAAAAGAAAAAAGAGGTTGGTGGCGACATGCAATTGCCTAAAACACTGCACATGTCACCCTATGTGGAATAAAGTATTGTGATGTCTCGAAAGTCATCGTGAAAGCCGATGTTTGGCCATTAGATAGTGTCTTACGCTTTGCCCAAAGGGCATATGCGTTCCCATATGCCAACCTTTTTTTAACTATATTTAAAATTTATTAAAATACTAAATTTCTCACTAATCAAGTCAATTATATATATAAAAAAAAACTGATAAAAATATGAAAACATCCTTGGACTAGTTAAAAAAAGTTTGCTTTAAAGGGTAATATGATCAATTTACTAGCTTTAAAAGTGAAAAAGAAAACTAAAAAGAACCTAGAAGGTAGCAAAATGAATTTTGTTTTTAAGGGTAATTCATTTATTTTATTGTCCGAAAAAAATGACCTAGTTGCCTCGATTTGTTTGTTAATGACAAATGAATCCTGGTAAAAAAAATCATATTACCCCATAGTAAGTTCAATAATTTTGTTTAAAAATATCAAAAAGTAATTTCATTGTTCCAATCCACAGTGATCAAGGTCGTAGACTACAATGATTTACTCATGGTTTTTTTTTAATTTTAATTATTTGAAGAAAAGTGATTAATATAAAGTTTTGGGTGGTGTTATTTCTATCACACAAGTTGTTAATCCTATTACATTATATTCAAATATTTACAAGTAGTAAAATATCTAATAAAATATAATCAAGTCAAGATGAAATATTAGAATCAAAATTTAAGTGGAATTAACTATTTTTGGTATGGAAACACCATTTTAGTTGTAAGATTTGTTTTACCCTAAAGGAAGCAAATCACAGGATTTGGTCTTGGTGGACCCAAATTAAATGGCCTATAGTATTGACCCATCAAGAAAATGAATTCAATTTTCTTTTTTAAAGTTCAAAGTAAACCTCATCCAGGTTGTTTGAAATCTTTAAAATTAAATTTAATTTCAAGATTTAAATTAATTTTTGTGTTTGGAATATTTTTAAGTATATTGATATAAATTCTAAATAGAATTTAATTGCTAAAAAATGACTAAAAATAAATAAGAAGAGGCACCCTTTGATTTGCTATCATAGTTACTTGAAATTAACATTAAAAATAATATTTTAAAAATACTTAGTAACACTATAAAAATTATGTAGCCATTGGAGTGTTGGTAAGCTACAGGAGCAAGTGAACCATCCATTCTTGCCCCACTAGAATTTAGAGTCCATGCAATCCAATTAGATGACGACCGGTTATTTGACCCGTTGTCACAGGTTATATAAATTTTTTTTAAAAAAAACTATTATGTAAATTAAAAAAAAAGAAAATAATGAGTCCAGATATTATAAGACTAGTTGGCAAAGCCTACCATCTGGCTCACAAAAAAAGACCTTGCACATGTTCCAACAAGTGTAAGCCCAAATTTATAAGCTTTTTTTTAAGTTAATAGGACAAACAACGCTTTGTTCGCCCCTTTACTAAAACAAAATACAATGTTACCCAAACTATTCAAAAACAAATTCTAAGCAATAGTGTTTTCTTTAAAGTAAAAAGTCTAGATATGTTGCGGGGAACTCTTCAAAAGATATCATTATATTCGACCAAGTAGGTTAATCTAGTAAACCCCTCGACTTTATTGCTTGCCTGCTTCAAATACATCATGGAGGAGTTGCTACGATATTATTAAGTTGACTTGATTAGATCAAAAATAACCCAAACAACTTATAAAAATATAAGTCGATTTTAAAAGAGAAAAAAAAGAATTGCATTTTTTCTTGTTTTAATATTAAGATGAAAATATATTAGATAATTCCTTATTAACTTGGTTAAATATTAAATTCATAACCCATAACATGGGATGATTAAAAAAAAAAAAAAAAAAGGCTTACCGGTTGGCTTTTATCGGGCTTGGGTTGATGAAATCTAAGCCTAATTAAGGAGTTAGGTTGGCCAGCGTGACCCACGTCTTGAGCATGGTGGTACCCTAGATCAGTTCTAATAACCATGCTAAAACAACCGTTATTAATTGATACACAATTTAGAAAAGCACTTCCCTTCAAGAAAGCTGAATCAAACTAAGCTGCTCGAGCAGCTTGAACATTTAAAAT
>Ga0325411_1007216_pt1 | contig 12129 bp, 3 predicted proteins | sample PopdelMetagenome_13_FD_206181 | JGI IMG/M metagenome (GOLD analysis project Ga0325411, IMG submission 206181) | Populus deltoides microbial communities from Bellville, Georgia, United States - Xylem-PdIQD-R4 | ecosystem: Host-associated > Plants > Phyllosphere > Stem > Wood/Secondary xylem... | reverse complement strand
GCAATGGGATCCTGTATTTTAAGTTGAAAGTCGAGCAATTCATTGTGAAATTTCTTCTTCTGTTGATAAAATAAACATATTTTATTAACACATAAATACAGCTTGCAGGTTTTTATCTCTCTTTGAAAAAAGTGCATTTGAGACATGCCTTTATTAACCAATGTTATTTTTAAAATGTTTTTTATTAGAAAATATATTAAAATAATATTTTTTTATTTTTAAAAAATTATTTTTAATTTAAAAAAAAAACAAAATTTATTGAGTTGGATGTTTTGTGTATGGAAATAAGCCTTTTTTTTAAAAAAAAAAAATAGAGTTAACTCTACGCTTACAAGGTATGTTTTTTTTTTAAAAAAAAAAACCTATGTATTTTCAAATCAAGAGAGAATGATTCATTCCAAGTCCTTGAATCAATTAAACATATAAATTAGATTTTCAAGTGAGTATAATATTATTATTATTATTATTATATTTTTAATCTTTCTACATGTAATGTAAATTGTGATTTGAGATCGAATTCTTTAAAGAATATAAAAAATGATGAGAATCAACAAGTGAAACCACATAATCTATTGTGTGTGTCGATTGGATTAATTACAAGGACAACAACCAATAAGATAAAAAAAGATATTCAATGGGTTAATTTATGACATTTAAGTCAAGCAAGTTTCAAGAACTCTTTCTAAAGTAACATCAAGCATGAAGCCGAGTTCAAAGAAGAATCAAATCTTAATCAATGTATACCAAGCAATAAAAAATGTTATTAACATGTACTTAGAGCTTAGCAACAAAATTTTATATTAATGATCATAATTTTCAATCTGATCGTTGGATCAAATTAAAAGTTTTTTTATAAGTTTTAAAAGTCAATATTTTCTGTAAGGTTACAATCATATGGTGATCAAATATCATAAAAGCCTTGCAATAAGGTTTAAAATGCAAATTAAACTTTATTTATTAAGAGTTAGGCTTTGTTATTTTATTTTAAAGTACTCTTAAACTAGTTTATATTTAGATTTTAATTTCAGTTTAATTTTCTAGTAAGGTTTATTTTTTTGAATTATATATATATATATATATATATTCTTTGGTCTGTAAGTTGTCATAACTCATTTATTATTCAGAAATAAATTCGTTTGTCAGAGATTGTTTTTACTCTTGGTTCTTTATAGAACTTATCAAATATTTCTTTTTTGTGATGTTGACTCTTATCCCTTCCGTTTTTGGTTTGTTATAATCAACAAGTTGAGGTTTTTATCCAATAACTATGGCTCTTTTACTCTTTAGTTCATGTAATCACTAGGTCGAGTTCTTTTCAACTTGGTTTTAGCTTTCTTGGCTTGTGTTTAATGATTATGGATTATAGGGCTCTTATCCTCTAGGTTGCATCATTTGTTTTGATTTGTTTTCTATAGAGTTATCACAGCCTTATGATTTGAGTTGTAGATTTAGCAAATTAACTCTCGTTGATTAAATATGTCTCGATATTTTTTAAGAAAATATCATTAAATAAGTCATTGTCTTAATATTTAAAAATGATATCGTCTAATATATATTATATTTTGAATCCATGATTAAAAGTTTTTTCTACTACAAAATACATTAACAATATCTAAATATTTTTTTACATGAAACAAAATTTGATTCAATCAGAACATAGTGTATAGTGTGAGGCAAAGATCTTAAAAAGCACACTTGAACTAGTATATTTATAAAAATCTAATAATTCTTCTAGAAATTTATCCCAATATTTGAACTAAGAAAACAAAAAAATATATATTTATAAAGTATAACAAAACTTTGGGAATCATTATTGAGCTTCGCTGTTATTCTTTTTTTCTTTTCAACTTAGCCTTTTATTTTTTTTAATTTTAATTTAGTATTTTTTTTAATTTCATCCTTAGATTTTCAACTCCTACACGATTTAATTTTAAAGTCAAGCTAAATAAGGAGATAAGTCAAGATGTTTTTTTTATATCAATTTTATCTTTTTATTTCTCAATTTTATTCTTATATTTTTTTTTTGTATATCAACCATGTTGTCTTTGAATTACCCAAGTTAACTAGGTTACATTGGAGTAACTCACACATAGTTTAATTTTAAACTTGAGATAAGCAAGAAATTGAGCCTAAAGGTTTTTTATGTCAATTTAATCTTTTTTTTTAATTTTATCCTTAATTTTTTTTACCAAATGGTAGAGATTTTTTTAGACTAGTCAAATCGACTGTGTCATATAGAATAACTCTAATACAATTTAATTTTAAATATATATTAAACTAGTATTCATATCATAATGTTTTAAGTTGATCTAATAGCTTGAGTTTAATAAAAATACTAAATAGTTTTTATTATCTGAATATTTTTAGTTAATTTAAAAAAAAATCATTTCGGGCCTATAAATTAGGAGACAATTAATAGTTGTTTGTTTTTGTAATTTAAAATTATATTTAAATTAAAAAAATATTAAATTGATTTTTTTTAATATTTTACAATAATTTTGATTTCATAATATAAAAAATTAAAAAATTATTTTAATATATTTTTAAATTAAAAAATATTTTTAAAAATCAGATTCGAAGTAAAAAAAAGCTAAAAAAAAGTATTCCCCAAAGTTCCCCTCTCTGTCTCTCTCAAACACAAAAGTGAGTGAGTCTCAAATTTATAGCAGGACCAAGTCACTCCTCATTTCTCTTCCGTGGATGTATAAAAGAAACCCCCTTCCTCTCTATTAACAAACAAGAGAACAATAGCAAAAACAGAGAAAAAACCAAGACAGACACAAGAGAAAAGGAGAAAAAAAATCAAATCTTGTTATGGTTTTCAGTTCAAGAAATTCGAGAATGAAAGGGAAAGATCATGTTCCTCTACAATAACAATGCTTTGTTTGTTGTAGCGGACAAGGTAATCCGATTGATGGATTGATTTTGACACAACTTTTTTTTTTCTTGGTTTGGTCTAAATTGTGAAGATTTTTTGTTTTTCAAGTTTACTCTTCGAATCAAGCTTTTTTTGGCTTTTGATTGATACCCATTTACACTTGGATACTAGAAAGAAAAGGGTTTCTCTTATATTCTCTTTACTCTTTATATATTCGACAAGTTTCTTTTCTTTTCGATGGGTTCCTTGGAGCTGAATTTAAGGGTTTTTTTTTTCTTTTGGACCCGGGGGGGGGGGGGTGGGGGGGTTGAGAATTGGATTCTATGTGTGCTTATTGGGAAGTTTGTATTTTGGTGTGTTTGTTTAGGGTTTTACTGGATCATGATTGGGAACTTATTGAGTTTCTTTATTTTGGACTAATTAGGGTTTTGATTCAAGAACACAGCAGGAAATGAGCTCTCTTTCAAGTGATTGGAGTTGTGGATTGGACAGTTTGTTCTTGTCGCAAATTGAGATTGCATATAGTGGTATTGTTGAGCATTGCTTGATTTTGGGCATGGATGAAGATTGCACGTTTAGGATTGTTTAGCAGTGAACAAGAATTGTTTCCTGGGTTTAGCTGTTTTGTGCTTGATCTTGAACTTGGGAATGATTTGTGTGTTACGGTTTGGCTTTAAGGGAAAGGAGGTGATGGTTCTTTGTTGGAACAGAAAGCAACACAAAAGATCAGATTGTAGTGGACAATTTTTATTTCTCAAGGAACCTTGTGGTTTGACATAATTTGAGTAAAGTTCTTTATCAAGAAGGAAAACTTCTCAAAGTTATTGCAACAAGTTTTTGTTGGACTATTGCAGTATAGTGTACTATAATAGCAGATTCGATCGAGTGGATTAGTTTTGAGTTTTATTATTGAAGTTAACATTTTTTGAATGATAAAGTACTGTATTGAAATTAATTTCCAGTGAATTCTGTCTCACCGGAGTGTGCATTACGGTGAAAGGGATTGGTGGGTTTGGAACCTGTGGCTATTGGATTTGATATATAAGTTCACGGAGAAGTGTTGAAGCTGGAAATGAATGTGGGGACATGTTGCATGGACAGGAGCATGGTTACCGGTCCATTTCCTTTACAGAACAGTGCTACTGGAAAGTAATTCAATCATTTTCTTCCTTGAAAGGCGTTGTTGTTTTGTGTTTTGGGATTCTGTTCAATGTCGCGTTGCTTTCCATTTCCACCACCAGGATATGAAAAGAAGATCAGGAGTGATGATGTTGACCTACTAAAAAAGGTTAACACACTTTCCTTTTACTGAATTGCATTGCATATTTGGCACGATTTTTATTAGAGCCATCAAAAGTAATTCAATTCTTATTTTCATTTAGTTAAACAATCCACATTACAACCAATTTGGTGTTCCATTGGTATTAAATACTTTCTATAAGTCTTTGCTGTCATGTCTTAACTTTAATTACTCTTAGTTTTAACTGAGGATTCAGAAACAGTATTCCTTTCCAAATGAAGCACATTCATTTTCATAGGCTTTCTTTAAACAAAGATAAGATTAATCGCCTGTGAACAAGGAGTTTATTGTTTCTTTGGATGCTAAAAAGTCATGGTTGATGAAATAACAAAGTGACATTTATCTGATATAGATAGTTTTGCTTTCATGCTTCTGATAAAATGTTTGATTCATGGTTTTCTTTGTTATTTTAAGCTCTCTCTGTATTTTTTTAGATAGTTATCGTTATGTGTAGACCAGATTGATTTATTGGCTCATGGTTTATTTGTAATTTATTAATCTAAATGGTTGTTAGTTATGTTATTTGAGTATTAAGCAGCTTGAATATGGCATCTGCAGAAACTTCTTACATAAGAAATTAGGAAGAAGTGTTTATATTTTTCATGTATGAATCTGACCCCGGATTTTTGTGATCTTTTATGAGAATTGTCTTTGTATTATTAGCCCAGATTTGCTCATTATCGTTGGAAAGACTATAAAAATGAGTTCCAAAGTTGAAAAAAGCTATTCCATATAGTGTAGTAAAGGAAAGTTTTGTTGTCAAAAGCTCGAAACTTATAATTTATTCATTTTCCATCAGATGTTCAACTGTCATGATTTGGAAAATAGACAAGATTTGCTAACCTTGAAGTAGGGCTGAGCATTTTCGGTCCGGTCCGGTTTTGGACCAAAATAAACAACCAAACCAAAATTATTTTTTTTCAAGTTTTTGAACCGAACCGAATCAAGAACCGGTTCAAACCGATTAATTTCGGTTCGGTTTTTTCCCTTCCAAACCGGTTCAAACTGAAATTATTCTGGTTGAGTTTTTTCTGCGCTTTTTATTGAACACATTTTTCAGGGCTTTTATTTTTGTACTTGCTTCCATTTTCTAGAAAATCAACTCCAATTTTCTTCTTGTCAGATCCTTGCCCAGAAATTAAAGCTGGCAAAAAAATACACCAAACAAAAGGAAAGGAAAGAAAAGAAGTAATTTGACTAAAAAAAAAGGGGGAAATCAAAAGTTATTGAAATGTAAAACCAACAAATCATTATTATTTGAACCAGAGGAAACCAATTGCAAAAAGTCTACATGGATCCTTACCATCAATCTTTATCTTCTTTACATGATAGAAGTCACTTCTCTTCTTGTTTTAGCTAATTAAGTTCCCTCTCAACATTTCTCTTTCTGGAAACTCTTATGCTAGCCTTCTAATCGGCTTGGATACCTTTTCTTTTTATTTAGTTCCTTGTTTGGGTCTTTCCTTTCTAGAACAATCTAATTTCAGGTGTGCCTTTGATTGGGAGGACAAAGGATCATAGAATTTAATGGTGTGGAGCATGGAGGAGAAGAAGACAAATTTGAGAGATGAGAGACAAAGAGAGCAGGGGGAGGGGGTGACTGGGAATGCTGATTTAAGTTTAGGGTTAGAAGAAAATATCCTATTTATACTTTTTTTTTTTCAAGTGCTAGCCTAGTTGAGTCGGGTTGGATTGGTTCGGTTCAATCGGTTTCAAACTTTGAAAACCGAAACCGAACTGAACTAGAAATGTTTTGTGATTTTCTAATCAGTTATTTTTTCGGTTAATTGTTTTTTGGTTTTCTCGGTTTAATCAGTTATTCGGTTTTTTTGCTCACCCCTACCTTGAAGAGCCTTAATTAATTGAAAGCCTTTTCTATTTTTCTACCTTTTTTTTTGTTCCATTAATTTGAATGAATGAGAACTATACACAGTTCATTTATTTATTGGGTTGACCATTTTTTGTGTCCTGTTAAATAGTTGGCTCAATTTCCCAAAGCTGGCTGCTTGTAAAATCCTTTGTGGTCATGTTTGTTGATGAGACTAGATTTGCAGTATGCATGTTGCAGTCAGTAATTCACATTACCTTTTCCTCTTAGGTTTAAATGGATAAACAGTTCCAGGACGTGGAATACCAAATGGCATGAAAAAGAATGCATCATAAGTTGTCATGTCTTGTAATATTTTAGTTGAATTTAACATCTAATGAAAAACTAGGATGATATCGTGAGAACAGGACCCTTTTGTGGAAAACAATGGGCGGGACATAGGGCATTCTGTAATTTACACCTGGAAATGTGATTCTGAAGCTTTTTTTATGCAGAGAATAAGAAAGGCTAGGATAACTTAGATATTAGGTCCTATAGGTTACTGCATCTTCCATAGTTCCCAGTAATGGAGCGCAGCAAGGACAGGTTGAAGTACCCAAAGCTAATGTAGACACAGTGAAAGGAGTATCCCTTAATCATTAGTCTTCCCAAAAATGGATTTGGATATGATTCCCTATATGATGAGAATCTTGGGATACAAATATTTAAATATTGAAGTATGTGACAGCTGTCATACTAGCATTCCCAACTCTTCAATTGAAAACCGTACTGTTTGTTATGTGGAAGGTTTTACTGCATTGTAAATATCACATGCCTTTGCATTGCAAATAAAAGCAGCCTTAATTGAAAACTGTAGGATTGGTGCCATTTAGCACACTTGAATTTTCCTTTTTGTTTTCTCTTAAGCATTATGGAAAATTGATGTTCTGGTCTCATGAAGATGTTGGCTGCATCCTGAATAATAATTAAAGACATGATTGGAAAGTTCCCAAGTTTCACTTCTATGATTCCTTAAAATTCATTTTCATAGTCATTCTGCTGATCAGGGGATTGAAGCTTCAATGGAACATTGATGTTCCTGCCTCATTAAGGTGTTGGCTGCATGAACCCTGGATTGAAAAGTTCATGACTTTAATATCTAGAATTCCCTAAAATTCATTTTCAGGGTCAATTTTTCTGAGAGCATAGGGTTTGTACTTCTTCTAACATCTTCCCTACACTTGTTTATAGAAATTTGCTTTTTAACTTCTAAGGTATTTGTTTTGTAGATTATTAAACTTCCAGCAAAGGAATGCTGTGCAGTTAGAGAAATACAGTACACCTGGTTCTTAAATTATAATGAAGCAAATGCTATTATGATTTTCATGATGAGAAGATGTATGTACTAAGAAATCTTGTTGACATGGTATGGAAACCTGCATTAACTAGAGTGGTATTATGTAGTCTCATACTCTAGTTTAGGCAGGCTTTACAAAGTTTCTGCTCATTTATGGTCTAGTTATTGAGAATAGATTGTCCTTTTTCAGGATGCACAGAATAAGAAATGACTAATAAGAGGAACTGCGATCAGTTCCTCTAGAAAATTTATGCTAACCTTCAGTTATTGGATGTGTTTGTTCATTCCTAGGTGTGTGCAGATGGGCAGTGCTTAACGGTGTCTTAAATAGAGAGTTCAGATAGTGCTCACACTATTTTGCTATTGGTCTTCAAGTTTGGGGGTAAATCCTTGGTAAAAGTCCTGTTTCTCTGAATCTTATATGAATGGGAACCGGTTAATGATAATTCTTACAAGCTGAAACATGTAATAAATATGAGATAAGAACACACTTTCTGGTGTTGGCTCCAATTATAATGTTTCATTAGTGTCTGCTTTTTTGTTTGCATCTGTTCACCCTGGAAAGTGCAATGAAGTAACTGCCTTAAATAAAGGATTCAAGGGATGGTTGTTAACTATTCTGTTCTTGGTGTTTGAGTTCATGAGTAAATAATTGGTTTTTAAATTCGTGAATTCCATGTGAAAGGGTTGAATTAATTGTGTTTATCTATATTTCTACTTGAAATTAGGAGAGATGAAGTTTGTTGGACTACAAGTGAATTTGTGTCAATTTTTCTGGCCTCTTTTACTGACAAGTGTAAGGAAAATTTTATGGTGTTCAAGGAGTAGCTGGTGGCATCTCGTCTAGGCCAACTTTAAAGAAAGAGATAGACATACGGAGGAGATAGAAAATAAGCATATCTCCACCTAGGCTCTCTCTCCTCTTTGTGTCCTCTTTGAAAGTGGGTCCAGAAGAGTTACTAATAAGATGCCACTATTTACTCCCTGAGCACCATAAAATTACTCCAAGTGTAAGGCTTAAAAAAAGAGATAGGCTTGCAAATTTGAAAGGAAAAGAACTATGTATTTGCTGTTTTATATTTTTTTTGGCATTCCATCACTTATGTTTAGGAGATGAACAGGCTGCTGAGTGCATCAGGAACTCCAAATTAAGCAGCTTCTATTTATATTTATCACAAGTCACTGTTGCTGAGTTGAAAGATCACGTGGAGATCTGTCTCTTGCAGGCTTGCAGCAACGTAGCTTCTCAGATTCGTTTATGCTAGGGAAATTATTTTGATGTATGAATGGGCTGAATTCAGCTTGTTTTTCTTGTAGATTTTCCCAGGGGATAGATGCTGCAAGTCCTTTTTATATTTCCTTAACCGTTTGATTCTGCTCCATAAATGGAGTAGCTTATTTTCCTATTTTAAATTGCTTCTTTTTATATTTCTTGCTCATATTTGGTTCTGGCAGCCATTTTATCACATCAAGTTCTATGATCTTCCTATTTTAGTTTTGATATCTGGGGTGCATAGAGATTTTTGTATTTTGAGAATACCAGTTTTGAAACATAAGGTTACAAATATTGGGGCTAGATTGCAGATAAGTGTACTTTGCTCAAATATCAGGGATCATGTCCATTGTACTACTATGACATCACTCATGTTCTCCATGAGCTTCTATGTTTGGGGTTGTAATGGTATTACTTTGTCCGATGGTTTCAGACTTTTGAGTATATGGAAAGAAATGGAAAGACACTGCTGTAACTCTATATTCAAACTGCTTTCTGGGTGTAGTGGAAAGGACAGAAATATCTTTGCCTGGGAGAGTAGGTTTCTATTTGAGTTGGATAGGATGGTTAGAGTTTTTAACTTGTATCCGTAAAATTCTCCTTCCTCGCTGCAACAGTGTAGAGGTCTAGGCAGAAGGAAATGTTTTCTGGATTATTTTTGGTATTTCTGTCCATAGGGCTCTGGTTAGCTCATGGGAGTTTCTCATTTCTTTCTGATCTCTTTTCTTTTATGCTTTTTACCATTTGGAAGTTGGCTGATAATTGGTACGTGCCATAATTTAGGCACACATGGGCTACCTTGCATTCTGCTCTGTTTCTTGGATAATGCTTAGGGCAGGCCTCTACATCAAAGTCTTGGTTTGTCTTGTGAGCAATTTGTTCTCTAGTTTTGGGTAGTAAAAGGGCTGAATATTCTTACATGATTTGCCTATGTAATAGATTCTATCTCTGATTCTCTTGAGTTGAATGATTTCTTTATCACTTTCCATAATTTTCAGGAGGACAGGGTGAATAAGCACAAGGAGAAGAAAGATAAGGAGAGAAGAGAAGACAAAGAAAAGAGGGAGAAAGATAGGAGTGATGGAAAGCAGAGGAACAAGAAAGACAGAAAGGAAAAGCATAGAGAGAAAAAGGAGAAGGATAGAGATAAGGATAAAGACAAAAGTAGCGCCTCAGACGAAAAGAGACTTGCAGGACAAACTAGGCTTCATAATGGAGGAGATAAAACCTCAGATGAAAGAAAATTTCCTGGGCAATCTAAGCATGTCGTTGGAGATAAAGCCTTGGATGGAAGGAGACTTCAAGAGAAATCTGAGGGTAATGGAGGAGAGACATGTACTCAGAAGGGGAAGGAAAGGGATGTAGATAAGTATAGTATCTCTGGTGAGAAGAAATTTTCTGGGCAATTTTCAGGTTACAATGGACAGAAACTAATTCAGAACAACAGTAATTTGTCTCACTACCCTAAGGATTCTAAATTTGTACAGCAGCTGGGCAAGAGAGCCAGAGATGAAGACCAAAACCAGTTCTTTGAGAAGTTCCCTGGTACAGATGCAAAAAAGGACAAGGGAATGGTCAGACTGGTGGCAAAAACCCCATGCAGTTGGGTTGAAGGAAAAGAAAAGAACAAGACAGATGATGATAGAAAGTTGGATGGGCAAGGAATCAAGGATGAGGCAAGATTTACTGGTAGTGCTCAAAGCCTTTCTGCAACATTTCAGGCTAGGATTGATGGAATGCTTAGACCATTGGAGAAAGACATTGATAAGAAGATGAAAGGGAAAGATAAGACCAAACAAAAGGAAACGAATGATAAAAACGAGGATCAATACAAGGATAAAGAGAAAAAAGGCAAAGAGAAGGATAAAGTCAGGGATAAGGAGAAGAAAAAGGAAGAGAAAGAAAAGGAGAAAAGGGAACGTAAGAAAAAAGAGCCGGATAAATTGAAGGAAAGCAATATGTCTAACATTGTAGGTAACCATACTGTAAAAGCCTCCCATCTTTCCAAGGAGAGCTTTAATGGTGCTGTTGATGAAGTAAATGTCAAGAAACGAAAGGACTTGGACACAAATGGATTTTTGCATGGTGAGTCAAATTCAAATAACTATTACTGAAACCTTGTCAAAAAATGTCTTTAATGGATTTTAGTGGGTTTATCGTATTCTTCAAGGTGTAGATTTTTTAGTTTTGGTATTGATTGAACAGAAATGTTATCCCAGATATTAACAAATTGTGTGGCAAGTCCAAACTCCACATGCTTTGTATAAGCTAACGCATCTGCTTCCTTTTCATTTTCCATGGCAGCTAATGATGTTAAGCCCAATAAGTTGCCAAGACTTATTTCCTTGCCTCAATCTGCTGATAATGGAAGGATGTTGGGAACTTGCGAAAATCCCACTGCAGCTATACGAGATAAGCAGGAGGCTGCCAATATGGATAAGGTGGATAATAAAGGACACAAGATAAATGGTTTGATAGAAGCTCGAGCTCCGTCCATCTCCTCAACAACTCATCCTCTATCTATCTCTTTAATGAAGTCTTTAACAGATCCATCACATTCTACTGCTCAAACTGATGAAATAGCTGAAGTGTCTAGGAAACAACCCCATTCTGATTCCAAGTATCTGCCTGATGTGCTTACAGTACCCAAAATGGAAGACTGGTCTGATTTCGAGGACCAAGAATGGCTATTTCAGAGTACTTATTCCCGAACAAAGAAGCCCCAGGTTGAGGTTTCAGTGGACGATGAGAAACGAGAGGTGTGGTCAGAAGCTCTGCAGATTGAAGCAGCTGATGTTTATGCACTGCCATACGTTATTCCATATTGATGATTTGTGCAGTTGGACATGGTTGACCATCCTCAGCGTCTAATGTGATGGACCCTCCTCCATAGGACCACAGAGGAGAGGTATAGCAGCCTCTGGGCCTTGGGTTGGCTATTTGATTCTCAACTGCCTCAGTTTCGGTGGTGATTTGTGTTCTTTAACTGCCTGAGTTTTGAAAAGGTGGAGAATGCAAATGATCTAGGACCCTTCATTGTATGCTAGGATGAGCACAGATACAAGGGTATTGCTGAAGGGCAGATTTTACCTCGTGGTACAGAATCACTAATTCGATCAGAAAAAGCAACCCAGCGGGGTTGCTTGGAAGAGAGTTTTGAAAAGGTGGAGAATGCAAATGATCTCGGACCCTTCATTGTATACTAGGGTGAGCACAGATACAAGGGTATATTGCTGAAGGGCAGAAACCCAGCGGGGTTGCTTGGAAGAGATGGATAAGCGTGTGCAATTTTATTTTATTTTATTTGCCTAAAGCCTAGCTCTTTTTAGTTGAAAATGTAGAAGAAAAAGGCTGTGGTCTTGGCAACTCCACAAAAATTTTGATGTAACATACAAGGCTTATTTACAGAAAATGTAAGATGGAAGAAAAGTTAGCATTCATTTATTGACAACTTGTTACTGTTCTTGATATTTCATTTTCATCATGTAACCTTCGGTTTTCTCCCAGACAAGGC
>Ga0325411_1007214_pt1 | contig 12131 bp, 8 predicted proteins | sample PopdelMetagenome_13_FD_206181 | JGI IMG/M metagenome (GOLD analysis project Ga0325411, IMG submission 206181) | Populus deltoides microbial communities from Bellville, Georgia, United States - Xylem-PdIQD-R4 | ecosystem: Host-associated > Plants > Phyllosphere > Stem > Wood/Secondary xylem... | reverse complement strand
GAACGAGTTTTGTTATTTGGTTAAAAAAATTAAGTAAATTAAATCTTTGTGAGTATTGTGTTTATGGTGAATATTACGAGGTAAATTGAGCGTTAATAATAAAATACTAGAATGTTTATTTGATATTATGATAACCTCATACAAAGTAAATTAAAATCATGAAGATCAATTTAAAATCAATTAAATGTTAAAGGATAAAATTAATAAAAAAAATTATATTAAAAGAAAAAAAAATAAAAGATGAATTAAAAAAAAAAAAAAACACTAACTGGCATTATTATGAAGCCTGACCTTGTCAAATAAGAGAACAGAACTAGAATCACATGAGCATACTACCACAACTTGGTTTTCTAAAGGGATCGTCTTGGTGGGAACGAAATGGGCCGTGAGACAGCCTATTACTTTTGGGCGTTTGTAATGTACATGGTCCTGCTGATCAAAGTTTCCATTCCTGACAAGGTTGCTATTTAGGCCATGATGCTGAATGGAGCTCGAATTTGAGGCCCCATTAGAGCTCTCACTAGGCCCAATCTCCGAGAATATTTGAAGTACTAGGCTGGCCCCATTAATGCTTTGAAAATAATCATATATATAAATAAAAAAAGGGTTCTCATTAAGAAAAGGAGAAAAACCCTCATGCACCTCAAGAAAAAGCTAGGCGCTTCAATATCGTGGGGATTTCTTTTAGCCATTGTTGATAACATTTCGCATCATATCATCTATGATGTTAGTTTGATACTCTTTTCACTTCGAAACCTTGTCACGAAACCTTTCTTGTCATCTCATCCCACATGTCTGTCTTTCTATGCTTTTCTATGTTTCCATCTACGTGTAGCTCTGGTTAGGGATTTTTGACTTGATCAACAATAATGTCACGCGGGGACATAGAACAACCCCCTTTATTTATGAAAGCTTCTCCTTCCATCAAAGGTGGCATTAGGCATCTTTAAAGCAAGATTAACGCCTCGGACAGAAAAGATTGTTGAACAATTTTTGACATGGATTGTTTCGGCATCGGGTCCTGTTGCAAGCTTGCATCCCCTTGCCATAGCTTTCACGTTAAGATCGATCCCTGAAATGCGATTTCAATTTCAATGATAGTAGTTCTTTCGATCCAAAACTCAATGTGCCTCCGAAGGGATTGAGAAAAGGTAAAAAAAAAAACCCATTAAAACCAACATTCAATGCAAAGTTAAGAACCCTCCGAACCTTTTGACTTGATGATATTTGAAAAACAAGTGGGCACAGATCAGTCCTCTCAACCACAGACTATTGTTCCTAGATGTAACCGAGACAAAACACAGGGGTTATCATCTTGTCTAAAACTTTATATGGCAACATGTGGCCCCTAATAACACATGTCAGCGTCCCATTTAGTGGACGGTAGTGGGTCCTTCTATCAAAATTAACAAGAGGTCCCCTTCTCCTCCTCCTTCCGTTATTGGTCGTTGGTTGAGTTAGGCCTGCCCTTTGCCTCCGTTCCACTAACCTCAACAGCAAATGAAGTACTTGAAAATAGACTAGTGAAAGAAAAACAAACTGGACCCCTTTTCTCTTCTCTTGATCAATCACACTTCCCTCCTCCTCTTTGAAATTTAATCGTGGATACTGTTCCATTGGGCGATTGGTGCTGTTTTCCCCACTGTTTCTGGTTGACTTTGTCACACATATCAAGTTCTGAGAGGAATATTTCCGAGTGCATCATTGAAGGAGACGAGTTGATCAATGCATGTTCCTCATGGTATAGGAGATGTCCGTTTGCTATGTTTAATTAGAGTATCAAATTCCATCTCGTCCCATTCTGGCTCCATGACTCTAACTCACGAGAAGGAAAATGCAGCTGGACTACTAGGTATAGTCCTCTTATTTAGAGCCAAATCACAAATAGCTATTATCATAATGCTTTATAAGTTGCTTTTCCTTCAAAGCTTTAAGAAGGATGGAGAAAGAAGAACAAATATAGAGACTAAGGAAGGGAAAGAAATAGCAGGTGAAAGATAGTTAAAACATAAATTAGTCAACATTTAAAATGGGAATGTTCGTAAGCATCTCATACTTAATTACAGCTTAACAGAAAAACATTAAATTTTAACTAGAATAGAGCATTTAAGAAGCTTAACATATTGAGATTAATTGCAATAATTTACAAAAAGAATTCCCACAAAGGAAATTTCAATGCTGATTGTCCAAAATTAGCTCCTTTCACTTCCAAACCCATCTACCGATTGTTTACTGCAGCCATCCACATATCACCTAGAGATATCATAATTTTGAGAGTAGCCAAGTTGCTCAATTTCCCAGCTCAACTTCGATGCGACTCTTTCATGACAGGGGACATACTCCTGTGACATTCAACAAGTACATGATGACCAAAGTTTCAGTATTATCGCTTATATTTCACACCAAGGAAAATACTAATATTAATCTCTTAAAAGAAAGATAAATAACCTAATGAAACGGGGAAAGTAGGTTTTTATATGTAACAGGAGTATATAAGATCTGAGAATGAATAGATCTTGTTTGCTGAAGAGAGATTAATTTGATGAATTTGAGCGGCCAAATCTTCCAAGCTTAGATATGGTTTCTTTAGCGTACCTCCAGTTTCTTCACCAACTCTTTTGCTGTTGGAGCGGATAAAATAATGTTGCGTGCACTGGGACTAACAAAACCCTCCTCCACAGCTTTGTCAATAAATGAGAGCAGAGAATTATAGTATCCATCAACATTGAGCAGTCCAACCTTCACAATGTGGAAACAGGATGCATTGTTAGTTCTTTAAACCAAGATATAGCAGCTAAGATGTTTCCAGCAGACAGTAAAGCTGTAGGCATCACACATGGTATCAGTTTTGTTAACATGGAAATTACCGGTTTGTCATGAATTCCAAGTTGAGCCCAGGTTATGACTTCAAGTAACTCTTCCAGCGTTCCATAACCACCTATATTTAAAAAACAAATAGATATTTCAAACTTAGACATTGTAATCCAAATTAGAGCTTAGCTGAACATAGGCATTTCAGAAATGTACATATAATTAATATTAGCAGAAAAGGAAACGGCTCAAAAATGTTATACCAGCAGCAAGGGATTCAAGATATATCAATTACTTGGCACCACAAATCAGTAACGAACCTAGATAAGTATCTGTTCACTCTGAATATTTATAGTGTAAATATATTTTTGTTACAATTTACTCTCCATATTAAATATTTGCAATAATGACTTCAAGGATCGTCAGTACTCCATTTCTACATCTTGACCTTATCTTCTATGGATTTTGGAGTGGGGGGGTTTGTCAAGCATCCTGAACATGGTCTTCAATGCAGGGACATAATCTTCTGCCAACCCATGAAGGTCATGATAGCTCTCATCTTATCATGTTAAAGAGTGGATGTCTTTCATTTTTTGCTGTGGTTGTGATCTTGTGGTTGTGGAAATTCTATGACTAAAGGGAGTCCACATGAAGAGTAAATTGGCCATTATGTCCAAGCATGTCGTCCTTTGCCCAGTATTTTAGATACATGATATTAGTGGCTGTGAAAGAGGTGGGCATCATTGCCTGTTAGGTGCAGGTGCAGGTGATAGTTGAGCATATATATATATTTAGGTGAAGCGTGTTTATGTGTCCCTTGCCCTCAATATGCTGGGAAATAAATGGCACTGTAACATTTAGAGGCCACGGAACTACATTAGAGGAAAGGAGCATACTAGCCACAGATGCAGACTTCCTTAGCAGCTCATAATTTTTCAGTGTAAGAAGTTGATGGGTCAAAAACTTGGGTTTGAATTGTTGTTATGTAATCATGGGTATATGGGGGCTGTGATGGAAGGTTCAAAAGGATGTGATAATTGAGGCTTTCACACTGTTGTTTCCACAGTATTACCAGATGATATCATTTATAGAAACAACATAAAACAGCAACTATAGCCTAGATCTTCTGTAAAAAAGTAAAATCCTAGATCCTTGGCACCAAGTTAAGGTTTTTAATCTCTTTTGACAGCCAAATTTCTCCTCACAATGTGTGTATACCCACTTATTTAGTGGCACGAGGATATGACAACTTGTAAAGGAGGAACTTTAAACGCAATCAATAATCTAATAAGCATTAATTGTAGACATGCGTTTGCAGTGGTATAGTTAATTAGGGCAGTTTTTCATCTTTCTCTTTCTTTTTTCGTGGAGGTGAGGTGGTAGTTTTTCTTGGATGGGAATAGACAGGCATCTGAGAGAGCAGACAAAGGAAAGTGCTATCAGGCATCCTCAGAACTCAGAGAATCAAATCATGAGACATGGCCAATCTGGCACTCTAAAATTAGTAAAATGGAAAAAGAAGCAACAGATGGTCTGTATGATTTCTTGGATTTTTTTCAAATTTTCGTGCAAGTGAGGATTTTGCAGGGTTTATACTAACCTGGTAAGGCAATAAAAGCATCAGAATGCTTAGCCATCTCTGCCTTCCTTTGATGCATATCTGCAACTGCCTTCACTTCCCCTACTGTTTCGCCAGTTAACTGAAAAAGGATACAACAGGCACAGTGAAAGAAAGTAAAAAGATCAAAATTTTGTGTGTGTGAGAGAGAGAGTGAAGTTTGGAGTGTTGTGCAGAGAAGCAATGATGAGTTTTTGCAGAAGTGGTGGGCTTGATTCATAGAGTTCAACTCACGCAAGTTCGTAGCCAGTAATTCTTTAGCTTAAAAGAAAACGAAATTCGAAATTTAGAAGAATCCAAGCAGGAAAAACACAAGTAGTAAATACTCTACTACAAACCAGAGATGGCAGTAGAAAGTAGAAACCAAAATTATATATGAAAAAGGTGTAGTGCTACGTGCCAACTACCCAAGTATTCTGTGGATAAGGCTATCAAGTATTCATCAGAGGAACAGAAACCTTGAGAAACAAACAAAAATGACAAAAAAAAAATAACAACAACTAGATGATAAAGGGAAGAGGGAAGTCCCCAGTAGATAAAAGAAAGTAGCAAAAAGCGAGGGAAAAAAAAACCAATAGAAAAGAAAATGAAAAGCCAAAACTCTATTTTACTCAAATCCAGTCAAAGAAAAAATAAGAGAAGAACAATAAAGTTGGAGGCTTTTTTTCTTTGGGAAAATAAAAAGAAAAGGTGGGAGACTCTTTTTTCTTTTTTCTTTTTTTCTTTCTGGGTATAGCAGACATACCTCTCGAGGCATGAGCGTCTTGGGAATAACTCTGCAGAGAGACAATAATATGACAAAAAAACAAAATATCATAACCCCAACCACTGATTTACTATCTTAATTCATCTCAGTGCTATTTTAATGCAAGAATTAGAGGACAAAACTTGAAGATGAAGGAACAGTTGATTACCCAATAACATGACGACCACCATCATGAACAGCTTGTGAAACCAAACCCATCAAACCTATGCTACCTCCTCCATAGACCAGATCAATGTTCCGTGAAACCTGCAAAATAAACGGCAACATAGTCATATCTATCACCTCACCTCATGGAAACCAAATGATGGCCATCTCAGGAAAGCTCTTAATGTGGGTACGTATGGGCTCAAACATACTCATGTAAAAAATTATCGATGACCAAGTTTGACAGAAAAGAAAGAAGGAAAAAATGTTATTGTCTGTACATCAAAGCAGAGCCGAGAAAGAAAGAACAAGAGGCAGAGTATGAGGAAAGTTTCCGGTTTTAGCACAAGTAAAATGTAGAGAGCCAAGTTACAAAAATGTAGAGAAAGAAAAAAGCTGGCACAAGGAATTTAAGAAACTTTCTTGTACTTTTTCTTGAATAAGCAACGAAAAGAAAATGCAAATCAATGGGCAGAGGCGAATAATAAAGAAGAAGTACCAATTCGTTGCCAAGGTCAATAGCAGCAACTTGATAGCTAGTCTTCTTGCCTTGACTACTCCCACAAAACACACAAATCCTCTTGAACTTGGACAGCATTGATTGCTGTTGCTGTAGAGTGATCGTTGTCTCAACCATATCCATTTCAATTTTGAATATTGCTCACTATATATATGATTCTCTGTTATGTCGTTTTTGCTAACCTCTCTATTACTAGTACTACTTGGTATTGTGTGTGTGTGGATGTGTCAAAGACTAAAAAGGAAGGAGGGAGGGAGGGAAGCAGAGAAAAACAGAGAACAAGGAGGAAATTAAAGAGACCGCCTTGGTATGGTTTCTTTCTTGGTTTTGCTTGGCCACTATTAATTTCGAGGGTGCACCTCTATTTGTTTATATAGAACGTTTACACACGTGACAACACTTCACCGCATGCTTCCTCCTCCTCCTCCCCCCTCCACTCACCTCCCTCACGCATACTCCTAGTTAATATTGGCAATTTGGCACACGTGGACCCCTTCTTTTCTTTCTTTTTTATGCATTAACAGTGTTTATCATTCCAAACCCATACACCCCCTTTAAAATCAAATAATATAAATATTATATATAATAATAAATAAATAAATATTGTTTTTTACTGTAGAGAAAACAAACGTAACTAGAATTTAATAACGGTATAAAATCTGTACATAGACATAACATTAACACTCAAATGTTATGGTACGTAAAATTAATGCTATAAATTTTTTTTTTTATTTGAGGAAATCACACCCTTTCAAAATGTATATTTTATAGGCCTAGATAAGTGAATAAAATTCTAGTTATTCCAGACTCTTACAAAAAATACATGCCTTGACTCGAACTCAAGACCTATTATGCAGATCTCAAATCTTTTATCACTATGCTACATTTCTTGAAAATAAAACATAGAACTTTTTAAATATGTATAATATCCACGAGAAACTTAGGTCAACTTTTTATATTCAATATGGACAAATAAAAAAAATGAATTAATCAAGTTTATTATTTATTAAAAAATCAGAAATTGAGTTGGATATGTATTTTATCTAATTACATCCATAAACACTTTTTTTTTATCCTTTTCCAAATTTTATTATAAAAAAAGGCCCTGCTTTTTCAAAACTCCACTTGTTCATACTGTAGTCGTCTTTGGATATGGCTTTGGATTGATTGTTCGGATTCGATATATATGGGTTTGGATGTTTTCCGATCGGCTTTTCCATTTACTTTCTTCTACACATATATTTTCCTTGAGAAAGCCAAATATTGTCCGTTGGACGCTTTAAAACTATTTCTTTATTTGACGAGTGGCAGGTGAAAGTTTAATTAGAACCTGTAGTTGGGAATTAAGCCGATAATTTTAATTAATAGGAGGAGCTGCCATTCTTGCCATCGCACAACGCGCATCAAGATTCAAGTTTTTTTTCTAATCCAAAAGTTCTTCACCTTTTAAACCAGAAGCTTTTCAAGATGAAGACAGGCTCTCTTTTTTTCTTGATGAAGCCAGAAAAGAGAAGGGCCAAATACGGACATTCTTAGATGGGTTCATTTCTTTAATCCTAGTAAAAATGGGCACTTCTCTTAAAGTATTGAACACTAATATTGTACAACTACATTAATTATATGAAGAAGAAGAGCAATTAGCAAGCTAGCATGGGTAAAATTCAGAAATACCCAGATGATAGCATAGAGCATTGTGCGTTGATGATTGAAATTAAAACAAAAGTGGGTAATGGCCTATCACCCTGTACCCTCTTCCGCCATCCCTTACTCGACACACTTGCTGTGTGCATAGGAAACATATTATTTTTATACACACACCTCCCTCCCCACCACCACCACCACCTCGCCCCTCCGAGCAGCATGCATGCCTTCTCACTAATTGCACTTGCCTCTTATCCACCTATCACATCTCTCTCTCCCAAAGACCAAAAAAAAACCCCACAATTTTATACCATTTGTATTTTCCTTAGCACCCACTTGCTCGTTTCTTATTATTTTCTGTACGGTCCTTGCTTAATGAAGTTGCTGCCAGGATTGCAGGAACTGAACCATGCTATTAAACTAAGGTGTAATGCATTACTTTAACATCTCCAATCCCTAAATTAGCTTTTATCTAGCTAAAGCTAGCCCTTTTCTGCTTATTATATCTACTCTTTTTTTCTTTATTTTTTATCATCTGTCTACTTCCTGCTCACAGCCTCAGTATAGAAATTATAAACTCATAATGCTATTCTTAATAGGGGACGATCGAGCATTTAATTTACTTGTTAACTACTTGTGTACCTCCTGCATGCTTGCATGCGCATTTGACCCATGTTTTTGTGTGTTAGTGAGTGTCCCTTGTGTACTATGTTAGTGCTGCTCGTGGATCTTTTTTCTATTGCAATTAATTCTTCTGATTATACCATCTTACAAGGCAAACAAAGACTTCGGAATCATGCCTACCTATGATCTACTATACTACGAAATTTTGGCAAACGAAGAGTGCAAGTATATAATTACAATTCCATGACATTTTCTGAGTGATGATTAAAATATTATAATCTTATTAACTAATTGGACTCCCATGAATTCCATAACCCTAGCTAGAATGCCTGCTTTTGACTGGACATGAAAGATGAATTCAGTTTCGGTCTACAATCTTGGCCGTGCAAATTCCAAAAAAAAAAATGCATGAATTTAATTTCTGAGAAGGATGAACACCTCCGTCCATGAAATTGCTTTCTAAGTACAGGAAATCAAATTATACAAACGACCTTTGAACTTGAATTTCTGAAGAAGAAAAAAGGAAAGAGAGAGAACAAGGGTGTCATACATATTATACCTGGCTAGTTGCAGATTCTTGACACATACCAGGCAAGATATCATTATTTTCTATTAGCAACCCTTTGTTTTAATTTTCATAGGACTAAAATAGAAAGAATCGTATGAAGAAAGCCTTCAAGGGTCCTAACAAATTCAAGCCTCATTTTCGAGAATTAGCACGAGGAATAAATATTATATATTTTACAAGGCCGTCTTACATCATGGGTCGACTGAAATTGTTTTTCAATGTAAATAAATATGAATTATGGAATCAGTTCTGTTTAATAAACTTGACTAGTTAAAATAATATAATTAAAAAATACAAAACAATAAATTAATAAACTGACAAAAAAAAATCGACAACATAGAAAAGATAAAAAAAAAATCTCGACTCGAGCCCTTCTAAATTAGCATGTCATTGTGACCAAGTCATGATTTTAAGATAACCCAAATGAAAGCAAACTGAATAAAAATATAAAGCTTAATTATCTAACAACTCAATGTTGAAGGGCAGAATTTTAAAAAAAATAATTAAAAAACAATGAGAAAAAAATATCTAAGTCAACCTGGGGTAACCCGCTAACCCCAAAACTATTAAACACAGGATTGGGATGATCCTATAAAAAAGAAATTGAAGAAAAAAAACATGAAGATTAATTACCAAAAAAAAATCAAAGTCAACTTTGTTAAACTTAAAAACCCATGACCCTAATCATGAGCCCGAGCCCGAAACTAATTCTATAGAAAGCAAACTCTAAAAAATAACGAAGCAAAGTTTCAAATCATCAAAATGCTAAGGAATGGAATTAAAAAAAAATGCAATAAAAAATCCAGAACAAAAGAAATGTCAATTAAAATAATGGGAACTAAATTTAATATAAAAATAATTTGAAATCAAATGTTGATTGATGAAATTAAAACAAAATTTAATTAGAAAAATGATTAAAATAAACAAACAACAATCAAAGGAATGAAGATCAAATTTGATATAAAAATAAATGAAACCAAATGATAAGGAGTGAAATTGAAAAAAAATCAATCAAAAAAGATAAAAATAAACAAATATCAATCAAAAGAATGAGGATCAAATTAAAAAAAATAAATGACACATTTATATTTTGGCAAGGAAAGGAAAGAAAAAAAAAGAGAGAAGAGAAAAAAAATGTCTATTGAAGCCAAACCATCATCGTTGTGCACACGCATGACACCAACAAAAAAAGGACAGCATGACGCTTCCAATGCTACACTCAAAGGCAGTGTTTAGAGATGGGATGATGCTACATGCGCCACTTAAAGGGCGCATATATTGTTGACTCACTGGCGCGTTCCTCACACGAGCCAACAATGTTTTTAATAATATTTATCTTAATAAAAAGATCAAATTGCCCCTTTTCTAACTTGCTTATTACAACAACAAAAAATCAATATGAAAAGAAAAAAAGGTCTATGGATGTAAATTTAATATTTTTTTTGCTTTTAAATATGATATAGTTTTTACAGTGTGCCCTCCCTACTCGTGCAAAAAATGCACTACATAAAGGATTCAAAATTAAAATTCTTATTAGACAATTACTTATATTACAAAAAAAAAAACCTTAAAACACATAAAGAATTTATTGTGCTTCTGGAAACATATTATCATTCACCATAATAATGTAATTACCATTTTACCTTTTCAACAAAAAATCAATGGCCTTGTTAGAGGCAAAATAATCTTTTTCTAAGGGTCTATTAGTTATTATGAGATTGATGGGTGACAATCTAGTCTTTTTACCTTTTAAATGATAGTGTATTGACTATATTACACTAAAAAGAATTTTAAAAACAAAAGCTGAACAAGGGCAATTTAGTCTTTTATATTTAAAGGCATATTGTAAAGACTATATTGCTCATAAAATAAAATAAAAATGTAAACATGCATCAAGGGGCTTTTTTGTATTTTCAAACTAATTTTTTTTTAATAAACAAGTTAATAAGGGGGTGATTTGGTCTTTACGATAATATAAATATTAGTTTAAAAAGAAAAGTGATAGGTATTTATAACATACGTGCTAGCAAGTTGATGACCCTCGAGCTCTTTGGGTGGGGGTACGGTGCCTTCCCATCTCCAAACACCACCTTCTAGGGCATCGTTAGAAGCGTGTTGTTGTGATATTTCTAGTGGTGTGACATGTGTACATGGTGGCATGGTGGTTGTGTTCCGGGCTAATTTTTTATTTTATTTTATCCTTTAATATTTTTATTGAGAATTGATATTCATGCTTTTCTTTTTTAATTTTTTTTCTATAGGGCTATGTAAATCTTGTGTCCATGATCGCAAGATTAGCAAGTTAGCTCAAGTTCACTCAAATCTTTTTTCCATTGCTTTTTTTTATTTTTTTTTGTTTCACCCTCAACATTGAATTATTTGATAATCGATCTTCATAGTTTTATTTAATTTGTTTTTGATAGCGGTACCTCGGTATCATAACTAGGTTGCAGATTTAGCATGCTAACCTGAATGGGCTCGAGTTGTTTTTTAAGCCTTTTTTACATTGTAATTTTTTTATCAATTTATTTATTGTCATTGCTTTGTTTTATTTGTATTATTTAAATTTGTTGAGTTTATTAAATACATGCAAGTCAATGACCGAAATAATGGATATATATATTTTTTGGCATTTTTAGATACACTTGCATCGCCTTAGCATCTTTTTTTTACACTGGAAAAAATATAGGCCAATCTATGGCGTAGCGTGGCCCTATCTAGTAACTTGCTAGATTTATGTGTTTTATATGTCAAATCAACATTTTTATGATGATGAATATTTGAGAGAAGGTTTTTAGAATAAATAAAATGATTGGTCATCACATTAGTTATGCTATCAATAGTTATGATTTGTAAAAGCAAAAACCAACAACTAAATAGAATAAATAAAAGTAGTACAAGACTTGAGAAGAAAATAAGAGTGTTAACTAGACATAATTTATTTAGTGTTGCGATATCACGGTCGCACAAATTAATTACCCTAGCTTCAAACACAACACACAAGATAGTATAGAGCAAGCAAGGGATCGATCCCACGAGGAAGATTCAAGTCAGATTATTATGCTAGATGATATGCAATTTGGGGGGGTTTGGACGTTATCTAGGCTAAAGCAAAAGAAAACAGAAAAATATCAAATTAAATTTAATAAAATCAGAAAATTATCAAGAGAACAAACATTGGTCCCAAACACATATCCACCGACAGAAATCAGAACTGATCATGGAAACAAAACATCAATTTATATTCTGAATATTTATCTCTTCTTAACATTGGTTAGTTAACGGATCCGCCGTATAACTAGCCCTAACCATCAAACAACCACAGTATCCGCACTAGTAATTTAATTTAATGACAGCCTTAAGAACTAGATAAGTTGATTAATTAAGAAAACATCATTGTCCGCAGTCTATGTTTGATTTGATTGAATGTTCTTCCTAA
>Ga0325411_1007211_pt1 | contig 12132 bp, 7 predicted proteins | sample PopdelMetagenome_13_FD_206181 | JGI IMG/M metagenome (GOLD analysis project Ga0325411, IMG submission 206181) | Populus deltoides microbial communities from Bellville, Georgia, United States - Xylem-PdIQD-R4 | ecosystem: Host-associated > Plants > Phyllosphere > Stem > Wood/Secondary xylem... | reverse complement strand
TTTTTTGGCAAATGAAAAGATAATTAGAAGGATTTCATTTATTGATTGTGTCAATATGAAAAGTAAAATAATAATATTAGTTAAATTTTGATATGAATGAATACACTTGATTAAGGCGTTTGAGTGAGAAAGAGTACATGTATATTTATTATAAATGTGAAAAGAAATGATGTGATATACTTATCAATTTAGGAGAAGCTATTAGGCCGACACCGCAGTAGAGAACTTTAGCTCGAGCTCAGTTATCAGGTAATTATGTGGTGCCTGAATTTATTATTGGTCAATTTGTATTTTTATTTGATTAATTGTGGATAATAACTTAGAAATTGTTATATTGTTTACTTGAGGAAATAAAATATGTGATGCGATGAACTAATTCCTAGACTAAATAGAATTAGTACCCTGGCGAATGGGCGTGATAAGGAATTAATTCTCTAGTTAATAAGATTAGGACCCTGGTGAATGGGTGAATCATTAAACTAATCTTCCAGGTTGATAATTAGTGTCTATTGAATGGATGAGCGAGAAATTAATCACCTATTAGTGGAATTAATGTCCAGGTTAATGGGCAATAAGAAGAATTATATTTTTTATTAATGTTCAAGAATTAAGGATTATTGGAACATTTAATTGAAATATAATACTTGACAAACAAATTAATTTCATGATCTTATGAGCAAATTTTTTTAAAAAAAAAAAAGAAGAAGAAAGTAAGTAAGAAAGAATTTATTAATATTTTATTTCATCTGTCTAATTGAAATATTATTGTATTAAATCAATTTTCAGGTACATCCCCATATCAGACTGAACAATAGATTAGTTTTCCTTATATTTTATTGGGTATCATTTTGTAATGAATGAATTTATTATTTTGTTATGTAATATAAATTTCAGAATTTAACGTGTCAATAATTTATCGAAATGTTTTTTTTAGTATAATTTTAATTATGAGTTTCTTCTTTAATTATGTACTTATTTCAATTATAATTTTTTTATGGTCCATATTTATAAATCTTTGAATTGTGTAATATACTTTAGTTATAATTTGCAGAATAATTCAGTAAATTGTATCTATGTAAATGTGTTATATTGAATTATTTAAACATGTGTGATTTTGATTATTGAGAAATGATGATGTAATGAGAAGAGAAAGTCATGGATGATAGGACGAATAAAAAATTTGATAATTGAAAATTATGAAAGAAAAGTCAATAACTTGATATCTAAAAATACAAAGGAGACTTTGCTGGATTTTTTATTGATTACATGAAAAAAAAAAATTACCCAAATATTAAATGAATTATTATTTACTTACTTTTGTTTTGAATGTAAATTTTAGGATTGTTAGAATATTATTCCATGGAATTAAAGCTTAGCCTTTGCTTTCATCCACAATTAATTATAGTGATTTGCTCCTGGAGAGCGTTCCCAGAAATGTAGATGCAAGTTCTTATTTTTATTAATGCTGTTATTTATTTCTAAGTACTTATTACAATTTATATTGCAACGGAAAAATATATATATAAAAAAAAGGAAAATTAATTTATTTTTTTTGGCTTGGTTTAAGAAAAGTGATGGAAGTGAAGTTTTCTTTATTTCTATAAATTGATGGAAAATAAACAAAACCTTTTTTTAGTGGATTTTATAAGAAAAATTCTGTCAATTTTTTTTTATTTCCTTTGAATTTTTTCTCAATTCTGGTGTTAACTTGTTTGTGTCGAAAAGAAAAATCAAAGATTTATTTAATTTTTTTTTCTTTTTTATTTCCAATTTTAGTATCCAAAACAAAGTAAAGTATCTTAATTTTCTTCACATTTTTTCCCTCAAAACAAGGAAACGGAGGCAATGCTATCTTTTCATTTCTAATTTCCTAACATATTACGATGGGAGAAACATTACAGAAAAAAAATAGCAAATACAAATGGATATATCAACAAAAAAAAATTTATCGATAGATTACAGTAAATTTTTCCGACTAAATATACATTTAATATATACCGAGAGAATTACAGTGGAAAATAAAAAAATAAAAAAATCCAAAAATATGATTACATTTTATTTTTATAAACAGAATTTCTGACATATTTAAATTTGTTAGTTAAATCTGTCTGTAATATTTAATATATGATCCGATAACAAGCGACCCGCATCTCTCCCTACCCCATTTCTTCTTCTTCATTTATTTTTCTCTGCAACAAACAGCACACCCCCTCTCCCTAATTTTATCACAAATCAACCTCTCGGTACAAATCTAGCAATCCCAACACTCAGTTTGTCAACATCCTTATTTTAATTCAAATTTTATTGAGGATTCTCTACTTCAAGTAAGCAAAACTACCCCTTTTTTTTTATCTAAACTCAATTTTAAAATGTTAATTTTTATTATATATTTTTGTAGTATATGTATTTTGTTTTGGTGTTTACTTGTTTTATAGCTTTTTCTCACATAAATTTATTGTATGAATGTATGATTTGTACATGTTAGGGTTTGTTTGAGAATTTGTAAAATTATATTTGTTTGTAAATTGATGAAATTTATTTTGAATTTATATCTTAGGTGTTTTGTGATGAAATAAATAATGGTTTATATATGTATTTTGTTTGAGTGTTTACTTGTTTTATAGCTTTTACCTATAGAAATTTATTGTATAAATGTATGATTTATACATGTTATGGTTTGTTTGAGATTTTGTAAAATTATATTTGTTTGTAAATTGATGAAATTTATTTTGAATTTATGACGTAGGTGTTTTGTGATGAAATAAATAATGGTTTATTTAACAGGTTCTTTTTATATTTTGTCAATTTTATTATTGAATTGAAATTTTCAGTAAATGTATAAAAGTTTGAATTTATATACATAATTAATAATAAATTAGTTGTACTATGAAAATATTTGAATAAGTGTGAGTTAAACCAATATTTTGTTATTTATTTAAATTATGTAATTAATTAATAAATATATGTTGTCATCAATATTCTATATAGGTTTAACATATATAATAAATAATAATTCATTCAAAATTTACAGTTGTAGGTAGATCCTCTCCGTCTGTATTGGTCAGAATTAAGGCTCCTCTAGAAAAAAGCATTTCTCACCACATATGGTCCCTCATAGTTTGGCGTCCATTTACTCTGGTCTTCTCTCGATGCTAGTGAGATCTTCTTCAACACCAAATCTCCTTCTTTAAACACCCTTAGTATGACCTTCATGTTGTATGCTTTTGTCATTTTGCTTTGGTATAATTGGTGGTGGCAAATAGCTGCTAGTGATCCCTATCTTTCTTCAAAGAAGTTATTGACTCCTTGTCAGCACGTTTTCTACTTTTTGAGGCCTTTTTTAGAGTCTTCAATTCCTCCTCCATCATCATGTGTTTATTTACTAGGTCATTATTCTTGGCCCTTCTTTCTTTCAACTGTTTATTTGCCTCGTGCTGATTCTTCCCCTGCTTTAGTTCAACAATCTACTCATCTTTTTCTCTCAACTATTAGTTCAAGAAGGCCTTTATCTTTTCTTCTTTTAGGAGTAAGTCTTCCAGGAATTTCTAATGACTTTTGCTATTACCGAGCTCAATCCTCAGCTTATCTAACTCCTTTTACAGGTCCTCCTCATTGCTGACCCTTTTTCTTTTGGGTTCCATGGCGATGGATGGCCTATCTTGCATCTAGCTTTGCTTTTTGTCCCTCGAAGCATCCCAAATAAGCCATCATTCCTCCACACTGAATAATTAGGGCTAACTAAGGACACCTTTTGTTGCTCCTCCTTGTGGACTACAACAAGTTGCCCCCAGTCACTTCTGATTAGCCTTTTTAAATAGATAGGTATACTTACCTGCCCCCAGGTTCTCGGCACGTATTGTACTCCTTTGAATTGTTTGGTTACCAATAAGGGTGAGTTGTTGATATAACCAGTCAAGCCGATTAATAGGACCCATGCCACAGCTCATAAGATAAGTCGATCTGCTTACCCAAGGAGCTTTCCATTTGAAATTACTTAGAAGGGGTGCTTCATACTTCTTTACCCATGTCTTTTCATATAGGTCATTCCACTTTTCATTCAGAACCAACCCAAGAGGCCTCATGTTGAACCACTAGAAATTGTTGAAGACTTCTCTTGATATTTCTATGTGGTTGACTATCCATATGAATAACAAAGGAATACAACACCACATTGCTCCTTTCTCATGCACACTACAATGGTTTAGAAATAGGAAAGTTTCAATCAAGATAGCTAAAATAGGGTTATTTTTTGTATACCCGTACTCGATAAAGGCGTTAACATTTTCAATGCTGATAATCCCAGCAACTTTTGAGGAAAAAAAAACCAACCCAAAGATGGTGAAGGTGACTACTTGATATTTCTCCTTTTTTAGTTTTTCTTTGTCTTTATTTGCCTTCAGCTTATTCTCAATCAACTTCCACTTTAATCCCCTAATGGACGTCTTGTACTGGTCGACTTGGTCTAGATGCAGCAACTTAGCAACCTTGATGATTGTGCTCTTGATCCTTTATCTGAAATAGACTTTTTAAGGATCATAGGGGAAGTTCAGGATTTGGGCATACTCTTCAATGGTAGGGGTCATATCAACATCCCTGAAGGTAAAACATCTATAGCCCAAATCCTAGAAGTGCATCAAATCTTTGACTGCCAAAATATGAACTAAGTTCCTTATCAAATAAGCAATTCTCCCATTCTTTTTCTCAAACAGAGTCTCATTTATGAACCCCAGGATTGGCACTAACTTCTTTATGTTGTCTACGGAGCAGTGTACTTTGGTTATGTACGATAATTCTTTGACCTTGGTCCTTGGGTAATCTCTTCAACTAATTGTATCATCTCGGATCTTTCCCTATATTCCGAAGGGGTCATGCAAGTCATGGTCTTAGCTTAAAGATTCTGCAGAGTTCAGGACTTTAATCAGGTTCGCAAAGTGAATTATTAAGGAGTTCGTACCCTAAAGGCAGGTTCTAGGTCATTATATGAGGGGTAAACTTTTTACCTGGTCTCAAAAAAGTCTATGAACTACCTAGTAATCACCTTACGTGAAGCTAGTGTAGGGGTTTACAAGTAATGGTTGGGGCACAATGTAACCGTCATTACCTTACATGAAGCTAGTATAAGGGTTTACATTTTGGACATGATGTTTTTTTCTTCTAATTAGAAAAAGAAATGGGTTTTGAAAGACTTAGAATATCGGTCTGTGGGCTTTTAATGTGAACCGAATCTCAAATGAGTTTTATAAACAAATTATATGAACACTATGAAAACATGCGACGTGATGAATATTTTTTTTGTTTTCCTTCTTTGTTTTCTTAGAAATGATAACATGAAAATAAGATGTAATTACAAAACTTGCATGCACTACACACACTTTGTTTTAAGAGGTTTAGCCAAAATGCATGGAATTTGAAATATATATTTTTTTAACATGATCATGAAAACAAGGATGGCTACAACAAACCTAAAAACATGACCCCAAGTCATATTATTCATTCATGTATCATCAAAGCAAGTGAAAACCCATGTCATGATTTTATTTTATTTTTCATTAATAACTAAGGAAGCATGCAACATTTAAAAAAAAAAAAAAAACAAAGCCTAACTATTATCATTATCATTACAAGTGAACCTAAAAAAACAATCTTTGTTTTTCTTTCATGTATTTGTTTTTTTTTTTTAAATAAAATAAACACATTTATTAGGGTTTATATATATATAAAAAGGCATGCAACACCTCAACTAAATACAAATAAACTGTAAGCCAAACTTTAGATTTTTATCCATGCATTTTTAACATATTTAGCCATCATATTTTTATTTCTTTTTTGCGTGTTTTTTTTCTTATAAAATCATACAATATCTAGATTAAACTTAACTAAGCGTCAAAACATCATTTTGTTTATTTATGTTCACGCATTTTAAAATAAAAAAATACATAAAGCATCATTTTGCATTATTTTACCACGAATCCTAAAGAAAGAAAAAAAAGGGAAGCCAGGTTGTGATTTTCCTCAAGAGTGGTTCTAGCAGTATAGGGAAGTGTTGTAGAGGCTTCCATTGTCTTCCAGAGAGAATTATGGTGGTTCTCTCTCTCTAGAATGGGGTTACTTATTTCTCCTTGGTTAATGCCTCTTTTTCTCTATTTGTTTCTTCTTTATTTTCCTCTCTTGCCCTTTTATGTCGTCCAGAACATTTTAGTTTAAAATGAAACAATTTGGTGACCTAAAAATCAACATTTTCCTCTCTTTTTTATAATTCAAGTTTTTGGTGTTTTGAAGTGGTTTTCGCTCTCTTGAACTCAAATTTCCCTTAGACACATCTTTTTATTAATACTACAATAATTTAAAATGTTTTAAACTTATAGTATTTTTGTTTTTCTTTTGCTGTACATTAAAATGTTCGAAATTCAATTTTTCCTCCACTCTAGAAACATTATAACAAAAATTTAATTTAGTTGTAATTACTTTGTGAATAATAATTGAAAGTTATTTTATGTTTTTGTCTTAGTCATGAATCATATATTAACTTTTAAAATAATTGTTATTGAACCATTTCTACTGCCATTAGAAGCACAATGCGCCAGTTTTTTTATTACAGAATGAAGACTGTTTTGGCATCTGCAGATCTTTTCTATGCCTCCAGACCTCGTATTAGAAGTATAGAAGTAAAACTGAACCGACTTCGGTTGTAACCTTCTAATTTAAAGAGGTGCTGGTCTATATCATCGATGTACATGAGGAATTATTTGACTTCCTCGAACACATCTTGCAACAAACAAACAAGCTTTCGCTAGGAATTGGCGAAACTTGAGAATTAGAAAATCCATATACTTTTGCGCCAATCTCCACGCCATTGATCTGAAACAATGTGTGAAGAGGTTCGCAAAACTTCACATTTGTAGGCTAATTTCTGCTCACTGTAAACCAACAGACAGCAGATACACAGTAAGTATGCATTCAACCATATGAAGATGGATTGAGTTGATGAAATCCTTGCCACAACATTCAGGACTTCTTGCACAGTAGTCGTTTCTAATTTGCAACACCCTACTCTTCACACAGATGTGTGAAGCATTAGATTGCATGCATGCCACTACTGCCAGCACATCATGTTTCAATCAGATGGCACCCAGTGCCGATTAGTCAACTTCAATAGGTCAAGTTGTCAATCATTCTTCATTCCATCCATCTCTTTTCACTCTAACTCTTTCACCATTGAAGTGGATATACTTCCATTTACACAGGTACCTTTCAAGAACCAATTCCCGCTTCTCTTCTTGGCCTAATTTCTTGAAGGCACGTGCCACTCTCCAAACAGTATCTTCATCTGGTCTTACACCCAACTCCTCCATGTCAGCAAACACCTGAGTTTCTCGTAAAAAGAAATTCAAGCTTTAATACCATACCTATAACTCTCAAATTAAGCATTATTCAGATTTCACATTTTCCAATCAAATAATTGAAAGAAAAGATGGGAACGGTTTACCAGTACCTCTATTATCTCATCTTGCATGTTATGATGATCATACAGAGAAATCATCCTTGAAAATAAGCGCTTCGACATAGAGCGAGTATGTGCATGTATAATCATGTTCCATAATGATTTAGCCTCATCTACCCTGTCATCCTTATCGAATGCCAGTAGAAGGGTGTCGTATGTTCCCAGTGTTGCTCCTTGACCTTTGCTCAACATCCACTTTGCCACCTGAGTACAAAATAGACTTACTACAGGCTAATAGAATTGTAAAATCTTCACTCCAGCAACAATAATTATTTACACAAATAAGCTAGAAATATCACAATAGACTGTACTCATTAACATCATGACAGAACATCCATCAGGAAAGAAAGTAAAGAAAGAAAGAACAAGAAAACACCACAGAAGACAAAGAAACCCACTAGCACTGAAAGTGCTTCACATTATTTGTTCGGTCAACTTCTCACAGTTTAGCCTACAGATCAATACGACAAAACAGTTCTGTGAGAAAGAATTCTTATTGCACATGGTTTAATCCTTCCAAGAGACTCCTTTAATTGAACTAATGTTCATCAACATGTGAACTCAAAATAACTCGTCAGAGATATCAGGTTAGGATTTGACCAGATGCAGAGCTATTAAGTTTCACCACATGATGATGCCATATGGTGATGTTCAATTATAAATAATGCAACAGTTGATGTAAACAATCAGATATCATTTTATCTTCAATAACATCAATTAGAATGGTTCCTATATATTCAGGCATGAGGTTGACATCAAAACAAAATTTTGAACATGGCATACTTGAATTACACGCATCCATTGCCTCCTCTGCTGCAATATTTTTAAAGCTTTCGCTGCTGCAATCAATGGAAACTCTGTCTCCCAGGCTGTCCATTTATCTAATGCTCCATAAACAGCCTCTTTCTCGTTAGGAAGTTCAGAAACCTGCCATTTCAAACCAAGCAAGAAAATTACATTTCAGACAGAGAACATTGCACTTTTTATTATTAATTTTCATAAAGCACTTTTTATTACTAAACTTCATTGTTCTAAATATATGTTTAAGGTTGCCATAAACTTCAAAACAGTTCTCTGCTAGGCAAAACACTACGCTTGAAGAAACTTACAATTCTAACAAGATTCAGTGCCTTTTGCCCAGATCCAGCTGAATCTCTTTTCTGCCATAAGTGGTGCTCCTTCTTTCCTGATTTCTTTACAACCTTCCTGCATTACACCAGTATGTCTAAGCAAAACATTTGTGACAAGTAAAACAATGAATATAGCAGGTGTTCTCTTGTCTAATGATCAAGGACAACCAATTTAGTAAACCACTCAAAATCGATTATCAAAAATTACAGAGAAAGGAAAATCACCTATTCTCATCAGCTCTGGAATTCAGTTTTAGTTGTTTTTGAGAGCATTTGACACAAAGAGCACTTGTTGCCTGTGTATTAAACAAAAACGATTCAGTGAAAGATAGACTCTCTAAAATACTTGCAAAGAAATGCAATAACAAGAAAGGGGGATTGATTTTTCTTTCTTGCCTTTGGTTTGAGGCTAGTAAGCCTTGCTGTTCTTTGGAAGAATGAAATTTTGACACTAGGAAATAAAAATGCAGAGGAGAGAGCTACTTCATTCATCATAATCTACACCATAAATAACTTGTAAGAAGATATCTCAGAAAAAAAAGCACAAAGGCCATACCTAATGATAAAACAACAAATGGTGACCTAGAAATGGTAACCTTGTCAATTGCAGAAGCAAGCATTAGTACTGTGAAGAAATTGGGGAAGAAGAAGATGCTTTTGAATCTGAGTGAGCGTTGCCTTGCCTGATATGATGGGCACGCTTTATATTTAATGAAACACGATAGCTAATGCATTTAGTTATTTTCTTGCATTGCCACATGATAGCCAGTTGTAGGCATACAGAAACCACATTTAGTTACTTTCCTTCCCTTGTTCTCCTTGAATGTGATGTTGTCATTATAAGCCAATCAAGCTTGACTTTGGTGATTCTCTGCTGGAAACGCTACTACTTGCAACCATTTCAATACGGCCTATACCAAACCTAGACACCTGAAACAGGAGATCTGTACTGAGCCTGAATTTCAGTTTTCATAGTATGTGTTCTGGGGACTGTGTTAGCTTTTTGAGATGGGAAACATTTTGCAGACTCAAGAGTGGGAGAGAATGAGGAGACAGGCAAGTTGCAACTCATTGCCTCCTACATTCAAAAGCAATACTATCCTCTTACGGCCTTCAATCAGAAAAGGAGAAACAGGTTCACATAAGGTGAGAACATCCACTGACCGAATCACTCCCTTTTCAACGTGTACTGTGAGAGTTGATGACTGACTACTAATATTGACATGATAACAGATGATATCACAGTTGTCAGCACTAAGCAACAAAAAGTCAATAATAAGATTACAGGTTCGATATTCATTATGCTATCTGTGGAAATCAGTCTCAAAATCAGTTAGGATCTTAGAGAAATCTTCACTATCAAACTTTTCATCCAAGAAAAGCAGTCACAAAATAAGGCCAGGTTAATATTGGCTTCAACATTATATCTGAAATCCTTCAGTCCTGAACATACTTGGGTTCAACATCTAGCATGTCTTTTTTGCTTTGAAACTCAGGAACACGAACCAAATCTTGCAGTAAACTAACAAAGTCCCTTCCGATCTTCATACACAAATCAAATTGTTGACTCAACAACTTGACACAAAACACAATCTCTAATTTTTTTTAAAGACTCCATCTTCTATAATTTGATACCCTACAATGATCAGCTAACAACCAAAGATAAACAAACAATGCACTTCTGAAAGCCAGTGGCTCTTCTTTCCCTAAACAATTCCATATCCTTAAAAAAATAGCGCTCAACTTGAAACACAACCACAAATTCCCATCATTAAAATCCCCAGTAACAATTTTCCTTGACAAACCATCAAAACCAACTCCTAAAACATCAATTATTTCTTTTACAGCACAAATCAACTGATCCTTAGCCAAATCAACAAACTTGCCATACAAGGCATTAACAATTTCGACAATAAAATTAACAAACAAGGCATACCCATCAGTAACAACAGTATGTAGATGCTTGATATGATCCTTGGCTAAATGGGGTTCAGTTAACTTAAAACCCTATAAAGAATGGCAAGATTGAGCCTTCAGTGCTGATCTTGCGAGGTTGGTATTATAGTTAAAGGAAATGTGGGACTTAGTGTAGGTTCAAGCTCATCATAAGGCTTGCGTAAGAGAGAGTCGGAGCTCTCTCTCATCCTCAAGGGCACAACTGATTTAAGTAGGCTTTGAAGCCATGCAAAGAGCAAAAAAGATGAAACAGCAGATAAAAGGTGAAAGGTAAGATGGTATGTACCTTATACTGCCTCAAATATCCCATAAACAGCACCTGAACAGAAAGCAAACGATAATTGTGTAAATTATAGAAATTGAGAATAATAATTTAGAAAACAACAACAACCCAATAACAAGAAAACCACAGCAATAAAGAAAAATATTTTCTTTTTATATGGAAATTTAGCATGAGAGAACTTACCCTCCAACAATAACGCAGAGCTCACACAGCAAGTCAGGAACTAGCCATCTATGACTATCCCTTCGCTCCTTCGATTTTTTAAGGATGATTTTGTTAGCTTTATTGTTGTGGATTGGAGCTGGGCTTTGGAATAAAAGCACCTACAAGATTTTCTTGTTTTGTAGGTGGGCTTTGGGTCTTTATATTTGTTAAAGCTGATTTTTGCTTTGGGTATCTCTTTAGGCTTCATTCGAATGCCTTCACCAAGGCTTCAAGCCCCATTATCTTCTCTTCTCAAAAAACATGAGCCTGATTACTCTACGGCGTAAAGGGTATTAGCATTGCTTGCTTGTTGTTGAGGGGGGAGGAAAAATAAAATTGGGTGGCCACTTCTTGTGACGCATTTTTTCTTTTTTTCTTTTTTTCTTTTTTTTTTAAAAAGTTACAAAAATATTATTTTAATATATTTCTGAGCTAAAAATATTTTAAAAAATAATTGTTACTACACTCTCAAACACATCAATATTTTATTTATATTCGTAACAATGATATAAGTAATCAATCGTATTCATCTACCAATCTAGTTATCTATCGAAAAAACACATAAGAGAACAATCTCTCGAAACCGTAAATTACCATTTTCACACCTTGACACCATGTTCCAAAAATGAAGAATCTCCAATCAGTTATCCATCAAAGACACCCAATTCATGTTCATGTCTTGATTCATCACCATGTTTGATAGAAAAATAATGCTAAGTTTCTTGCAAGGGAATATTTAACGTATTGTATTGGCCAACTTGAATACTACACAAAACCAAATTTTCAATTGAAGTTACATACATTTCTTAGAATATCATCAAATTATTGGCTTCCATTACACCCCAAGTTGAATCTCTGGCCATCAAATTATTGTCGTATCTCTAAGCGAGGTGTTATCTCTATAGTCGGCGGCCCATAACATTTCATGATGACTTGTAAGGCCCTTCATATTGATTAATCTTCCACTCGGGATTTTTCATTAATCTTATAGTTTGCACATTGTGATTCCATTACTACAACCCATTTAATTAATTTAATTGCCCATGCTAACCATCCAG
>Ga0325411_1007207_pt1 | contig 12140 bp, 9 predicted proteins | sample PopdelMetagenome_13_FD_206181 | JGI IMG/M metagenome (GOLD analysis project Ga0325411, IMG submission 206181) | Populus deltoides microbial communities from Bellville, Georgia, United States - Xylem-PdIQD-R4 | ecosystem: Host-associated > Plants > Phyllosphere > Stem > Wood/Secondary xylem... | reverse complement strand
TATATATATATATATATATTTTATTCTTTTATTAAAAATGCAAACATGATTTTTTTAGAAAACTTGGCCATATGCAAATTAAACCATGAATGTATTTCTTAAGAAGGATTTTTTGTTATTTTATATATTTTTTTTAAATGATTTATTTAATACTAAGAAAGCACCTTATATATAAGTACACAATCACAAATATTAAATATGAAAGGGTAAAAAATGATAAGGAAAACATAAAATTGATTGTGAAATAGTCCTTGAAAATCTGAGATATTATTGAAGTTTGAATGAGGTTGTGTTTGGTAAAACACAAAAAAAATGCAAAGTTGCCAAAGAAACTCTAGGGTGTATAAGACACGTCCTTAGCTAAAAAACAAAGGCTTTAAAATTGCTTTAAGGATGTGTTCGCCGAACACGACTTAAGGACAAAAAACATATTTTGCCTTTAGAAATCTTTGGCAAAACCAACATGCCTTTAAATTTCTGATAAGCTTAGCCCAACTACATGGGTTGGGCTTCCCAACTTAAAAAACACAACCCAACCTAGAAATGAAAAAAATATAGATCAAAAGGTTTTTTTTGTTTGAATTTTACCAAGCACAAATAACATTTTCATGAACCTAGAAACCAAAATGAAAATTCAAGTCAAATTGCATCAAATCGAAGGCAAAGATAGATAGAACATCAATAATCAAAGCATAACGAGGCATAAAATAAGAAAAATAAGCTATAAAACGCATAAATAGGTCTTGGCAATTTTTGACCTAAACCCAGGTGTTCAAAACTAATTTGGATCAATTGATCCAAACTAACCCAGGTTTATGCTTTGATCGGAGCTCACAAAACAGGCCTGAAAATTGAATTATGAGAAATTAGAAAAATGACTCAAGAAGATTCAAAAGGAAGAACCCAAAAATTCAATAGAAACCCAAAAAATTAACTAAACCAAGAAATAACTAAAGATTCAAAATGGTGACCTAAACCTTGCAACCATAGTTCAAACATGCCTACTATAACTAGCTTGAAACATGAAAAACTCGAGAAAACAAAGAAGAAACAAGGCAACCAAACTTCAACACATAACTTTAAATAGATATTTTCTAACTTTAACACTGTTACATTGGATTAAAATTGTTTCTAATTAAACCAAACATGAATATTGATTGCTAAAGAACCAACAATATGCCTAGAAAATAAGTTGATAGTCATCATTTTAATAACTCTTATGCAACCAGAATCCAAATAACCAAATTGAACTTCCTAACATCATTGTTGACTATATAATAATCAACTAACATCCTAACATCATTGTTGACTTTATAATAATCACTAACATAAAATAATGATTATAAAAACATCAAATATGCATTCATACATCTTAAGCTTACTTTTTAAGACTCACACATATCATTTTCTTTAACAACTAAACTTGCTTTATAAAAACTGAACAAAATATATCCATTGTATTTAAAACTCATAAATAATCATCACAAATAGAAATTAAACAATCATAATGCAATATAAATTAAAGGAGAGGTGTGCTTATTGAGCTACACCATCTCATCAAAATTCAAGGTATACCTTTTTCAATTGATAATGTCTTTTGGTTTGGGACTTTTTGCTCCTTAAAGCTCCAAATCCTTGGTGTTTTCAATTTCTAATCCTTGATTTGCAAGTTCTTATTTTTTTTTTCTTTTTTTCCATATTTGAACACTGTATTTCTAGTATTTTACTATAAAAAAAACCTCTGATGTTTCTCTTTAATTCTCTTAGTAATTTCCTTTCATAATCTAAGCTAAACCAGGAGGTTACAAAACCATAGTGGTTTTTCTTAGAATCTAGGTGGTTATCCTCTATATCTCTCTTCTATAATAGATTCATGAAGGTTGTGATGTTTTTTTTTCCTTTTAAATTGAATCTTCACTAAAGAAATAACTTCCATGCTAATTCATTCATGAGTGTTTTTCTTTTTCAATCTAAGTTGACTGGGTAGAGTACTTTGAAGAAACCATTATGAAGTTTGAGATGTCAATACACCATTCATGGACCCAAATCATGTAGAGAGGATGCAAATCTATCATTGGAATCAAACCACACTCGAGTTAGAACTTTATAGCTCCATATTCATTGATTAGAAAGTTAGTTGTCAATCAGCTTGAATCTGTCAACGCAGAAAAGACTGTTTAGGGATAGAATATTATCAATTTCATCAAGCCAAACAGGGTATAAACATTTTATGTGAGTGGCATAACTTTGTAGATGTGGTGTTTCTTAGTTGTTTGGTGTCAATTACATCTACTGGGGTGGTTGGAGATGATGCATTTATTCGTCTAAAGATGATTTTTCGATCAGCTTTTCGGGTGAAGAAGAAAAAAAAACAATGACCAAATGACGCTTCACTTGGTTCCTTCATTTAAGTTTGAATGACGCGTCACTCATTATTAAACCCTAAAAATTAAGGTTTTTAATTGGGTTGTATTAATTTTTAATTTTATCCTTATTCTTTTAATTTCAGCGTTTATATCCCTAATTAAACTCTTCAATTGTCGCAATTGGATCCTTGCAAACATTGGTTAGAATCCTTTAACTCGCATGTCTTTTATAGCATAGTCCTTAGTTTTTGTAGTATACAATGGACCAATGTTTGCAAAGATTTGATCAATTTTAATCTTTGAATACGCACGACTATTGCACATTGATCCTTGATTTTGAAATTCTTCCATTTGATCTTTAATCAATATTCAAACTTTAAATTTATTTTCAATTAAACCCTTAATTGCGCCAATTAGGCTTTTTACAAAGTTCAATTGTGTCATTGACTTTCAATTTTTTGAATTGATATGAATTAGGCCTTTAAATTTAAATTTCCTTCAATTAAATCCTTAATTGAATCAATTAAACCCGTTGGAAATTTAATTAAGCCTTTAAACTTAAATAATTCTTCTAATTTTGGCTAAATTGACTTTCAAACTTAATTTTGCTTTAATTAAGTCCTTAAACAAATCAATTAAACCTATTAAAAGTTTAATTAAGCCCTTCAACTTAATAAATTCTTCCAATTTTGGTTAAATTGACTTTCAAACTTATTTTTGCTTCAATTAAGTCCTTATTTAGTCTATTTTTTCAATAATATCCCAATATTAATGTCCATATAGTGTTTTGACTTGTTTGTAACTTAAAAGTTCATCTATTTATGACTTGGAAATATTTTTGTATTTTGAATTTATGAATTTTTTTTTAGAATATTTCAAAGAAAAAAATGTATATTTTGTACATAAAACAATTTTAGAGGACTTAAAATTATGTTGAGACAAGAATTAACATCAACATATAGAGGAATCTTATATTTACCTTTATACATACTAAATACATGTATTATCGAGACATTATTAGAAATTTTATTACTTTTGTCATATGTAAACTGAAATCCCTTCAAGTCTACATAGAAACTTGCTTGCATATAAATTATATGTCTATATAAAACATATAATTAACACAATAATATCTTTCTATATAAGTTGAATTGCCATAATGATCAAATATATTTGGCATTTTATAACTTGTATGGTTTACATTAAGATGTTTAAAAAATGATATAGATTTTATATATATGCGTTAACAGACCACACAAACATAACAAATGAAATATTGGCAGCCTATACAGTTGGTGGGTATAATTTGATGTGACAAGATTATAAAACTAAATAAAGAAAAGAAAAGAAAAGTCAACTAACCATAAGCATAATGAACTTATGCTAACATACCACACATGCCTAATTAGTTAGGTAATCATTAATATAGTTAAATAAATGTTATTGAAGGTTTTAATCAACTTATTAACATTGTTATAACCTTTAATTTCAAAATCAAGGTTCTATGAGTGGTAACCCTAATTCTAAAATGGAAGGTTTTTAATGATTTCCAATTACACATGCCTAATTAGGATAAACAATGGTTAAGTGAGTCCGGGAGCTTGAATTTTACTCAATCGAACAACCAACATTTGGATTTTTTAAGGTTTTTAGTTTTGAGATTCTTTTTCAATAGTAAACAAATATCTAACATTTTTTTTTTATTCATCCAAGATACAAAACATGATATTACAATGAAAAAAAACCTAAATTTCTTAACACCCACACACACTAAAATAAATTTTCATTTTTCAATTAAAGAAAACAAGTGTTACATACCTTGTGAAAGTCGTTGAGTTCTAAATAAGAAAGTTGTTGCCTACTTTGTTGGGTTTCATAGACAAAGAGGGATGGATTCCACGTGAGATTTTGTCACAAACCAATTTGATTATATAATTTCTAGAGTTTCAAATTAGATTTCTAAGGTTTAGGATAAAGATATCATGGATTTTAGGAGATACATATTGGGATTGGAGAAAGAGAGAGAGTGTTGAAAGTGGGTGATGTGTCTCTTCTTATATATTATATATGAGGGTAATATCATCTTTTAATTATTTTTTTAAAAAAATTTTGAACTTGAATGTAAAGTGTAATTTTTCAAAGTACAACGAGAAAGTGAAATCGCAATCAAACAATAAGAGACTTTTTTTTGTAATTATCCCTTCTAACTAAAAAGCATTTTTATTATACAATAATGTGAAAAAAATTTAAACAAATGATAGGCTGGGCCTTGAAAAGGCCAGACTTGCACACCTAGCTTTAAAAAACAGAAGCCAACGCTCATCGGCCTAACATACCAAAACACCATTTTTTAATAAATTAGGCAAGCAACATATCATTTGCTTGTTTTTTTAAAATGATAGATTTTGTCATTTGGTTTAGGTTCTCAGCCACCGTACTTATCTCCAACAACAACAAAAAATAAAGTCCAATATTTTGGACCCTAAAAAATAAAATTTAACTATTTTTTCACCAAAAATATGGAAAATAATAATCTTACATCTAACAACAAAAAATCATTTTAATTCATCTAAAAACTCAAAATAAAAGCAAAACTAAAAACTTTTTCACATGACTAATATACTTTTAATGGCATTATTAAATATGTAAACTACCTTTATCGAGTTTTTCATTTAAAGTTGAATTTATAAATACTGAAATCAAAGTTATTGGTAACCAAAATCCAATCATTCAAGAACTTTCTCTACCTTAAAATTTTTTGGTGACTTTCTCTTTCCTTTCTAAACTTTCAGGGATTAAAATGCGACAACAATGAAGTTTATGACTAAAAAGTAATAATTTAAAATAACAAGGATGAAAAAAATATAAAACTTTAGGGATCAAATAGAACATTGTTTCTTTTTTATGTCAATTTTTATCCTCAATCTCTTAATTTATTTTCATAAAAAAAACTAAAATTGTATTTTATAAAATTAGATGACAACCTGATATTTAAATATTTAAATACAAATTAAGAAAGAGAAATAATTTTGAGCTTATAAAACAGCAAAAACACAACATTGAAGGATGCAGATGAAAAACAATAAAGTGAAGTGATCAAGTTGAAAAACCTCCAAACTTTAGAGACCAAACTGTGAAAAAGAAAAAAATGCATGTTTTTTTTTTTTATGTTTAATGTTAATAGTTATAAATGGAATTGTAATTATGATGTAATGCAATATGTAATGATACCGGCTACAACAATCCAAGAAAGCCCAGCCCAAGAAATAGGAAATCGCAGCCCATGGCTAAAATCCATCTTCCTCGTAGCTCTCCATTTCCCAGTCCCCTCCATATTTCAACCCAGCACAGCAGAAGAAGAAAAAAAAACCCTAAAAATCAAGCACGCGAACAGATACTCTATTTCTCAATTTCGAAATAAAATTGAATGATAGTAAAAGCAAAGACAGCAGCAACTGACCCGAAAGTGATCAGATTGCAGTAGAATGGGAGCAAGTCGCAAGCTACAAGGCGAGATCGATCGCGTTCTCAAGAAAGTTCAAGAAGGCGTCGACGTTTTTGACAGTATCTGGAACAAGGTCACTAGCTAACTACTCTCCTCTTCCGTCCTTTGTATCTATTTTTACAATTTTTTTTTTTTTTACCTTTTTAGTGTTTTAGTTGCCGAGAAGTGGAAATCAATTTGAGAATTAATTTTTCAGTTTGTTTTGTTTTTTTTCCGGGTGTGTTTGTTTGCTGAGAAAAGGAAGGAAAGTGATTGTTGGCGGAATTTCATTTTCTTTTCTTTTCATTTGTTTCCAGGTTTATGACACAGATAATGCGAATCAAAAGGAGAAGTTTGAGGCAGACTTGAAGAAGGAAATCAAGAAACTGCAGAGATATAGGGACCAAATCAAGACATGGATTCAATCCAGTGAGATCAAGGATAAGAAGGTCATTCCTCTTCATTCTTTATTTCTGATTATTGTGTTTGAATCATTTAGGCTTTGTGTTGCTATCTTATCTATAGTTTTGAGGATATTAAGCCAGCGATGCAGTTATTTTCCATGATAAAATGGTTATTTGTTTCTGTGACATACGATGGCATCTTCTTCCTTATGATGTATGATTGACAGTGTTGTTGAAGCTGAGGTTGATCTTGCTTTCCTTTTGACGCGTTTTGTAGGTTAGTGCATCGTACGAGCAGGCTCTGGTGGATGCTCGTAAGACTATTGAGAAAGAAATGGAAAGATTTAAGATATGCGAGAAGGAAACAAAGACAAAAGCATTTTCCAAAGAAGGTTTGGGCCAACAACCCAAAACTGTAAGCATTGCATACTTATACTACCTTATTTTATGCTTAATCCTGAATCAAATCAGTCAAATGAGTGGTAAATTTGAGGCTGAATAAATCATAAGATTGATTCCTTGGGAGCAGTTGATGTGATTACATGGAACCACATTACTCTGTGAGGTAATCCCTATGTATGATGATGATGTAATGTGCCTTAACTGCTAGTACCTTTTCAATCCGGTGAAGCCTGTTAAAGGGTTCCTTATTCACCTCTCTTGCCTGGCTTACAAATTTGGTGCTTTTTATTGTTTGTTATATTCTTAAATATGTCTTTTTTCCCACTTCAGTTTCTTACACTTACAGACTTGCAGAAGTAGCACAATTTAAAAGTTGTTGAGCTATCAATGGGCATCATTGACAGCATGGTTTTTTCTTTTCTCATTTTTTGCTCTCTGAATTTTTTGGAGGAATGCTAATTAGTTGTCACTAGTGTTAAAACCCGTGCTATGCCGTGTTTAGAATTCCAAGTTAATTTTTTACATAATAGAAGAATGTGTTAATGTTACATATGTGTTTTATTATATCATGATTTTTTTTAAATTAAGAAACACAAAGATGCTATTTACGCTTAATGAAATAAATTAAAAAATATATGTGAATCAATAAATTGTGAAAGAGTTGTTAATCTAATTAAATACTTAAATGGAAAGCTAATATTTCCCCTAAAAGCAAAAGAAAGGTGAGTGTGCAAATATTTATCTCCGATTTTTTTTTTTAGTTTATGCGCTTTTTTTTTCTTAGTGGTTATTTTTTCTTACCTATGATTTTTATTTTTATAAATACATCATGCAAAAAAAATTATTTATATCAAATATAAAGGAAAAAAATTAAAGATAAATTATAATAATCTCTTTAAAACCTTTAAATAATAAAATAATTTTTTTAAAAATAAATTATATTTAAAAAAGATGAATTAAAAAATTTGAAAATTCAGAGAAAGGGTATTAATTGAAATTTAAATAAACAGTTAATGCAAAGTAAAAAATAGGCAGGGTATTAATTAAGTATTTTTTCAAAAAATAATCAAAGTAAAAAAAAGGCTAGGCGCTAAGCCTTAAGAAAAAAGCCCTAGCACGTCTAGGCATGGAAGCTCTGGCCCACATGTGTTGTTTTTTTTCTTAGGAGTTGTTTGCTCCTTTTTTATTTTATTTTCTTTTCTTTTTTTTAAGCTGGGCGAGAGGTCACCTGCAGTTGTAGGGCATTTGGTGATTGAAAAACCAGGGTCTAAGTTTTTGGACCTCATAAACCCATTTTCAAGTCGTTTTTAGTTGAAAACACCTTAAAAATACCATGAAAACCTCAATTGAACACTTACCAACCTCAAAGCACCCCAAAATCACTAGAAAAACAAAAATCAACCAAATAAAAAAAATATATAAACAGATCGCAGTCTACTTTTTCAGGCATGTTTATAGGAAAAAAAACCACCACTATTGTACTCCTCTAGTCAAATAGAACTTATTGACACCATGATCGACTATTTTTGTTTGTGTAATATGGCTAACCAACAACTCTTTCTCCTCTGTTATTTTCTAACGACTTTACTACTTTTCTCTCAAACCTAGGAATTGAAAAATGAACTTTTAAACCAAAATGAAAATTCTTAAAACTTTGATATTGTCCACGCATTTGATGTTCATTGTGATCCTCGATCTTTTAATTTTGTCTTTCTACTATAATTTAAAACTCTATCTCATTGAATTAGGTCACAAAAGATGAAAAAACAGTACGAGGATGAAATGAAAAAAAGGACAAAAATGAAAAAAAAAATGGGGAGCTATGAATAGTGAAGCAGCTGGGGAAAATCTCAGTTCTTAGCATGTTTGTTGTTTTGGTTTTAAGGCTTTGTTGTTGTTGTTGTTGTGTGTTTCATTTCTTAAAATTGTCTTTTGGGGTTTTGTTTGAATTCCATATTTTTAATGTTTATAACTTCAAAAAACTGCTTTAAAAATGTAAAATATTTCTTCTTTCCACAATTGCTTAACTTTTTCGATCAGAATTGCTTAGTATGCTGATCTTTTTTGTAGGATCCAAAGGAGAAAGCTAAATCAGAAACAAGGGATTGGTTGAATAATGTGGTATGTGAGTAAGCTGTTTGATTTGCTTTCTTATTATCTACAATGACTTAGAGTGTATGTAAAATATTACAGTCCTGACCTTTCAAATTTCGTTTCATAGTGCTGGTATTGTAAAATCTTTCACTGTGACTTTTTATTGACCTGTCCTCTTTGGTCCTACTGCATGGGCATTTGCAGCTGTTTGGTTTTGTGTGCTAATTAATATCCAAAGCCTTATACTTATCCCAGAAAAAAAAATTTCATTGATTTGGAAGAACTATCTAAGTTATAAATGCTTGATGGCTTATAGATTGATCTAATAGCATTTAAAATAGTAAAACTGAAAAAATCAGTTGTTTTCCTTTCAAGACATTCCTCATTCAGTCCTAAAACATTTTTTTGCCAACTGTGTTTGAAAATTGCTGTATTATGTCACTTTGCTCCTTTATGAATTCTCATTTCATCAGTGGTGTTTTAACTAGCTTTTTCCTTGAGTAGGTTGGGGAACTGGAATCTCAGATTGATGCCTTTGAAGCTGAGATTGAGGGGCTCACTGTCAAGAAAGGAAAGACAAGGCCACCCAGACTGGTAGGACAGAAAAGGAAATGCGGTTTTTAGAATCAATATATCCTTCCTTTTATAATTTTTATTTTATCCCTTTTGTCTGGCAGACACATTTAGAGGCATCCATCACACGGCACAAACTTCATATAAAGAAATTAGAGTTGATCTTGAGGCTACTAGACAATGATGAATTGAGTCCTGAGCAGGTTAATGATGTTAAAGACTTCCTGGATGACTATGTGGAACGTAATCAGGTTTGTGTGTATGTGTGTGTTTTTATCACCCTTATTGTAAGAGGCATCATGCGTTGTCTAAGTGGATTTTCCCATGTTAACCTGTATATTTTCATTTCATTCCAGTATTCTTGATGGGATAGTGTGTTCATATGCTTTGTTTTATGTCACCTCAATTATCAATTTGCTTGTTTTCTTCTTTGTAGGAAGATTTTGATGATTTTAGTGATGTTGATGAGCTGTACAACACATTACCATTAGACAACTTGGAGTCTCTTGAAGACCTGGTTATAATTGGTCCTCCTGGTCTTGTGAAGGTAAAATTTATTGGCTGCAGACTTTACTTCTAATTATTTTGCCATTTAGAGATGGGAATGCAGTCGTCTTTTGTATCTGTGGGTGTGCTTGTTCTCTTCTTTCTAACATGAGATGGAAAAATAATCTCAGCCTTTTAAAGAAAAATGTTTAGTTGATACATTTTGTCTTTTTTTTTTTGTGATGGTGTTTCTTTTGGTCAGTTTTATTGTAAATTTATCGTTTTTTTCTCTGCAGGGTGCTCCTGTTCAAGTCTTAAAGACTTCTTTGGCAATAACGGCTCCTCAGGCTCCTCAAACACCTGTACGGTTACACACTATCTGGGACTGTAATTCTGATTTAGCTTTTAAAGTCATGACGGATCTTATATATATTAGTGGTGTCATTTAAGCATTCCTTTGAGAGCTCTTTTTTTTTTAAAAGAGGTTGTGTTCTCCTGTTTTGTTGTAGCAAGCTGCAAGACTTGGTTCAGTTGTACCTTGCTGATTCAGTGACCTGCACGGGACATTGTTGATGCATTTTGACTTTGATTAGTTGCCAAGGGAGTTTTTTGCTATATCTTACTTTAAGATTTAGTGGGACCTATGATGCTAGGGCTTCCACAAATGACATGTTTGATTCCTATTTTATTTTGAAGTGATGAAAGATATGTGAAAGTTGCACGTAATGTACATTACTTTTCCTTTTGGCTCTTCTAACTCTTTTATTTGACATAATATAGTTAGATGTTTATATTTCTGTTTGGTTTAATAAGTTTTTATATTAGTTTGTTTGGTCAAAGTTGTTATTTACCTAGGGTTATTGCTAAATAGTTATTTTTCTTTCAACATAACTGACTTGTGATTGTTTTTGTCTTCGTATTTTTTTTTAATAATTTCTTTTTAGGGTGGGGTTTATATATACCATGTATCTTCAAGAGCTAACAACAAACCATTTCTCATGTTGTGGACCACTTTTATTGTATTTGCATTCATAAAAAGACCAGGAATTTACCATTTCTAATATCAGCACTTATTAATTCCTTAAATGCTTTTCAGCTATGTGCTTTGTCCTAACATTGTTGCTACACCTATGGAATGATAATTTTCTTTCCAGGCCACTGTTTCTTCTCCGCCTCATCAGAGTGTTGTCGGTCAAGAGCAAGCCGATGATACTGCTTCACAAGATAGTAATTCTGATATTGTTGCTAGAACTCCTGCCAAAAGTGGTATGGTTGGTTCTTCAGCTGCATCAACACCAACTGGGAACCATGCACCTATTTCTGTGAATGTTCAGGTTCAGACATTGCCTAGTCTGTTAGCAGTTTCTCCAACTCTTCCTGGTTCATCTTCTGTTCGAGGTGTCTTGGAAAATGCTGCTCCTGCTAATCCTTCTCATGTAACCCTGACCAATGCTGCCAATTCTGCAAAGGATGAAGAAATTGCAGGCTTCCCTGGCCATAGATCATCATCACCTTCTCTTGTTGATACTGGACTAGCAAGGGGCATTGGTAGAGGTGGCCTCTCTAGCCAGCCCTCATCTAGTATCTCCCTCAGTCCTGGTGTAATTCCTAGCAATGGAGCTCTTGGTTCAGTACCTTCAGCTTCTGACATTGCAAAGAGAAATGTTTTGGGAACTGACGATAGACTTGGGAGTGGTGGAATGGTGCAGCCCTCGGTGTCTCCACTAAGTAACAGAATGATCTTGCCTCATGCTAGCAAGGCAAGTGATGGAACTGGTGCAGTTGATTCTAGTAATGCTGGTGATGCTGCTACTCTGAGTGGCAGAGTTTTCTCTCCTTTGGTCACTGGCATGCAATGGAGACCTGGAAGTTCCTTTCAAAGTCAGAATGAACCGGTAGGCCACTTGTTTTAACATTTTGTTTGTCTTCCTTGTTGATTTTTGTAACAACATAGGGGTGCAAGTGTGTGTTTGTGTGTTCTTTATTTTAGAGGATATCTTGGTTTTTGAAATTTTTTACCGTATAAAGCCCATTTGTCAATGAGAAGTCCAGACATGAACTACCCATCCACCTTCCCCCCTTTCACCATAACCAAACATCAAGAAACTTTATTTTGTGGAGCATTTGCACTAATGTCAATGGCTTTTATCCGGGATGGTCATCATCCTCCTAGTCGAATTGTGGCTCAAGTTGTAATTAAACTGTGTTTATTGGGTGGGCCAAAAAATGAGACTTTTGGAAACATGATTGAAAATATTCAACTTCAATTTTTTAGCATACATGGATTAGCATACTAGATCCATTTATTATATCACCTTAGTATGTGACTAC
>Ga0325411_1007205_pt1 | contig 12141 bp, 9 predicted proteins | sample PopdelMetagenome_13_FD_206181 | JGI IMG/M metagenome (GOLD analysis project Ga0325411, IMG submission 206181) | Populus deltoides microbial communities from Bellville, Georgia, United States - Xylem-PdIQD-R4 | ecosystem: Host-associated > Plants > Phyllosphere > Stem > Wood/Secondary xylem... | reverse complement strand
AATATTGGGAAAGATTTGAGCAACTCTGCATTCAATGTCCTCATCATCAAATACCTGATCAGCTGCTCATTCAATATTTTTATGAAGGATTGATGCCTACTGACCGTAGTATCATTGATGCTGCAAGTGGAGGGGCATTGGTAGATAAGACACCCGAGGCTGCACGCCAATTGATCTCAAACATGGCAGCCAACTCAAAACAGTTTAGCACCCGTGGAGACTTTTCAAACAAACGAGTAAATGAGGTGAGTATTTCTAACCTTGAAAATAAAGTTAATGATCTTACTTCTCTTGTGCATTCTTTGGCTTGTGGAAATGTGCAGCAGGTGAAAGTTTGTAGCATATGCTCCTTACAAGGACATGCTTCGGATATGTGCCCAACAATGCAAGAAGATTACATTGAACAAGCTCATGCAATTGATGGAGCATTCAACGGACAGCCCCAGCGTAAATATAATCCCTTTTCCAACACGTACAATCCCGGATGGAGAGATCATCCCAACTTACGCTATGGGAACCCACCTCAACAAGGCAATCAAGGCCGACAGTTCTATCCTCATAGATTTCAGCCCCAACAGAATTATCAAGCAAGACAACCCCCTCTATTCACAAACTGCAATGTTATGGGGTCGTCATCAAGTGATGATCTTCGTGAGATGATGAAAACTTTGGCTTCTAACACTATGACCTGCAACAAAATGTCATGTCTTTTCAACAGGAAATAAGGTCAAGTATTCACAACTTGGAGAAGCAAATGGGGCAAGTAGCTTCAAGTGTGGGGAAATTGGAAGCACAAATGAATGGAAAATTGCCCTCTCAAGCATTGAATCCAATAGAGAATGTTAGTGTGATCATGATGCGAAGTGGAAAAGAACTTGAAGAGAAAAGGTCTAAACAAATTGAGATGGAGGAAGAAGAAGAGATAGAAACCGAATTAAGTACAAAGAAGGAACATCCTCCTCCTTCTCCACAAACTGAAACATCGACCAACACTCCAAAGGTAACTCCTCACTCAATGAATTCCAGTTTTAAAACAATTCCACCCTTTCCTGTGAGTTCTTCTAGGTCAAAGAAAGAAGACAAAGAAAAAGAGATCTTGGAGGTTTTCAAGAAAGTGGAACTGAACATTCCTTTACTTGATGTTATCAAGCAAATTCTCAAGTATGCAAAATTCTTGAAGGAGTTGTGTACTACCAAGAGAGCTTTCAAACTGAAAGGTCATGAAATGGTAAGTATGGGTGAAGTTGTATCTGCCGTTGTTCAAAAGAATCTGCCTTTGAAACAAAAAGACCCAGGTGCGTTTACTATCCCATGTGTTATTGGTAATGCTAGTTTTAAAAGAGCTTTATGCGATTTAGGTGCATCCATTAGTGTTATGCCTAAACATGTTTATGATTCTCTTAGTCTAGAGCCTTTGAATAAAACTAGTATTGTAATACAACTTGCGAATCGTAGTTTTGTTTACCCACTTGGTGTGATAGAAGATGTCCTAATCAAGATTCATAGTTTGGTTATTCCATGTGACTTTTATATTTTTGATATGGAACATGATTCTTGTAATTCATCAACCAGCACTCCTATATTGTTTGGGAGACCATTCTTGAAAACTGCCAACACAAAGATTGATTGTGGTAAGGATACCTTGTCTATGGAGGTAGGAGATGAAAAAATTGAATTCAATTTTAATGATGCAATGACATGTCCTTATAACAATGTTTATTATATCACATGTTATGACCAAGTTGATAAGTATGTGCAACAAGTTTGTGATTTTGATTATGAGGATGAATTAAGCGTAGCTTTGAGCTATGGCTATGATTTTACCAAGATAGAAGAGATGGAAAGGCATATATGTGTTCCCTAAAATGTGCATGAATCAACATTTGCTTTGCAAACTGTTCCCCATGATGCAGGAGTCATTCACCCCATCATGGACAGTGAATGGGTGGCGCCTATCCTTTTGGTGCCCAAATATATTGGAATTACGTTGGAAGAAATACAAAATGATGCTTACGAGAATGTAAGGATTTACAAAGAAAAGACTAAGAGTCTTCATGACCAAATGCTTACAAGAAAGGAGTTTCATGTTGGAGATAAAGTCCTTCTTTATCATTCACGTTTGAAACTTTTTCCTGGAAAGTTACGCTCTCGTTGGATTGGACCCTTTGTTGTTTCTAATGTTTTTCCTTATGGTGCAGTTGAAATTACAAGTTTTGAAACCAACAGAGTACTCAAGGTTAATGGGCATCGCTTGAAACCTTTCTATGAAGGTTGGATGGCAGAATTCACCACTTCTACAGAGTTAGCTGAACCAATCTATGAAGAATGAGCATACAACATGTCGAGCCAATGACATAAAACAAAAGCGCTTACTGGGAGGCAACCCAGCACAAAAAAAAAAAACAGATTTGCTTTCTTTTTCCCTTATTTTTTATTTTTCACATTTTACTTTATTTTTGTCATTCTCCAATATTCCTTTTCTTTTATTTCAACATTGAAGACAATGTTGTGTTTTAAATGTGGGGATATTGGGAGAATGTTGGTTTTTTAATTTTGGTTTTCTTTGTTATTTTTCAAACAAAAAAAATTATGTTTAATCTTTTGAACTTCCATTGATTTTTTAGAATATGAGTATTATGTATGAGAATTAGTTGAGATAAATGAAGATATAAATCAAATGAAAGAGTGTGCATGCAAGTTTTAAGGTTTAATTGGTTTAGAGATTGACTTTGAAAATATGTCATGTTGACTTTACAGTGTTATACAAATGCAAGCTTTAGAGCCTTCAACATTATATTTTTTTTATTATGCCTTCTTTCAATGATATGTATCTTTAGAACTTGCTTCATATCTTGTTAAGATTACATTCATATTACATATATACATGAAGATGATAAAGGCATTAGGAATTTTAACCACTTGAGCCAAAAAGTCAACCTAAAGCATATTTTTCTTAGTGAGCCCCTTTTGAGCTTGTTTATCTTTTCTTTACTTTATCCATGTATAAGCCTTAACTTTTTATATGTTTTCCTTTTTCCCTGGCCAAGGATTAGTAGATCATATACTTATAATATCTCATGGAATTATTGTTGGAAATTATGTGTTTAGTAAAAAAGGGTCTTTCTTTACATCAAGTGATCGAACAACCATAAGTTGTAGTTCTTATGAGCTCTTTAAGAGTACCAACAAGATTTAAATTATCAATATATATTGTAAAAATAACAAATCCGGAAGTGTTTTTCTTAATAAAAATGCATGGGAAAATCTCATTATTCTCAAATCCTTTTTCTAGGAGGTATTCATAAAGACAATTATACCATATTCGATGAGGTTGCTTCAACCTGTATAAAGATTTTTGTAGTTTAATATAATAAACACTTCTAGGTTTATTATAAAAGGCTTCAGACATTTTGAATCCTTTAAAAATTTTCATATGGATATCTTTATCTAATAATTCATATGGATATGTTGTAACTACATTCATTAAACATATATCTAGAGTTTTTGAGACTACTAAACCAATAAAAAATCTAGAAGTGATTGCATCCATAACTGGAGAGTAAATTTCCTTATAATCAATGCCAAGTCTTTGAACATGTTTAAGTTATGGAATTTAATGATACTTTAAGTGCAATATGATGATATAAAACCTTAATGAGAATGCACTTTTAAGTACTAATTACTTGTCCTTTTCTCGTTTGGGTTCATTGTGTCTCCATTTCTAGTGGTATGGTGAGTTGTCTTTTCAAGGATTATCTCTTCTCCTTTTCCATTTATTTTTTTTCCATATCTATACTCTTTATTCTTTCTTATTTTTTGAAAAAAAAAAGTTTCATTTACTTGAGGGAATGATTTAGAACCTATAGGATGAGATTGATATTTTTTCATCAAAAGCTCATTATTTTGTTCAATCACTGGAAAACATGAAATTAGTTTTGAATACCTCTTGAAATTACATTATCTATATTGTTGCTACATGACAATATTCGAGGCATGAAAGGTAGAGAATGTTTTCTCTAGCATTTGGTCTTATATGATATTTTCACCATACAATTTCAACTGTGAGGTAATTTTAAAAAGAGCTAAATTATACTCATTAACCGATTTAAAATCTTGTAACCCCAAGTGTAACCAATCATAACGAGCTTGAGGAAGAATGGTAAACTTCTTATGGTCATATCTTTCCTTTAAATTTTGCAACAAAACAAGATGATCTTTTATTATGAGATATTCAAATTTTAATCCTTCATAGAGATTGTGGCAAATGAAAATCATTGTTTTTGCACGATCCTGCAAGGATATGTTATTTTCTTCTTTAATAGTCTCTCTAAGATTCATAGCTTCTAAATGGATCTCGGTGTCAAAAATCCATGACAAATAATTATTCTTATATATATCAAGAAGAGTAAATTCAAGTTTAGTTAGATTCAACATTATATATATATATATATATATATATATAACTTATTAAATAAAATCATGAATATAAAAAGAAAAAAATCAATCTTTTAAGACTGATATTTATGTAGTTCGTTAGAAATACTAGTTCTTCAATAACTGTATTTAATTTATTTAATTCTTTAGGAACTTACAATACTAGTTCTTCAAGAACTTTAAATCTTGATGAATAAAAAAATTATCAAAATAAGTTACAAAACCAAATATATTCCATAAAATATGAATAATAATGAAAAGAAAAAAATATTGAAATTTATATAAGTCAGGTAACATGGGAGTTTATGCATGCCAAGATTTCAATATAAATTAATTAGAATGATTATGTTGGTAATATGTTTAAAAAACAAGTAAAAACATACATATTTATAATTAAATTTAAAAAAGAAATTCATAATTTTTTATACATTTTTTTAATTATCAAAATATAAGATAAGTAGTCTATTTACAGAAAAAGAAAATAAAAACATTAAAAGACACTAGAGAATTCAATTATCATAAAAAAAAATCAAGATACTAAATTCAAGAGTAATGTCAATAGATATTCAATATATATAATTAAATATTTTATAATAATTCTCAAGTTATTATATTTTAACATTTTTTAATAACCCTAATCGTTAAACAATTTTTCTTTATTGCCTTTTCTTTTAGAATGGTTGGGTACTAAAAAAAATGGTAAGTGTCTATTGATCGAATATATTATTAACAATTTAACACACTTGAAAAAAAATATAAAGACAAAAACATCCAAATCCAGAAAAGAAAATAAAAGGTAAAGACATATATTAGAGAGTGAGAGAGAGAGAGAGAGAGAGAGATAATAATAAAAAAGACCTACCCAATTTTAAGAGGGTCAATAATATATAAACCCGACCCGTATCCAAAACAAGAACGATTCAACAACAAGAAGGGTTTTGGCTGAAGGCTAAACCCTAGTCCCAGAAATCTATATTATCCCAGTAAAGAAGAAGGCCTTCAATCCAGTCAAGCAAAAAGATGGGAAAGGTAAGCTACAAGAAGCTAAGAGGTAGCCAAAACCTCCGTCAAAGACTGCTATTATCGACGCTTTCCGCCACTCCTGTCCAAGTCGAGGACATTCGAGCCAATGACATGATGCCCGGCCTACGCCCCCATGAGGTCTCTCTCCTCCGCCTTCTCGAGAAGATTTCTGATGACTGTGTTGTCAAAATCAATGAAACCGGTAAAACAAACCACCCCATTTGTTTTTTTGTTGTTAGCTTGTCATGGGTTTGATTTTTGAGGGATATATTTTATGTGGCAGGAACAAAGTTTCAATACAAGCCTGGGATTGTGATGGGTGGGAGACACCTTGTGCACGATTGTGGTGTAAGTCGAGCAATTGGGTATTTCTTGGAGCCATTGGTTGTTCTTGGGTTGTTTTCGAAGAAGCCCCTTTCGATAAGGCTCAAAGGTACTGTTTTCCCCTAAAGTTTGGTCAGTCATCATGTGCTAAGTGTTTGTGCAGTTGTGTGTTATTTTCTGTTTATGGGGTTCTTAGCTGCTTAGTTGAGTTGCTGTCTTTTTTTATCGATCAGCTCTGCCCTCTTCATTTTGCTCAAAACGATCTCCACTTTGAATGATTGTAATGTACTGTCTTATACTCTGACCAAAAAAAAATGAAAGAGAAAAGGAGTTTAATGTTATTCATTATCGGTTCTATGTGGGACTTTGATTGTAAGTTCTCAATAATAGACTACGATTTGAAAGAGGGATATTACAGAAGCCAGAAGGTAATTTATTTCTTTGAACTGTGACCATTTCTACACATGTTGATTCCCTCTACTCCCCAAGGGAACTAGAATGGGAAATTGAATTTTATCAAATGCTGTCGTATATTTGCTGATCTTCTCATTCAGGTTTCCATAAACCTGCAAACCTTATTAGCTTGTAAGTTGTTCTTCCATATGAATTATCAAAGATATTACCAAAGACAGGTATAGATCAACCTTGTATCTTTGTGACCAAATCTAAAAGAGAAAGTCTTGCTACTGAGTTCTGAACTTCATGTGTGGTAATGAACTTCATGTGTGGTAATAAAGGAGTAATCGAGAATGTAAGATCTTTAAAACATGCTTTGTGCCTTTTGGAGTTTAGAGAATGATTGATTGTAGAGGCTTTGTCAACTGTTGTTCTGTATATCACTGGGAAGGCTATCCATTTTCCTCTTTGTGCTTATATAGATCACACCTAGTCCACAGCCTAATGTTGAGAAAATACCTAGGGTCTCTGACACTGCTATGTTGTAAAAAAGAAAGAAAGAAAGAAAGACTAGGATGCGAACGTTAACTTGACAATATCAGCTCTGACTTACCTTAAAAGTATCCACCCATAAACTTTACATAGCAATTTTATAGGCAATGCCTTGGTTTATGATTTTTGCATAGTGAAACACAACTGTAAAGGGTATGCTTTTCTTTTCTTAAGAAGATTTAATGGAATAACATGCTGTTTTCAGGAATTACAAATGATTCTAAGGACCCATGTGTTGACACTTTCCGTTCTGCTACCTTACCATTATTGAAGCAATTCGGAGTTCCTTCAGAAGGATTGGAACTGAAAATAGAAAGTCGTGGTGCTCCACCTCATGGTGGCGGAGAAGTTCTCTTATCAGTTCCCATTATTCAAAGTTTAACAGTGAGATTTTGAATCCTGTGGTAGTTCATTTGTATGTTTTTTTTTTTTCCATGTTCTTATTTGTTACACTCTGCAGGCAGTCACTTGGATTGATGAGGGTATGGTTAAGAGGATTAGAGGGGTGACTTTCTCAACCAGAGTCTCTTCTCAGTTTGAGAATACCATGATACATGCTGCTCGAGGAATCTTTAATCGTTTACTTCCTGATGTCCACATATTCACTGATCATAAAGCTGGTCAACAAGCTGGAAAGTATGTTATCTGTTAATAAAAAATTGTCATCTCATTGTTTGTTTGGAAATATTGTAGAGAGAAATGTGAATTGCTGCTTGAACTTTTTTGTTTTTATTTTTTTCTTCGTGATGTTTGAATATTTATTTATAAAGCTGGTCTGCCAGTTGGAAAGTATTATACCTGTTTAGAGAAAATGTTACATGTTTGTTTGTCTGGATTTTTCAAGCACAGTAGAGAGAAATGTGAATCGCTGCTTGGAATTTTTTTATGTTTTATTTTTACTTTCAACATGCTACAGAGAGTATAGCTCACACAGATATTGATTTAATGGGCAGTTCACCTGGTTATGGAATATCCTTGGTTGCGGAAACTACTTCTGGTTGTTTCATCACTGCTGATACTGCAGTTTCTTATGCACGAGCGGATGATGGTGGAATGGAAGGTGAGAAACAAGAGCTGGTGCCTGCAGAAGATGTTGGTGAGCAAATTGCTTCTGTTCTCCTTAATGAAATTGAGCAAGGTGGAGTTGTAGATACAACACACCAGGTTTGTGTTTTCTACTCTCTTTTTTTCTTGTGAACTTGGTTAAATTCATTGATGTGGTTCTCTGTTTTTTTTTTTTTTTCAATACCCCGTTACTGCATTAAGAGTACTTTCCAAAAAGCATCACTAAATGAAGTTAAATGAAAGCTGTTAATGACTAATTATCTGCTTCTGATTATCTTAGGTGATGGTAATGATATGAATTATAGATGAGTCCTTAAAAGACCACGTTAGTGATTTATTTTGAATCTTTACTTGGGAGAATAGTATGGCACCCTCGAGGAAAAGAAGAGTGAAATCTTTATGGGTCTTGCAATGTTATTTTATACCTCATATATGACACCTGATTTTCATTGCTGTTGTCATTTGGTTGCAGGGTTTGTTGTTTCTTCTTTGTGCATTATGCCCCCAAGATGTTTCAAAGATTCGTGTAGGAAAGCTAGTAACCCATGGAATAGAAACACTAAGGCTCATCAGGGATTTTTTGGGTGTTAAATTCGTCATCAAGCCTGATCCATCAACAGGGACGGTTATACTCAAATGTGTGGGAAGTGGACTTAAGAATCTTTCTAGAAAGAGTTCATGATTGCAAAATGTTTCACATTTGATCTCTTTCGACGATGTGCTTTTTGTGGATCAAAGATTTTATAGGAAGGTCCAATGCGAATGGGTTATGAATTATAATACTGCAAATTCATATGTTCTGCCAGCTTGATTTTTTTTTTTAACTTTATATCTTATTATTGCCTGTAATCTACCAAGGGAGGAGGGATAAGTTTTGGTTCAATTTTTATTGTATATCTGACTCCTTGCAAATCCATGCTCAATGTAAAATGGATACTGTGGTGAGCAAATTTGAGTGTTTTTTTTTTTTTTAAATTTCCGAGTAGAGGTCATTTTCTCACTTTGAAGAAGGTATTTTTTGGAAAGAAAAAATAATTAAATTGCAACAGAGATGATCAAAGGACGAAGCTATAAACAGATGCCAAAGTATAAGAATTCGATATGCTTGACTAATTACCAAAAACCAAAGGGACTGTACAATAGTTCTCTTTTAGCATCATCTTTCACTCTTGCCTTGTAACTATCCGGTTCTTTCTGGTTTCTTCCTGGCTCTTCAGTTCTCTTGAACCGAAGGTTGACAGCAGTTTCAACCCCATTCCATAAGCGATCAGCCTTTGGGCAGTTCTTGCTGATGTCTTTAGCCTTTGACAAGGAGGTTCCAGATCTGACACAAGGAATAACATAATTGTCGTTGAAAAGGAACAAAGACTGGAGGTTAGAAAACTGCTTTCACTCGTTTCCCAATAAAATTGCAAGAACTGGTCAGCATTGCAAAACATCTTAATGTAGCTTCATGCTACATATCATTTTTCCTGGAAAGATGCTCAAACTCCACACCCACTTCTTTGAACAATGTTAAAGCTCAAAGAAAGCACTGTAGAAGAAGGAAACCAACTGCAACTAGTGTTTGAAGTTTGAACAATCGATGATGAAAAAAAGTATCAGAAGATAAGTCAACTGCCAAGCCACCTTCACTACAAGAGAGAGAAGATAGAATTATCCCTCGATGTCCAGCATCAATCACTGATGGATCAGAAGAGCCAAAATCACACAATTACTGCTAGACATCAACGTTCTAATGGCTCCAAAAGGCACTGCTAAGTTGCAACCACATTGTCTAGAGCCAACAACACCTCCTCAAAGGCATAAAGGGTCTGCGTAGCCAAGGCAGAAATTGAATATTGCCTTCATTCAATACAGCTGCTACACATGGTATCTGTATACCCAACTGAGCAAGTTTGGGGAGATTGTCAGACAGAACAGTGCTAATTAAAGAGAGGAACCAAGCCTCCCCACAAACGTCCAGACTTGCATTGTACATCACATTGCTTAGGGATCTTGATGGTTAAAGTAAGACTTTTGGCTGGAAGAACGACAGAGCTCTGGCCACCATCAAAGGACACGCTTTGCCCCTGCCCTTGAGGAGACAGGGCACCTTGACAGCATGTCAGTTTAATGGCATTTGCTTCTTATTGCCCAAGTCATCATAAGGCTACCATGTAGTAAGGGCGTCTTTCAAGCTCATGTTTGACCTTCAACACTGTAAAGCTTATGAACCATTCTAAACAGGTATTGTTCCTCTTGGTTCTTATACAGCCGATTCCCAATTATCACATCGTCCCACACTCCTATTAACATAACATCTCACAAGCTTCAGTCAGGAAAGTTGGCTGAAAGAAATAATTAATTAAAGAAATAAAAACTTTACAAGTAATAATTTGAAGTTTTCCAATACATTTTAACTCACAACCTCAAATTTTGAAATCTCAAATCTTTTTGTTTACGTCCACGTCCAAAGATAACTAACAGAAGTTTATGCTCTCTTTGTTTCTCTAAGATCTTAAATTCCAGCTTATTGGATCTTCCTTTCTAAGATACTATACCATTTAGAGTTTAGAAGATTAAAGGAGGAGGAGAAATGGATTAACAGTTTCTTCAAAACATGCTGTGGGTATGATGTGTCTGTGGTGATGCTATAATGTGAGTGCAGCTAACTTCTTTCTCTTCCTTCCATGTCTCTTCTTAGCTACGTTTTTAGAACCTGAAGACCTAAATTTATGGGTGATTAGAGCATTGACTAAAGGTGAGGCGTAAACAGATGTTGCATGAATCGGCCAACTACTCCAACTGTATATGCAATATTTGGTCGTGTTATGGTTAGATATACAAGACTACCTGCCCATTGTTCATAAATAATTGTATATTTCAAATATTTTTCCTCGTTTTATGTGAACTTCTATAGCAGTGGAAACCATAGTTTTTAAACTCAACCGGTTCTGGATTTTAACTGGGTAACCTGGTCGGTCGAGTCAATTTTTATTTTAAAAAATTTTAAAAAGCGTTGTTTTAGTAAAAATAAATTAACAGATTGCAACTTGATTTTTCCAAGTCAACCGGATTACTAGGTCAACCTGCCGAGTTAGTTGGGTCACATTAGATCATGATTTTTTTTATTTTTTCATCAATCTAAACCAATTCCAGTTTTGGATCAACCCATCAAACCAGACCGGATTTCAAAAATACGGTGGAAACAGGCTTGCAGTTGACCATTCCGATTTTTGTTCGTTTAACTTCAAGTCCAAGGAAATGCTTAAGCGCTCCAAGCTTTTTCGTTTGAAAGCGGACTGCTAAATTCTCTCTTGCTTGGTGGAATTTTTTCCACATCGTCTCCAATAATAATGAGGTCGTCCATTTAGACCAAAATTGCTGTTATTCTTCCTCCTTGATTTTTAACAAATAGGTTTGAATCTGACTAAGCCATTGAGTAGCCACTTTGCATCAGAAATCTGTTATTTGGATAATATTTTTTAAATTAATAATAAAATTTTGGTTTTTTATTTTAGTTTTATTCTTTTTTATTTATTTTTTTGTTTTGTTTATTTTAATTTTTAAAAAAATATTAAATCACATATGGAATGGCCGAGTATACTAACAAAATTTGAATCACATATGGAATGATCGACCACACTAACAGAATTTGAATCATAAACAGAATGATTGGCAGACTAAGTCCCTCGAAAAGTTCTAGAGAGTTGAAAAAAATTACAAAACTTTTTCACTGACAATTACAGATGAAATTACCGACGGAATAAATCCCTCAAAAAATTTCAGAGAGTTCAAAAAAATTACAAGACTTGCCACTGACAATATGTAAATATTTGACGGGTTAATCTCATAGGTAATATGAATTCGATCATTGATGGAACTACCAACAATTTAATTTGTCGGTAATATATCATACTCACTAATGGAATTACCGATGGAATTATACCGGTAATTTTTTTTGTTTGGGAGGCTTTTTCAATCTATAAAACCATCAATAATGATTATATTATCAATAGAATAACTAGCAGAATATAAATCACCAATAATATGTTTTTCGACAACAAATTATCATCCTTGATTTCATAAGTAGTTTTTTATTTCCAACAGAATTAGTATTTAAAAACCAACTAAATATTCCATTAATATTATGTAATATTCTATTTGTGAAAAAATTATTCCAGATGATAGTCCTTTATAACATATAACAAAAGATAGATATACAAGCTAATATTTTACACATATAACAAAATATAGATGTACATGCTAATATTTTACTCTGATTATCTTTTTATTTTATATGTTTTCATTTATTTTATCATACAAGTTAATTCTGATTGTTAAGAATAAATAATTTTTATTTTT
>Ga0325411_1007201_pt1 | contig 12146 bp, 7 predicted proteins | sample PopdelMetagenome_13_FD_206181 | JGI IMG/M metagenome (GOLD analysis project Ga0325411, IMG submission 206181) | Populus deltoides microbial communities from Bellville, Georgia, United States - Xylem-PdIQD-R4 | ecosystem: Host-associated > Plants > Phyllosphere > Stem > Wood/Secondary xylem... | reverse complement strand
TACCATAACTTCATTTTTAAATTCTTCTGTTCCTTGTCCTGAACTTCTAGATAACCTTTTTATTGCAACCTCCAGTCCATTAGCCAGCAGACCCTAAAATCATTTTACAAGATTAAGCCTCTGGACTACAATTATGCAATTTAGAGAGGCCAATTAGTTTTTAGCTAAATGCAAGCAACTCAACCTTATAAACAGAGCCAAAACCACCTTGCCCGAGTTTGTTAGCTGGAGCGAAATCGTTAGTGGCCGCCGTTATGGTGCTGAGCTCGAAATATTCCAATTCAGTTGAAGTGCTGTTAACGTGCAGTTCAGTACCTTTTTTTGCTCTCTTCTTGAGCCACAAATAAGCAAACAGGCTAATGAGAAACCACAATAATGCAATTGATGGTGCTATAATGGCCAGCATCGGTTTTTCACGAGAACCATTTGGCTGCCTTGTATTATCAGCTGCATGAGAGTGAAAAGAATAAAAATTAACTCTATAGGAAAAACCACCCCATTTTCCAATGGAAATATGACAATACATATGGTAAAGGGTAGCCCTTTTGGCACCTAAAACGTACCAATATCTGTGGTTTCTTTCCTGCAGTGAAGAGCTTATTAACTCTAGTCAAGAGCATAGGAAAGCTCTTATAAATCAATATTTGTAATGACAATCGTATGAAGTAGTTACTGAGCAGAAAAAGGGTACCTAATTCATATGCATCAACACGAACATACAGATCATAACTGTCACTCCTATCATAATTAATGTCTACTAATTCCTTGTACCATGTCAAACAACCATAATTTTTTCCGGGAATTGCAATGATTGCGTATGCAGAGCATGAACAATTCCTCTTGCATTCCAGTTCACAGTCTGCACGACTCTTGCTCATGTCCACCCAAGCTGCAGCTGAAGTGTCCGGAAGAATTACATTTTCCACCCTCACAAACCCTTCTCCATTCTGGCACACCGAAGACGTATGTAGCCGCTTCCTGACACAACCACCGGACCCATCTCTCGAAGACCATTCTAATGGGTACTTGGGCTCGAACCCAGGTAAACAGGCACATCCAAATTCATTTCATTGGCAACTTCACACGTACTATAAGCACCACAATGTCCATAATAGTTGCACTGAAACTGAGGGGCCTTCCAGTAATCCTTCCACTGACCATCACTTTGTCGCCATGTTAAAGCCTTTACAAGTCCTGAATGATCCGCTATTAATCTTAGCAGAAAAGAATCATCAGGAACTGTGTAGACAAAGTATATTTCGTCTGGATCATTTACGAAAGTGCTTTTGTATAAGCCCAACTGACTTCTCCATGGCCAAGGAGGAGTTCTACAAATTGGCTTTGTACCACTATAGAAAAAGATTTGCGGTGAGCCATTAGGGTTGATCCTAACTGAAAAGTCCCCGAACCCAGGGTCTTCGGCTGATTTCCATGATGTTAGGATCCGATCAATTCCTAATTTTCGATCGAGCCCCAGTTTCATCCCAGGAAGCAGGATGTTAGTAGGATAATCGAAGCTTTGCCATACAATTTTCCTGCTTCTTTTCCTGACCAATATCAAATTTCCTGAATCCAAGAGTTGAGCTTCACAAGTAACATTTTCTTCCACCGAAACATTTGTAGACCACACAGGAAGCTTTTGGTCATCGTTACCATAGAGAACGAGGTTTCCATATTGGTCTATAAAGAGAAATCCAGAGGAACCAATGATTGGATCGTTCCTGTTTGCAACCCACACCACAGTTTGTTCTGGTATTTTATGGTACCAAATTCCAAGATATCTATTGGTTGAACTACCTGGACTGAAAAATCCTAGTGCAAAATTATTTCCTTTGGAGATAAGAAGGTCACCTTCTTTAATGGTTTGGCTCGTCTTTAAGGAGTCTAGGGATGTACAAGATGAGAATTGGAGCATTAAAAGAGAAAAAAGCAGGAACAGTTTTTCAGCTTCCATGATTGGGTAAACTGGACTTGGCTTTTTGAAAAGTGTTAAATTTTGCTTTGTGGAGAATGGATATGGCCTTCAGACGGGATCTGGTCCACTTCGCTTAACGTGGCATCTCTTTAATGAGTTACTCTTTTCAATTTTCAAAGTCTAGACAGTGACTTGTTTTTGTTAAAGTATGTAGTAGGTTGCAGACGCATACAAAAACAACATATAGAAAACAATAAACACAAACCGATTTTTTGGAAACGACAAAAACAACATATGTAGTAAATAATTTTCAAACTTTTGATTCAAACTTTTATAGAAAAAAATAAACACAAAGAATCATAATAATTATGATTCAAACTTTTGTTACTCAATAATTTTCTAATTAAATTTAAATATTAAAGCTCTTCTAAATTATTATATACCAGGAAAAACACCCTAAACAAAGCTTAAAAATTAATAAAATATTTCTAAAGTAAATAAAAAAAAATCTAATTTAACTCGGAAAATATAATTAATATTTCAAAAATAGTAATTTCTAGTACTAGTTTTGAGGCCTTACCGATCTTAGATGACTTCATAAATCAGACTCTACAGGGGACATGGCTTCTAGAATCAAAATTTATATCCATTATCATAAGGTATTGTGTTGGAAGAAAATCTTTTACATTAGTCTTTCTGTGCTGAAAATAACTCGTTTTTGAACTTAAATTGTTCTTGTCTTGTTTTTGTGAATACTTAATCAAAGCTCTCAAACTCCTTTTCTTTCTTCTCTTAAGGTATATAACAATATTAGACATCACCTTTAGTTCTTTATCAACATATGTTGTATCAATATAACTCTACCTTTGTGAGATTAGTAAACTTGTAATTAAAAGTATGAACATAACCTAAATCAATAATTTAATTTTGTTGGGCATCTTCTATGTTCTATTTACACTTAATTTCTAACTTATCAATAAGGACACCATTGATGACATTATTGCTCTAGTTGCTATCATATATATATTATGTTAGTTTTTTTTTTGTTATTGTTTGTTTTTGAGTTTTTTAGAACTTGATTTTGGTTCTTGAGAAATAATTAGAGTTGTCAGTGTTACACAAAAAAAATATGGAAGGATTTGATCTTTCATGTGTTTAGTCTGACAAATCTAAGCTATGTGGTTTTTACTTTGTTGATTAAGCTTTCTAACTTTCTTTTTTTTTGTGTTTCATGTGCTATGTTGTTGATTCCTCTTTTTGCTTCATGATCTTGGGAGGTTTTTGAATACTATAAGGATCTCTTGCTTTCTTAATTTACTGTATTTTGTTGCACTCTATTTTTTCTGCATCTATATTGAGTTTGAGCATAGGCAGTGTTGTTACTTATTTTGGGACCTCACATAAATATACAAAAAAAAAATACAAAATACAAAAAATTAAAAAACAATACATCAGTAGGAAGAACATGAAGAATTTCTAGAAAATTGTCACATACTAGTTGGGGAGAATCAAAATATCTAAAGTTGAAAAATTGACAATTCAATTTTGACTTATGAAGGCCCTATTAACAAGAAAAATTCAAAATTGGATGTTTAATAACTCAATTAAAATTTTTCAGGGTTTAATTGTATTTTTTATGAGCTTAATTGCAAGGAAAATTGGTTTTTGAGTTCAATTTGGGCTTTAATGTGAAGAAATTGAAGCCTAAGGGTTAAATTACAATTTTGAAAAGCTAATTTAGTTAGCTAAAAACATGACATGGCATTATTAATATGATGTGGTGGATGGAGTGATAATGCACCCTTCCGATGATGAAGCTTGAAAATATTTTAATAGGGTGTATCTATCACAGCCCAGCCCAACATACTTTATATTGTCCACTTTGAGCCTTACCGCCCTCACGGTTTTATTCTTGGTGACGCGAGCCCACTTTTGAGTCTGACACCCCAAAATGTGTACAACATGTTAGCAACCAACACTACTAATAAGGCCCTGGCTCTGGACGCTCGCTTCCGATGTGGGATATCACAATCCCCCCACCTTAGGACAAGTTGTCCTCGGCTCTGATACCAAATGTAATAGCCCGGCCCAACATGTTGTATATTGTCCGCTTTGTGCCTTACCGCCCTCACGGTTTTGTTCCTAGTGACGTGAGTCCACTTATGAGCTTGACGCCCCCAAAACGTACAACATATTAGCAACCAACACTACTAATAAGGCCCTTGCTCTGAACTCTCGCTTCCGATGTGAGATATCACAATGCCCCCACCTTAAGACGAGCCGTCCTTCGCTCTAATACCAAATGTAACAGCCCTGCCCAACATGCTGCATATTGTCTTCTTTGGGTCTTACCACCCTCACGGTTTTGTTCCTGGTGACGCGAGCCCACTTCTGAGCCTAACGCACCAAAACATGTACAACATGTTAGCAACCAGCACTACTAATAAGGCCCTGGCTCTGGACGCTCGCTTCCGATGTGGGATATCACAGTATCCTTAGTTTTCAATGGAATCAAGGAACATGCATCTTGTTATGTACAAACGGATTCAATCCATTCAGATCATTTACTGCTCCTTATTCTTGTTGGCCGGTGATACTCACAGTTTACAAATTATCATCGGGCATGTGTAAGAGGCTGGAGTTTATGTTTTTATTAACAGTCACACACAATGCTAATAGTTCGAGTTAGAATATAGATGTTTGTGTTTGGTGGTGGTTTAAAAGGATTTTAGACCTCCGTACATCTCAGAAGCCATGTGAGTAGAATATATTTAGCATGTGATGTCTGATCATTTCGTGCAATGATCACACTCTGGTGCAGAGAACCAGAACTAGCAAGTTCACGGTTTCGTTACCATGCACATCGATGGCTTCATTCCATTTGTTTTGCATATGGAGTGGATGGTAAAAATTTTTTTTAATTGCATCCATTTTTTTATTTATTGTTTTTTATAAATATATTTAATTAACAATAATTTTCTCTTAGAGGCTACGGTTCTTTAACACAAACCAAGCCCGGTGGAGCGATTGATGACCGCCAAAAAGGGATGCAACAACTTGTGGATAACCGAGCTCAACACTTTGTAGTATATTGTGTTCAACCATTTTTTTCTTAACTTATTATGTTTTTGAATTTGATGACTTTTCTTTTCAAGGATACATATAACACCAAGTTAGAGGAGAGATATGGTGACAATCCTTCGACCCATCCGGATCTCGATCCAAATTTGTGGTTGGATGTAGGATCTTTTAGTGGACCTGAAAGAAATTGGATGTAAGGTCTCTCTAACACTATAACCGAGTTCTTGCAAATAGACCACAATGTTTCAACCATTAGGTGCTTACAATCGGTTCCAAGCACTCAAACTCTGGAGTTCAAAGTAATTTTAGACCAGCGAGTTAAAGATCAGATGGTCTATCTTGCTGTTGATTATGAACAACTCAAGGTGCGTTCCTAAATATTTTGAATTGTTTTTTTGCTTAAAGTGAGTTTTTTTTTTTATGTTTTTAGATCATTTAATGTGCTAATGTCAAAAATAATTTTTAAAAAATAAAAAAACTTCATTGTGATGCATTCTTAAGCTAAAAGCACTTTGAACTGTCACCGCAACCACAATCCGAAACAGGTCCTCAGTGCTGAGATGGTCGAACTTCACCAATTGGTATTGGAGTTAGATCACAGATGGGTGGTACTTGTGCTCCCTCTTATTTGCCCCACGATCCAGGCGAAGACTCGCCCCGACCTCCTCCTCCAGCACCTCTATTCTAGATTAATTGTATTTGAACTTATAAATGTTTAAATTTGTAATAAATATTTGAATTTTATATTAATTTATTTTTTTTTAATTATTTTCTATCTCTTTTTAATAGATTTTAAAAATATATATATATATATATATATATATATATATATATATATATATATATATATATTGAAATTATTACTGACAGGGTTACTGATGAACATATTTTATTAGTATATTTCAGAAAGTTAAAAAAAAATTATTGCAAATGTTATTGCCACTGTTTACTCACCGACGGAATAACATATTCTGTTTGACGGTTACATGTCAAATTTACTAATGGATATACAGACAGTTGAAAAAAATCACCAATGGAATGACATATAGTTTTTCTGCCGGTGATATGTTATATTCAATGATGGAAGTACCGATGAAATGAAGCAGGTAAACTTTTTTTTTTTGCACGCTTTGTACATTAGTAAATGCATTTGTAAAATTATTACCGACATACCACAAATCATCAATGAGAGTTTTTTCAACATATGATTTTTATCCATGATCATGTCAGCAAGAAAACTTACCGATGAACTGTAAGTATAAATGCTTATAGAAAATTATGTCGGTAAATCTAAAAATTATTGTAGTGTCTCAAATTTTAACCCAAAACCTCAAAAACCATAATAATTCAATAAACCCATAACAATTTACCTATAACACTTCAATTAATCCATCAATGTAACACTAAAACATAAACTTCAAAACCTTAAACCTTAAACCTTAACAAAACCAAAATCAAAGCTATATACCTAATTATACATATTAAAGCATAACTCTTACCTTAAACACTTATTTCTCCAAATCTCTTTGTATTTCCCTCTTTTCTCTTCTTCTTCTTCAACCACTTCTAGTTCTCTCTCTCTCTCAATTTCAAATTCTCTCTTTTTTTCGTTTTTCTCTTGCTTGTATATATATTTATCAATTTCAGAAAAAAAAAAAAAAAACACATTAAGACACGTTACTTGTAGGACTAGATATGAGTTGTGCACTACACTGGTTGATAACGTTGATTTTTCAAAAAGAGAAAAGCAGATAGCCATGCCATTCTTTTTCATGAAAAAATTACCACTATAAACATGTTAGAGCGAGCTTATGTTAGTTTATACCATTTCATGATCACAGAAGTCATGATATGGAAAGAAGTTAAGCAAAGACAAATATTATGAATATAATTTTATCTACTTCTTTTATATTCAAGAGTATGTGAAAATCAAAACAAGGTTTCTTAAAAATGAATGTAGGTTGTTTTTCAGAAGGAATATTTGTTTCACTACGATTCAACATGTAAACAAGTACCAACATGGATGGTGTTATACTATAAATTTTTATGGGAAATTGATAAAGATGAATATGATAACTATTTGATCATTGGATTAATTGAAAGAAACTTAGAAGATAAGGGTTACTGCCACATATAAAAGATGAAATATGCACATAGGATTAACTTTACAAGTAAGTATAACAAGCCATGTATTATAGATGTGAGATCGTGGAAAGAACTCTAAAAGATGAAAGATTATCGACAATTAACAGACAATTAGTGGAGAACCCTGAAAGGTAGGAGATAATCGACAATTAATGTCATTATACAAGGAAGATTGTAGGGAAGATCATCATCAACATTTCAACAAAAAACTCAAATCACTGCATTGCAATTTTATCAAGTTCTCAAGACCTTTCAAACTTGAAGCCAGTAGGCAATAGCTTGTAGGTGATAATTCCATAGGCGATAATCAAGTGGCTTGCAATTTTCTCTGTAATTAGTAGGCTTGCAGTTTTAATTCTATAAACTAAAAATACCAAAAAGATGTCCATTATCCAAGAGTTCTAATTTCTAGATGTAATCAAAGTATGAATCACTCTATAAATATAAGTATTCTTTTCCTATCCTAAATTATTGAGTTTACTTTGCATTCAAGTTGTTGTAATTATTTGGTTACTTCTTCAATTGAACTACTGTCTATATGGAAATGGATTTAATCATATTCATACTCGTGTAATTCTGTAATACAAATTTAAAATTATGTGAGTAGATTTAGGATTAAATTTAGAGTTCAAAACAATTAACTTAAAACTCCAATCTTAAGTTGTAAAGTCTTCTTAATTAATTGAGGCAGATACGAAAGAACCTATATCAAACATGTCACACGTGTGTGGTGTCACAACGATCGTCCACTCTCATAAGTATCTATCTGGCAAATATAGGAAGAGACAAGGAATTCTTGTCTTTTATTAGTGAAAAGCGGGAATGGGAGCCGTCACCTAGTATTTTGATCACTAAGAACCCTAACTGGTCTCAGAAATCGGGTACGGGGATTGGTTGCGTAAAGGAAAGGTATTAGCACCTCAAATACGCCCTATCTAAGGTAATCTACATTGTTTTATTGTCTGATACATGCTAAGGTTTCATTGTATTTCTAATTGTTAGTTCGTATACAGTTTAAGAAAAGTTGTCCTCGTTAAGGAGGTCCTTATATTATCGAGTAAAAACCTAACCGATCTAATGTCTAGAAAAGAACTACCTTTTTAATATCGAGAATACATTTTACGTATAAATTCATCCCGGATACTAAAATGAAACAAAATATTTTTTGGGTTTTTTTTTAAAATGTTAGCCTAATTCTCATTGGCTTTAATAAACTGATTATTAAAACCAAAATGCATACTAAAACATTTGTTTGAATTTTTTTCGTATGAAATTATGATATGATTTTTTTTAGACTTCGTCGTATGCATGAAAACAAAAAAAAAATTTTGTTTAACATTTGCAATATTTTAACGAAAATCAGGTATTTTAATACCGGATTTCTATCTTTACTGTATAAAAATACAAACCAATATTAAGCAAAATTCAATAAAAAAATACACAGAAAAATCACAAATTTTCAAAATGATTTTTTTTAATTTGGACTGGGCCGAACCGGGCCCAGTCATTTTGAGCTGGGCCAAAAGAATAGTGGAGCAGTTATCCACTGTTCACATGCAACGTGAACAGTGGAAAGTGAATTAATTCACTCTCCACTGTTCTGCAAAGTGAACAGTGGAGATGGGGAGCAGAAGAAGAAGGAAGAAGAGAGGGGCATAGGAAAACACACTGGGCAGCTCCTCCTGGCGGTGCTGCTGGTGGCAGTGGCGGTCGTTCCAGACAGCGGTTCCTTCTCTTTTCTCTTTTGTTTATCTGCGTTTCTTCTGTTTCTGTTCTCCTGTTGCTCTTGCTTCTGCTGCTTCTTCTCTCTTGCTTCAGCTTCTATTTTTCACCTCCTCAGTTTGGTCTTCGCTTCCCTTTCTTTCTTTCTCTGTTTCTGCGTTCTCTCGTCCTCAAAACAAACCCCCTTTCTCTCTGTTTTTCTTCTTCACTCCTCTCTCGTTCTCTCTCGTTCTTCTTTCAATCTATCTTGTTCGTCCTCATCGTCTCTCCAACCCGCTTGGTTCCTTTTCTCTATTCTGTATCCCTCTCAAAACTTTTGCCAACTTCCCCCCTTCCTTCTTCCCGCCTCTGTTCTCCCATTTTTCCTTCTAGTTCTTTTCTTTTTCCTTTTTTAGTTTTTTCACTCCTCTCTCTCTCTCTATTCATTATCCTCCTTTTTCTTTCTTTCTTTCCCCCCCCTTTTCCTCCCTGTTCTTCCCAACCGTGAAAAATGCCCTTCGGTTCCCTCTGTTTTTCATTCTTTTTCTCTCTTCTTTCCCTCTATCCCTCCCCCGTTTTCTTCTCTACCTCTCAGTATTTATAGGCAGAGGAGAAAGGCTTACCCTGTCCCGTCCAATCATGGGACAGGGTAGGGTGGCTGGGGCGGCCTCTATGCAGCCGCCCCAGAGCCGCTCGCAGGGCATGACTTCCTTGTCCAATTATCACTCCCTTGTCCAATTATCATAATGATTGCAGGTGAGGGGCGTGGGTTGTGTCAGTCTTCTTGCAAGTGGGAGAGTGAGAGTGGCGTTGTAATTTTTCAAATCAGTCTTTTAATTTGCGTATTTTTTCTATTTTGATTCTTGGTTTCAAATTTCTTCAATCAAGTTTCTAATTGGCCATCAAACTTTAATATTTATGTAATTAAGCCCTTGATTTGACCAAATCAACCCTCAAATATTATAACTTGACCCCAAAACTTTAATTTCTTCCAATTAAAACCCAAATTGACTTAAAAATCATGTTTTCTTGAAAACAAACCCTCTATAAACTCAATTAAACCTTCAATAAAATTTAATTGAGTCCATAAACATTTGATTTTGAACTTTTCTTCCTCAAATTGAATTTTCTTTGTCAATGGGGCTCTCATCAGTAAAAAATATACTGTCAAATTTCAATGTTTATATTTTTGAACCTCCTCAATCAATTTCCGGCCATTTTCCAAGTGCTCTGAAATTCTTTTCTCACTACTATTATTTTTTTTGTTTTCTTCGAAATACATTTTTATGGACTTTTTTTGTATTTTTTTATTTTTGTACGGGGCCCAAAAATGAGTTACAACAAAACAGATGGCTTGTCCATTGCATGCTCTTGAACACATAAAAACCCAATTCGAATGCATTTCAAGGCTTCATGAGGATGATACAACTCCTTGAGTGACAAATCAACTCATCTCTAATGTTTTGTCTTTGTATGACAGTGCATCAGGAGGAGGGACAACAGATGTCCTATATATCTCATCTTGATCATTTACACAACTAGTGTTCTGGGTCTTCTGGGTGTTTTCATGGCCATGGGGTAGTTTGCCAGATACGGTTTTGTGCATGCAAGAAGACGCAATGAAAAGACATTCCATGTTAGCTGTTGTTCTCATGTTGAGTAGTTCTGGAGTGGCTATTCCTTCTCCAAAACAACCTCATACAATATTTGAGGAAGAAGAAGATGACAAGGAAAGGAACAACCCGACTCAATTCCACCTGTTGCCCTGCATGCTGACAACACCAAGATCCAAAGTTCAAAGTTCAAACTTCTGTTTCAATCTTTACATTCTATTCTAGTATCTTTCAGTGAACTTTCATGCACACCGAAAAGAAAATTTCTTTCTTAGCAATTCCAAGCAAGAACGATCAAGTTACTTGGTTTCTTCAGCAGTAAATTAAGGATGTTCCAAAACCAACTAAAACTCATGTCCCTAGGAGAGAGGGGAAGGCAAAGAGAAAACATGACTATTTAGGGAGGTTGAAACTGTTCTTCAAATTCAGACAGCTCGATCTTTCATTACTTTCTTTTGTTTTTCAGTATCTTGGTATGCTTTGTATTTCAGCACATTATGACAATTACGTATTATATAGTTTATAGCCTGTTAGAATTCATGAGAATCTGCCTCAGAAGTATGAAACAAGTTTAGTTGGACTTAGTCTTTGATTATTGTTTTATATCAGATTTTGCTCCTTTATGTTCTGTTTTCAGTTAGTAGAAGTAGTGCCAATAATATCTGATTGTTGTTGAGAATTTTTAGCTTTTTCAGTTTGGTTGTAAGCCTTTAAATAGGCATTCTTATTTATGAAATTATATGCTCTCTGCTACAGCTCTTCTATGTTAAAATCATCTAGCCTTCAACAGCAAGTTTAATTGTTTCAATCTCTGCAGCTTTAACATAGCCTGCATTGAAATTTGGAACAGAACATTTGCATGTATGAACTTCCTGAAAAGATTACTGTTATAATAAAATTAGTGATGCTTGTAACGAATTAAAAAGATTAAGAATATAAAGAGAACATTAGCAATTATTCATATCGTACAACTTCAGCCACTAGCAATTTCAGTAATTATCACCTCATTTACAGAACACTGTCCATCTTCTACGTCTAATGCTATATCAGGAAATTTATCAGATTTTCTAAAGAGGAATGCAGGTTGTTTTGGAGAAGGAATCTCTGTTTCGTTACTCAACATAAAAACAACTGCCAACATAGATGGTCTGTCCGTGGCATCTTCTTGCACGCACAGTAGACCGATTTGTATGCATTTCAAGGCTTCACGCGGATCATACAACTCCGTCAGTGATGGATCAACTATCTCCAATGCTTTGTCTTCTCTCCATAATTCCCACACCTGTGTTGTTCATATAAATCATTAGCATACAAGAAATGAGAGCAGACAACATCTAAAATTGTGAACATTGAAACTCAGCCAAGAGCACAAAAGGCTATCTTATAACTCACATATCCAATCAAGGTCAAAGGAGGATTCTGTTGATAAAATCTATTGTTCTTCTTGCCACTAACAATCTCTAGCAACATGACCCCAAAACTGAAAACATCTGATTTTGCGGAAAAGTTTCCAAACACAACATATTCTGGTGACATATAGCCACTGCATCAGAAAATCAATAGTAGTTTTAGTATTCCTGGTAATCAATGATAGTACTTTGTCACTCGGTCTTTGTTTTAGGCAAAGGTACTTACTATGTTCCTACAACTCTCCTTGTCCTATCTTCAGTTTGGTTGCCTTCAAATATTTT
>Ga0325411_1007195_pt1 | contig 12150 bp, 12 predicted proteins | sample PopdelMetagenome_13_FD_206181 | JGI IMG/M metagenome (GOLD analysis project Ga0325411, IMG submission 206181) | Populus deltoides microbial communities from Bellville, Georgia, United States - Xylem-PdIQD-R4 | ecosystem: Host-associated > Plants > Phyllosphere > Stem > Wood/Secondary xylem... | reverse complement strand
CTTGCTACTTCCACCTTTCTTGAACCAAAAACTCAAGATCAAAAACTAAAATCTTAGGTTTGAGGAGGGGAGGGTCACGGCGGCTACAGGAATTAGAAGAGAGGAAAGAAATTCTCTTGCAACTCTTTCTTAAATACCTAGGTTAACTTAGGTTGGGTTTGGGCTGACTTGGACTTAGGTTTGGGCCAAAAGTCTGGGTCTTACAAGTACTGTAAAAAGATTGTAATGACAATCCACAAACTTAATTAAGCTCTTTGCAAGCCACTTCCTCGGCAATTGGAAGAGTTTGGACCACTAATTTATGGCATTTGAAACATAAGAAAAAATAAAAATAGTTACGACCTCTTCTTGGTTTATATTATCTACACAGTATCAAAAATAGTTACTCCCGTGTTTTTAATCTCCTCTATTGTTAGAGTCCTTGCTTTTTGGTTACATTTCATGCAAGGGATGAACGACTTTGTAGAGTGTTCTTGCTTCTTCAGTTTTGGTCGGTATGCCTTGCTTGTTTTGCGAGGCTTTCCTTTTAGTTTTGATTCAATGTCTTAGACGCTCCATTATTACCTTATTTTAATTAAGTTTGGATTTTGACAATGTAATGAGTATTATGGATTATTGTTTTTGTTTTAATTATTGATGAGGAGTTTTAAACTATCTTTTGGTTTCATCAGTTTTGAATAATATAATATTTCTGAAGATTATGAAATGCTGCGTATTTTTGAATAAATTGTTCTTTTGATATGTTCGTTTTGAGGATTAGCGTAGGTGGGATGTCTTTTCGACATCGCTCCTGCATTGCCGGTCACGGATCCGGGATTCGGGTCGTGACATTTACAGCAAATCGAATTACAAGAGTACTGCAAAGAGATTGTAATGACAGTTCACAAACTTAATTAAGCTCTTTGCAAGCCATTTCCTTGGCAATTGGAAGAGTTTGGACCACTAATTTATGGCATTTGAAACATAAGAAAAAATAAAAATAGTTACGAACTCTTCTTAGTTTATATTATCTACACAGTATCAAAAATAGTTACTCCCATGTTTTTAATCTCCTCTATTGTTAGAGTCCTTGCTTTTTGGTTACATTTCATGCAAGGGATGAAGGGCTTCTTGAGCTTACTTCGGATCTTGAAGAAGGATGGTCATTCTACAAAAAAACAATAATCGTTAGTTAATGTTAATTTTTCTCTTAATCTAGTGGCTTAATTTCATGCAGAATTAATTCTAGTGAGCTTACTAGCTGCATTGAAACTTGGCTAAACTTTGGAGAGCGTGCAACTGGACTGGTTGATGACAATGAGTGGTGGTGCATACTTTCTTCAGCAAATGCTCTCATTCTCTTAAGTTCTGGCAGGACAACCTTGCCTAGATCAGGCCTGTCTTTCCGCCTTAACTCTGCACACTTGAGAGATAGCTTGGCAAACAATGTTGCCTCTTCAATTGGCCAATCAGGCACTGCTGGATCCAGCATCTGAGCAAAAGTGCCCTTTTCAAGTGCCCTGTCAACATGGTGGGTCAGTCCCATTGCCGGCTTCGCTGTTAATACTTGTAGAAACATGATCCCTAGAGAGTATATATCTGACTTTATGCCTAGCATGCCTGTTTGCTGATACTCAGGATCTATATAGCAGAAAGTGCCAGCTGTGGATGTCATGCGGTATTGAGTCACATTGTCAGCAACTGATGGTGGGACTAGCCTGGCCAACCCTACATCACTGATCTTGCTCACAAAGTTGCGGTCAAGCAAGATGTTGGCAGGTTTTAGATCACGGTGTACGAGTGGCTCGGGTTTAGTTTGGTGGAGGAACAGTAAGCCGGTGCCAATTTCAGCTGCAATTCGAAACCTTAGCTGCCATGACAAAGGTGGAGAGTTTCCTCTGCAAAAGAGACGGTCTTCTAAGCTTCCATTGGCCATAAACTCATATACTAAGCATCCATACTCAGGGCAAGCTCCCAGGAGGAGAACCATGTTAGGGTGCCTTATGCAGCACAATACCTCAACCTGCAACCAGTTCTCACCAGGTTAAGCAAAAATCTAAAACTTTTGTGCCTCTGAAGTTGAAGATAATTTTCGAAGGTTGTCGGTATAGTTTCAGAAGGACTTCTGTTGATTTGTTCTAAACCACGAATGGGTTAAGATATTCAATGGGTCATTCCAAAGCTGTTAAATGAATTTAAAATTAATTTTTTAAAAAAAATTTCTTTCTGAAAAGTGACTGTACTGATTTTTCCTTCAAGAAAACGGTTCAGAATAAGAACTTGAAAATTTTCAGATATTGAAGCATATTTTCTTTGGGCCACATACCTCTTGCTGAAACTGCGACCTTCCTTGAGCTGCGTCTGGACGTAAAACCTTAATTGCTACGGGTGTGTGGTCCAGATAACACTTGTATACTGGACCATAACCCCCTTCTCCAATCTTAAGAGACTGAGAAAAGTAATCTGTTGCAGCTTCAATTTCTTCGATTGAGTATCTCCTGTATCTGACATCTGAATTTGCTAGAGCATCTAGGGCCTTTCTCTTCTCTTCTGCTTCTTTGCGTGCTTTCATTTCTGCATTAATCCTTTTTTGTGATTCCAGCTCAGCGATTCTCTGAGCTGCTTCTGCAGCCTCAATTGCTGCTTTGGACTTGGCTTTTTCCTTTTCTGCAATTGCCAATGCAGCTTCCTCAGCTAGTCGGGCTTCTTCCAATTTCTGCTCTTCTTCTATTTTCCAGCGCTGGAGCTCTCTAGTCTGCAAAGAAGTTTATCTCAGAACACTTCGTGGGGTTCTTAAGGCCACATGACAAGAAGATGCAATTTCTTGTACCTTTTGCTTTGCAGTGAGTGCTTCTCTGCAGGCGGAACTGTACATTTCCATTGTTTGCTTCAGCTCCAGCTTCAGCCTTCTCATTTCCGCCTCCACATCATCCTGAGATTTTACAGCACCGCATGTTAATTTTTGCATTTCATCTATATATTTAATGTAGTTGTTAGCTCTCACAAACAGTAATGTAGATAGTGGATTGCTTGTCATTTGAGAAAACTAGAAATCGTTGTCAGCTTTACAGGAAGGTGGGCAACATTTTTTCATCTGCAAGGATCAACTAGAACTTTTCACAGATTAGTTTGTTTCTAGGGTAACAAGGTTTAGATCTGTGTTTATTTAATATTACACTATTTGAGGATTCTGGTGTTATAGACATAAGCTTATTCGTTTATAGAAAATGCAGGTCCTACATTTCTGATATTCAAATGAATGGCTAAACGCTCTTACCGCAGCTGATGGCATCTGGTCACTTTCATTTGAGAAGGTTGATAATTCAGGTGAAAAGCCACCTTGATCCAGTGACTTCCTTCCATGATGCAGTGATTCAAAGCTATAGTTGCTGTCAATGTCAGAGAAGTTTGACAGCCGTGGAGGGGTGCGGCTTGTTTCAGTGTTGTCATAAAATGCTGGAAATATGCGGTCAATGCTTGGTCTGCCGGAGCTGACAAAGGATATATCAGTATCTGGAACCGAGAGTTCACCATATGATTTTCCAGTTAAACCTCTCCTGGTGAATGGTGACCTGTTTTCAGTTGCAAAATGTCTCAAGTTAGCCCTTTAAGAGACTGATAGATTTTCTGCTTTCTCATTTGGGTACTATAGAAGACACAGGGTCATCGATAGGAGTCCGGATGAATTGTTCTAAAACATTTCAGGCCTTTTCTTCACTAGCAAACTAGCTATGTCGTTAAAATATGTTTTCAGAGTTTCATTGTTCCTCTTACAAAGCAATGACGGTGAGCACTGAGCATCTCTTACCTGAAGGATTCTGTATCGCCAACTGATTTTCGAGGTAGCTCCAGTGGTGGCTTCTCAGCTACTGATTGAAAATACATCAGTAATTCAAGATGATCAATGGGAGCTGACTTAGAGCATGGAAAATAAATACAAAGGAAAAGAAGTAAAAAACAAAATCGTTGACCTCTTTTAACACGAGTACGGGGGGTATGTGCATCCATAGAAGCTGGTGTTGTGCTGTTTTGGTTGAGTTGGTTATGCAATGAAGAGTTAACTGGTGAAGAACGGGAGGCAGCCCGCATGGATTGTATCTTCCCTTTGGCTATAACATATATCGTGCAAAAATCTGGTGCCCCCTTTGACACGCTGCCTGCGACATCTGCTGCTTTGAATCTTCTAGGAAATTTTTTTTGGAAGTTCAGGAATTTGGAATAAATTTATGCTCTCATAATATCATTAGTCTTTACACTCATCCAGACTGCTAATGCAAAGCTTGTTAGCCATGTTCACATGCCTACTATCACGTTTCAACATACTAATTTATAAATATAAAACAATTTATCATAGCATCTGACGCTAGTCTATCTTGTCTGTCACAGCATTTGAGATGGAGGCATTGTGTCGTTTATAGCAATATTTTCAGAAATCTAACTTCTAAACACTCATCTTCTATATCAGATATAAAAGTTCTGGTACATAAATTTTCCTGCTAGTGATTTATCAAGAGAGGTACATACCTAAGAAAGCCTCCTTTTGCCGACGCACCAACAATCAAAGTCTCAATTGCAGTCTGGGTAACGTATTCAATTAATGCTTTTGCGACATCCGTGTCTTCCAGTACGACATCCTTGCAGTTAATCTGATGTCAAAGTTGAATACAGAAGTTTAAAGACTTAGGAACATGATGTAAAATGTGTGCTTTCTTAAAAGTCCTTCGTGAATCCAATTTATATAGAATTCTTGAGCAACTATACATGTACTCTTGATAATAATGTAGGTAAATGTTTCTTGCAGGATAGGCTTTTCAAGATTGAGTGTGCATTGAAAGAAAATGAAGGTTTCATCTTCAACACTCACATCTTTTCGTGTGCAGAAACAGCGGAAAGGAAGGAACAAATCCTTGGAATCGGGACTGGATGTGCCATTGAAATCAGAAATTTGGTTCAGCCCTGCAATAAAAATGATCAGGAACATGTTGAGAAACTTCTCCTATGGGAGACTATTTTAAAAGAAATGTATTCATTGCAAAGCTATACTGCTTCTTGCACGGCTTCTTTCCGTCGGCATGAAAATCCATGATTTGATTTCATTTGTTACCAATTTTCCATCTTTTTTTATGCATAACTTCAAAGGAAAATAGCATTTCTTGTTAATTAAAATGATGCTTTCAGAAAAATATCATGAAAGCAAGTTGCAAAATGGAATCCATGACAACTTTCAATTTGCATCTGTAATCTGCACGGATAACGAGGTTGAATCCTTACTTGGGGAAGCATAATATGAAGATAAAGATGATTTGAGATTGACATGGATGAGAATAACAGTCTGCCCTTTCACCAAAAGATTGTCAATAGTCCATTTGAGGGCGATTTGGCTGCCTTTATCCTTGTCTATTGCCACTGCAATTAATCCATTTCCTCCATTCCTTTTCTCCGGCATAGACCTTGGCATCCACATATCTCTCTATAAACTAATTTCTATCCTTGCAATTAATAACAGGACTTTTGAAACGTTATACAGATTGATTTCTCTTCTACTATCTTATCAGAAGCTTCTGAGAGCCTTTTAATCGCCTTCAAGTTTCTCTTCAGGAAACTCAGGAATGCAGAGCGTATATCAAAAATTTAATGCAAATGGGATGTTCTTGCTTTTCTTTTCTTTGATTATTGCTTCCTTTCTCTAGAGGCAGAGAGAAAGGAAGGTAACCTAACAGCTTTGTGGTTCTGCAATATCCTTTTTCCCTCAAGTTCAGCGATCCTATCTGTGTCTTCCTAAATTAGGCTGGCTTTTTTTTTTCACTTTTTTGTTTTTTTTGCTCTTCTAACTAACTTGATCGATACAAGCCATCCTCAAAATTCTCTCCCCCACAAATTTCTCTCTGGTGTTTGACCACAGACATTCAGGTGCCATCAGATTTTTGGTTCTTTTATCCTAATTGGCATGCATAGGGTAAGAGATATGAGGCCTTTGACTCCTTAATCCACTAGTCTTAAATTGTTGCACAAAATCAGTTTCTTACATTAAATAAATGGACAAGAAAATTTGTTTTCTTGGAGAGGTAAGGTAATTTATTCTTCATTCAAGTATTACATTTAGGCTGTTAAATTAATATCGCCAACTTTCATTAAACAGTCTGAGCATGCCTCTTCTACACATGCTGGATGAAGGTCATAATCACACACATCACAAGAGAATGCCCAGAACTTGCCTTGCCCGTTGCAGCAGTCACATACATATGCTTTTGCCATGTCCAACTTCAGAGCATGTTGGTGCTTTATATCTTTTACTTGCCGAGGTAACGCATCTCCTTCCTCCTTCAAAGTTGCTTCGATCTCTGTAATCCTTGACTCTGTAAATGGGAAAGCCTTAGCACCATATAAGGAAATCATGGCTTTCCCATTTGTGCTAATGATCTTCCCATCTTGTCCAATAATGACCAAAGCTGGAATCCCTTTAATGTTAAAGATCCTGCAAAGGTCTTGCCGTGTCCTGTCCTCGTATGGAATAGCAAGCCATGGCATGTTACTTAGGTTGGTATTAAATTCTTTAAGGTCTCGGTCTGTAGAGACTAAGATAATTTCAAAGCATCCATCATTGGTGGTTATAATCTCGTTGTAATTTTGGATAAGTTGCGTAGTGAAGGCACGGCTTGGAGGGCACCAGTGTGCGCCAAAGTAAAGGCCTATTGTCTTGCCAACAAGTTCAGATACAAATATCTGCAGAAAGGTCAAAAAATGTCAAAGTTATGCCTGGCATGCCATTTGTAAAATCAGGGATAAAATTAAATCACCTTTCTAGTATCTCCTGATAAAACATAGTTTCGTCCTTCATGTGCCAGAAGTTGCTGTAATTTTCCTCCCTGGCGCTTTGCATCATCGATAGACCTCAGTTCGTCGAATCTTTCCCTGGTGAAGGGAAATGCTTCAGCACCAAAGTCTTCTATCAATCCAATCATATCTTCTTCAACTGATATTCCATCTGAACCCAACGAGATACATGATGGAATGCGATTAACATGATAGATGTCACTCAAATGTCTATGCAAGTTTACTTCAAATGGGACTGCAAGCCATGGCATACACTTGAAGTGTTCCTTGAATCCATTCTCATCGCGATCAAAGGAGATGAAGACAATCTCTAGTTTTTTACCAGTACCTATTAGGCTATTATAAATTTTCACAAGCTGGGGAGCAAATGCTTTACATGGCCTGCACCAGTTTGCCGAGAAGAAGAGGCAAATTACCTTACAATCACATGATGACAAGGGCACCTAAACTCAAATCAAAACGAGATTTTGAACTTTAGTTACTTCATTACAATGAAAAATTCCTTTTTAGCAGCTAAGTAAACTCTCATTTTGTTTTTCCACTTTCATCAACCTTTCAGTAATCAAACATAAAAATATAAAAGCTCTGCAGTATAAGAGAAGGAAAAGGGATTTTAGAGGGGAAAAAATTGCAGAAAAAGAGAGCTTCTAAGGGAATACCTTTCCTTCACCAGATAAAAGATAATCTATCCCTTGAGATGATAAGATGGCCACGAAGTCACTGCCCTCAACAAATTTAGCTTGACCATCAAGCCCTGCCATAATACTACAAGCAAAAGTTGGTAATCCTCTCTTCTTCTTTTATATGCTATCCTTGAGAGATGCTGATGAAGAAAGTGAAATGGCACCACAGAAGAGTGTCATTCACAACAGAATCCAGCAACTAAACACTATTTAAAAAAATATAGGAGGCTTCAAATTCCACAAGGGAATTTAGTACTTTGTGACTATTTTAAAATATTCATATGCATGAACAAGGTTTTTGAAATATTCTTACATTATAATCCTATTTAAGCATGCATAGCATATGCTATAATGACCATTTTCATTAATGAAGTTCTGTTATATGAAAGCATACTAAACAAGGAAGAGGGATGCACATGCAAGATGGCTATCAAGAAACAAGAACCGCCAGCTTCACATATTCTCATTCTTTTTTCTTTTAAAGGACCCACGATTTTTTACCAAGGGTGAGTGGTATGCATCAATCAAAGGACTAAAATTGCATTTGATGAGCTCAATATCACTTTTTGAAATGCCCCAAGCCTTGATAAGAATCCTGGCAAGCATTTGTCCTAATGGGAAGTGCAGCAAGACCACTTGTCAAAATGGTGGTACTGCAAAAAGAATCTATTAGTAAGTTTTCATCTGTATTCACATTTTACATCCATGCCACATGTAAAGGCAACTGTTTTGTTTATGGCTTAGAACAGGGCTAGCTTTTTTGCTCTCTTCTGCTCTCAATTTTGCAGACGACAGCTTAAGATTAGATCATGCCAGTTATTGTAATGATTTATTTTTTTTAGAATTGTGTGAATTAATAGTGAATTTTTTATAAATTCTGGGTTCTCTGTTTTTCCTCTGTCAAACATCACAGGAAGAGCAGCAACATGGGATACATGAGGCAACAATTTGGCAAGTAAAGATTGGAAAAAGAGAGCATTTAACCACCAGTAGAGTCACAAATCAGGGATATTCATGTTAAGAATACGATATCAAGTGCCTCAACATACCACTAGAAGCTTCTCAAAATTATTCCTTTTGGATCATTGCATCATTGGAATATAAAACACTCTTGATGCTGAAATCATGAGAATTAGACACGGATGGGATTTCTAAGATTCCCATAAGCGTAAAGCAGGACTCAAGTAGAAGAAACCAACTAAAACGTCTTATTTCTGATGCATATGGCCTACAAACCCGAAGTCTGCTCATCTATTACACCATTTTTAACAATTTAAGCTTACCTTAAGAAATAAAGCACAGCGAGCAAAAGTACCTTGGTATTTCTGCTGATATCCTTTGTTGGGAGTTTGAGAATTGAGAAAGAGAGGGAGAGAGGGCTGGTCAGATTCCACAACAAAACAAGGGGACAAGAGAAACGTGTGAGAGGATAAACCCAACCCAAGAGGGGATGTGAAGGAATAAGTAGGGCAAACAAGTGTAACCTTAGATAGAGATACAGTTCTCTATCTATCAGACAGGTGTAGTGACAGGTGAGAGTTAAGCAAAGGACCTATTAACCTCACCAGGTATATTCCATGATTATGCAGGCATTAGATCCTATTTAAGTCCTAATATAATTATTTAAACAGTAATTATCTTGGATTTTCCTCCCTGATTTTGTCAAAAGCGTAGAAAGATTTGCTTACACCATCATGTAGCAGCAAGAAGACATAAAGAACTTAAATATAACTCGACCAGTGTCATCACAAGGGCAAATATGAATTAGGGCAAAATAAAGAGGCACTTGCAACAAACTATATCCTTTCATCTTAATGTAGCTACTCCAACCCTTGGGCCAATGCATAATTTGGAAAAATAACAGTAGTGAGCTAGCTTTATTCATTCAATTCAACCATTGACAGAGAAAGAGAAATCATCATCAGTCATTGCTCTAGAAGAATAGACTTCACTTGCATAGGAATTACTGAAGTCATCATTGTCATTGTCTCTCTCCTTCAATTCCTCAATTTTGGCTACAGCCTCCTTCAAATCCCACCTGTTCTCCATATTCCATTCACAGCAGCACATCCCAGTTTTCAACAGCTTTAGCATCTCTTTCTCACAATTCTTAGTCCTCATTATATCCATATCAAATGCCTCTCCTGTCCACTCTTCTCTAACAACTGAGTTAACCCAAGTTGCCAAATCTGCACCGCCATCCCTGCCTTGCATTAGATAATTTTCAGGGAACTTGCCTGTCAAGATTTCCAGAATTAGTATACCAAGACTCCACACATCAGTCTTCTTTGTAGTGCGGTCAGAGTGAGTGAATTCAGGTGACTTGTAGGCAACCATAACTTGTTGAGCATGGTCTCTATTAACCAAAGGAACTAGAGCATAATCTGTCAAGAGGGGCTCGAATGTATCATCTAGAAGCACATTGGAGGATTTTAGGTGACCATGAGGCAGAGCTCATGTTGGGAACTCTTTGTAGAGATAGACCAACCCCCTGGCAACTCCTTTGACAATCTTCAGCCGTGTTGGCCAGTCAAGCCATGGTTTTCCCGGAGCACGCTTGGCTGAAAGATAAATCCATCAATGCAGCAAAATTAGTCGGATAAACATTAGCAATGTATTAGCACCCTTTCCTTTTCGTTGTATGTAATTGTGATCATAAACAATGATCCATACCCTAAGGCAATCCCGTCTGTCCATCATAGTGAAAGACAAATGGTTCAGAATCCTTCCTCCACGTATGCGTGGATGATTGTCTAAAATCGTTTCCATTGGTTTATGTGAGTGTTAAAGAGAGAATACTTACCATGAAGACGAGAAGCCAAGCTGCCATTTTCAATCAAGTCAGAAACCAAAAGCTTCTCTTCTTTTCTGTAGTAGTATGCCACTAGAGGGAGCAAGTTAGGGTGTGACAATGTTCCCAACTTTCTCATGTGCTCATGAAATTCTTTTTTCCCTACGTTACTCATATGCCTAAACCTCTTCACAACCATAGAAGGTCCATCCGAAAGAACTGTCTTGTAAGATGAACCAAGAGTACCACTGCCCAAGACTTCAGCAGAGGCCTTAAGAAGGTCTTGCAAGTGAAATCTACCCATATCATATCTTACAAAATGCAACTGCCCATTATCAACCGTTTTTCCATCACCAAACTGATCTGATGATTGAATTTCCTTTTTTCCAACGCCATTCATGGCAATTTTCTTTTTGGAATAGTTGAATTTGGGTGTTTTGGCTGTGCGGCAACAGATGCAGGAAAAGGCAACAATAGCAGATAATGCAACCACAGCTACAACAGTAACCACAATTATCATCATGATCTTTTTCTCGGATGATTTGCACGCAGGCAGTGGCTTTCCACATAACCCTTTATTCCCTGCATCATGCATATGAAAATGAATGCATTAAATATTGCAGCAGCCATAATATATATAGTATTCTCTGCAGAGAAATTCATTTTACGGTCCGTAATTTGACTTCTACGACCAGAATCAGATCAACAACATACCACTTACATAGCAAGATGATTCACGGATATTATAGATATGGTATAATAATACAGCTGATTGTTAAATTAACTAAATTTTCATGTACATCAGCTAGTTTATTTGATTTCCAGTCACAAAGTCACTTACTCGTCACGTACTCGTCAGGGTATTTTTAGGCCAGTTTTCGAATAATTATCAAGAGAAAAGACTGAAAAGGAATTCTACTGGCATCCAAAATAGATTTATGAGAACATGAAAAGATTTGATTGGATTGAAAAGCATAGATGGTGTACGTATACGAGTTAACCTGTGAAAAAGCTTGGACTGAAGTGAGCAAGACTAGCAGGAATCTGACCCTCGAAATTGTTATCTGCAGCATTAAACACAGTCAAGTTTTCTTGAGGAAAGCCAGGTAACTTCCCATCAAGTTGATTCCCTTCAAGACTCAACTTTGTTAGTTTCTCCGCGGAAACAAGTGATCTTGGAATTCCACCAGTAAACTCATTGTGTGCCAAATGAACTTCCCTCAATGAATTCATGCCATCAAATGCATCCTCGGCAATTTTACCTGAGAAACTGTTGTTAGACAAAAACAAGTTTTTCAAGGGGCCAAGTTTTTCACTTGAGGCATGGAACCCTCCAAGCTATTATTCATGAAGCTTAATGTTCTCAACTTTGACAATTGCGTCAAGATGTCTATGTTGATGGTGCCCGTTAAGCCCATATTCTCAAGTTGCAACTTATCGATGGTGCCATCACCATTGCAACGCAAACCAACCCAATTATTGGTGCTACCATTGCACAGAGGATTGCCTGACACATTCCAATTGCTTAGCAAGGAGTTTGTAGACAAAGAGTTCTTGAAGTTGACAACGATTTCAGCATCAGTAATTGCACCATGTGATGTGACAAAGAATTGGCAAGCCGTGACCATGATGTAAAATAGCAGCAGCATCAGGTGCCAATATGCTACCTTATAACGAGCCATAAGGAAGATGTGTGAAGTTTTCTTTCAAGCATCAAATATTGAACAAAAAAGAGTGGATGGGAAATGATTAAGAGGGTGTCAAAGACTAGGAAATTAAGCGTTGAGAGAAGGCAAAGGGACAAATGATGGAAGTTAAGGTTGTGATCGACCAAGTCCTATGAAGCATGAGCTGTGTTATAAG
>Ga0325411_1007194_pt1 | contig 12151 bp, 7 predicted proteins | sample PopdelMetagenome_13_FD_206181 | JGI IMG/M metagenome (GOLD analysis project Ga0325411, IMG submission 206181) | Populus deltoides microbial communities from Bellville, Georgia, United States - Xylem-PdIQD-R4 | ecosystem: Host-associated > Plants > Phyllosphere > Stem > Wood/Secondary xylem... | reverse complement strand
TCACAGTGGTAAGGTTATGCAAAAACCCACTCTTGAACCTTTAGAAACCAATGACCACTCAACCAATGACTGTCCAACTTTGCCTTCTTTTAGGGACTGCCTCCATGAACAAGCTTATGCTTTAAACCGTTTCTTAAGGCCCAATCATTCATAACTTTTTCGCTTATTTTCTTCACAAGTGGCCTTTCTTTTATTTCTTTCCTCTTAACCAACTCATTGATTTTTTCATCTAATATCTGTCCAATAAACCATCATATTGTTCCATAAGATTGGTTGAAAAGATCTAATCCGTTATGGTCATTATCTAGAATAGCTTATATGTGCTCCAAACTATCAACCTCTCATTATTGTCTTCATCTTGTTCATCCAAGCATTTCAAATTCTTTTGCAATGATGCACTTCACAATCATTATTCTTGTTATCCTTTTCAAGTTTGTTGGTTAGTGAAAGAACTTCAGAATTATCACAAATCTAAAAACATATCTCTTGTTTTGTGTTGCAATCTTTAACTTTATAGACATCATTGTTACCCTTATCTTAAAGTACATTAGTTTTCTCCACACTCTTTCCCATTCTCTTTTCCAACAAGTTTCAACCTTTCCATTCTTAGTTTTAAAATTTAACATATTTGAATCACCATATGATCATTTTACATCTTTTTAGCATTGGTATATAGCTTCTCATTCATCAAGTAGTTTATTTGATTTTTTTAAACGTACTGTAAGTTGTTCATCTTTTCCCACCTTGATGAGTCTCATACAAGTTTTTTGATTAAGAATATTCACAACTTAGGAACCTTTTAGGATTGTGGTAAATTAGTAAGTATACCTTCATTCTTGTCTATTTGATTTTGCATTTTATTTAAAACCACATTCATGCTTTCAAATCCCTGTTGTGCAATCCATAACAAAAAAAAAAAGTGTTTTCTTGCTCCTTCTTAGGTGATGCCTCGTATTTAGAACACATCATCAAAATTTAAATATCATGTTTGTAACAAGAACTATGTGCTCACACACTCCTTTATGTGTTTACACTCAAATAAATGTTATTCACTTGTGTTCACATAAATACGACTTTTCACAATAATATATTCACATTTTCGCCTTTTAACACTCATGCTCTCTTTATCGACTCTTTAAGGAACCAATCTCAACCAAATAAAGAGAACAACTTTGTAACATTAACCTCAGATTTTTGGACTATAGGAATATAAAAAAAAATCCTAAAACAACAACAACAAATGAGTTATAAATATGATAATGATAATGAGATCAAAACAACAACAAAAATTATACGAACATAAAAATCAAAGTGAAAACACAATGAATGAAATAAAAACTCTAAGAAACCTAAAATTCATAATTATAATACTAATAGACCTGAAACTGATGTAAACTCTAACGGAATTTAATTGAATTCGTGAACCTAAGATCTTCCTAATTTCAAACTTTAGATTGAGAATTGAACTTGACACAATGAATGACCTACCCCCAGACACCAAGACTATACTAAACACCCTCAAACAACGTCCTTACTTGGAGACAAGCACAAAAAAGTATAAAATCACAATAAAGGTTGGTCAATTCTTTGAAAAGTGTAGTTGAATCAAAAACCAAATAAGAAAATTACTTATTCTCTATGCTTCAATATTCGGCAATTAATATGTGTTCCAATATAAAAATTAATCTTACAAAAGAATATTTATACCATTTAAAAGAAACCCCTAAGTTAACTTAATGGGCTCTTTTGACCTAATTTGAAACTAGACCCAAAATAACCCAAAACCTAACTAATAACAAGAATTAAAAAAATAAATATTCTAAAATTTTATCTTATGATGCCACCACAACTTTTTAAAGAATACACTAGGAAATTTTCTTGTCTCAATAATCCTATTTCGACGCCACCTTTATGTTCAAGGTAGAGTATGATTTTATTTCCAATTACATCTTCTTGATAGATTAAACTCTTTGATAGATTAAAATCCTTAATAGATTAGACTTTCTTTGCCTAAATAATTCATGATTTTCTTGTTAGATTAGGAAACACAAAATACTTGACAAAATAAGTCCAATGATAGCGAATTACTCCCTTGGCCAAAACCCATAGTCCTCAATCCCATAGTGAATATGAATCAACTTTTTTAAGGCTTGTTCTTCTTGGGTTGTTGTTATTTTATAGTCCACCTTGGCCCATGTGTCTTGTAAAAGCCCATTAAAGGCTTCTTTGAGCTTCTTTCTTATAGCCCTAGTGATTGAGCCCACTAGAACTCGTACTGGATCCTTTAGTGTGGGTTGGATCACATCATCCCCTATCTCCTCAAAAGAATTTGACTTTGAATCATCACCTACATCAAACAAAGAGAGATCGGATACATTAAAAGTAGCACTAACTCCATACTCATTTGGAAGATCCACTTTACAAGCATTATCATTGATCTTCTCAATAATTTGAAAATGACCATTGACACGATTAAAGATTTGATGTCTTATCCCAAGTGCAGGAGTGTCGAAGTAATAAATAACCCAGCAATACCAGGGTCGAACTACAGGGAGGTGAACTATATAAAATTATAAACAATAAACAAAAAGGAGTTGAAGAGAACTTTTGAGATGTGATATTGATGTAAGGATTAAACAAGGATAAAACAAATGTCAAAGTCAGAGGATCCACTAATGGTATTTCAAATAAGTATAATATAAACTTTTTTTATTACTCAACTGGAAACCACACACAAAGAAGGTTCCAATTGGATTATAAGTTATTAACATGATTATATTAATTATCTTATTTGAGTAATGCCAATACTTGTAAATATGGTTAGGTATTCATGGTGATAACTTATGTTAACAATAAATCAAGTTCCTTTCATAGCATAGATGTCGGTTATATCATACAGTTAGGCTATGAAAGTGCTAAGTATTTGTTGTGCCAAGGGTTGCTCAACACAAATCTAGATTAACCATTTAATAAGCAAGGTATTAAGAGTGAGTAAGATAATAAATATAAAACATGTTAGTATCAAACATTAAAGTCCATGTTGAGTTTATACTATACTTATTCTTACACCATTAGTGTAACCTTTTCACCTTGACATAATAAACTTAGCTGAATATTATGAATAAAAACATAGATAAACAAGATAAGAACATAATTATATAGTATAGTAAAGGAAATGAAAAGTATAAAAAAGAGATTAAGGAAAATATAACATGGAATAAAACTTGAACATTACAAAATACAAAGAAAGAGAGCAAGAGCAAGATCTTGATCTGAAAATCAAGATCCCTAAATGCATGGCAAATGCCTCCTTTTATAGGCCAAAATTCAGAACTATTGATTTGATCACTAATTGTTAAGTGGGTGGCCACCTCTTGACTTGGTAACAATCTTTATCTTCTTGTCTGCAGAAAACATCATTGCTAACATCAGAATTTGAACAGATAGTCTCATTAAAGTTATGGAAAATTGTCTCAGCTTTCCAACAAAACAAGAATGAGGTCATTTCGACTTCTACAACTTGAGATATGGGCTGAACACTAAACAATGTTTGGGCTGCAGGACAAATTCTGACTTCTCTGTTGTTGCTACAATTTGAACTTGAAAACTATCCTTTTGAATCTTGAACTCTTCATAAAAATTTTAGGCCTATGTCTTAGCTTTCTATCCATATAAACCAGATCTAAATCCAAATTCTACAGCTCCAGTTATGATCCAATAACCGAATGGTGTTCCTATTTGAATTCAACCAGCATTTATTTTCTAAGCTTAGCCCTTTCTTTGTCTTCTCAATTTCAGTAGTTAAACTCATCAATCAATCATTTGATTTAGGAAACCTCTCTTTTCGCATATACGCCCCAACCCAATCTCTTGGTTCAAAACTCATATATTTCCTCCTTTTATTGGTTTTGTATGCATATTTCTCATTCTTCTTTTCTATGTGTTTTTTGCTACCTAATTTTTTAATCCATTTTTTAAACAAAAGTTGAAAAAAAAAACAAAAATAGCAAAAAACACAAAAAATATGTTCTTGACCAACTTGAAAATTAGAAACTCTTTCACCAAGTAACCTATTTTTTTAAATCAAATGGTCCACCATAATTCTCTTAATCCAATGATTCATTTTTCTTTGCTTTGTTTCAAATTATCATCAAATGAATGGTTGAAATTTATTCTTGAAATCAAATGGTTAATCTTGGTTTAATCTGCCTTCAAGCTAAAAAAAAAATCACATATAAATAGATGGTCACACACACATACACACAAAAGGTGGGAGAGAGATATTAGAGAGGATAATTTTTTTTAGAGATTTAGAAAAAAAAAGAAAAAGAAAAGAAGGAATTAGTTAAGCACATAAAACAAAAACTATGACCCTCATTATCCTCCATCCCTAAAAAAAGAGAGCAAAAAACAGGAAATGACCAAAATAATTAACTCCTTCCACAACACACAACCAACGACCATCAACCCTTGTAAGTGGCACCACCATCAGTTTTCCTGTCAGCCACCTTCAAATGCCTTTAGCAACAGTAGAAATCTCCTGCTTCAAAAAATAACCCACCGTTAGCATAGTTCTGAAGAGAAAAAAACAGTAAAAATGCTAATACAATTATAATAGCAGCGACTGTCATTCCTTCCCTTTTCTTGTTTTGCCTCTGGGTTTAAAAGACCTTGAGGTCAACACCACCACCGACAATCAGAAGTAAAAGTGATTATGAGATCTTAATAACAACAACAACTTGGTTGATCTACTTGTAAAAGATTTCATAGCAGTCTAGCTCTAGCCATACTTTTTTGATATTGCAACAGTAACAACAATAGCTTCTAGCATCTATAGCTCCCCAAAGTCCCAGCAGCTGTTGATTTCTCATTTGTTTCCTTTAAGAGCAGCAACAACAGTCTCTTCTCAGAAGCTGCGAGAACCTCCATCGTAGTCTTCAAGCTTTAGCACTTCAACACAATAGCTTTGTACCACGTGAACTCCAGTGATATCAGCATCAACATAATAACCCATCAATCTAACCCTCAACTAAAGTCTCCCCATCCATGGCAGCCAACAGCAACATCAGCATTCATTTCATCTTCAATCAACTACAACGATGAAGCATTTTCCTATAGCATCTCACCTTCCAAGCAACGTTTTCTTTAGCAGTAGCAATAAAGGATCTTCCCTAATTACAGCAGCACCAGAAACATTCTTTCTCATAGTCATGGTTTTCTTCAAGTGCAGCAACATTGTAGGCTCTTTCCAGCCAGACCAATAACTCTTTGTAGCATCATCATGAGCCTCTCTAGTGCAACTTTTTTTCATCTCCATTAGCTTTAACTGTGGACCACTACTAGTCACAACCCCTCTTGGTTGAACCAACCATTAACAAAGATTTCCCAGAACCAACAAATGCAATCGTGACATCCTCAACACACGTAACCTTTCTCTTTCTCACGTTTCTTTTGTATGTTATTTTGATGAAATGTAAATAATGGTAGGAGAAAAGGAATGCTGGAAATGCAGACGTGATATGCATGTATTGTTTTTATTGGTTTAATGGGTTATGACATGTTGGGTTGAATGCTAGGTTTCTTTTGACCTAAGCCCAGCCTGCGTGGCTAAGTTGGACCTTTCACCCTCTAAGGTAATGTTTGGTTTGTGAAAAGTTTTACAAAATAAAAAAAATACAATTTTATTTATGGCCATACGGTCAAATCCCTCAAAAATACAAAACTCATATCTTGCATAAAAAAATATGGTGTTTTAGCATTTCTATATAAAATTCAATATTTATATGTGTGTGTGTGTGCGCGCACGCACGCACGCACATGCATTTTGGATTTAATAAATCAGTTTATTAAATCCATAAGAATTTGGTCAATATTTCAATAACCAATAAAAACTTAATTCATGAGAATTAATTGTCAATATTCTGGTATAAATATTGGACATATACGCAGGTTGATATTTAAATATTAGGAAGTGACTAGAAAATTCTCGAAATTATTCTGAATATTCACCAATTTTAATTAAGAGTATTTTTCAGCACAACATATGAGTTGTGGAAAACCCTTTCACCTTCCAGGATAGGTGAACCCTATAAAGGCACCTAGATAGATCTTTTCATAAGAATTTATTTGGATATACGAGTTCATAATGAATTTGAAAAGCTAGATTTATTCATGTGAATGAATCTTCACCCTGAGCCATAGATTGACCACCAATTAACAACCCATCAAAATCTTTAAACCACATTCAAACCACACATTACAACTTACCTCAAGTAGGGTATGCTAAAGGTGCTAATACATTCCCTAACTACAACCAGTCTCTTATTCTTAGAATCTCTGATAAAACTAGTACACCTAAGTTTCCTAGCGACCCTCAACCAAACAATTAGGTGGCAAATCCTCAAAACTCCAGCATCGCGCTTCCCCATGTGGTAGAATAACAACTCCACTGGGAACGATATTGTTTCTGACAATATTAGACTAAGCTTTGTGTGTTTTGTGTGGTTTATTTGTTTTGATGTGTTTAGATTTTTGTATTTGGCTTAATATATTTTATTTATGCTTTAGCATATTTTATTCTGCTCATGCATGTATGCTTTCATGCATCATTAGTTTATTTGAGATATTTCACTTTATGATACGCACATGGAAACTTCAGGTTAGGTAGGGGAGTAACGACTTACTTTACAACTTTTAGTTAACGTTTAAGTTTGTGAAACCATCCAACTATTTGTTGAGAGCTTGGACTGGTAATGATTGGTATATGTGTCATCTCATTACATGCTAGGCCCCAAAATTGCCTTTATGAGGGTGATCATTAGGACAGTGAAAGATCTTTTTTAAAGACCAAGTAGTAAACTTATCCCTTGTCTTACATAAAAGGATTACAGCCTGTCTTTAGGGTGTATGCTTCCTACACATGTTTCATCAAGGCAAACCCTTCTTGAAGCATATTGAATTCAGGACTTACGAGTGACACAATGGTCGTCTGAGGAAATTTTCATTGTAGAGTTTGGGCAATAATCAAAATTCTTATTCATCATATAAGAGTTACGACCATGTGTCACCCTTTGAAAGGCGAGTTTATCATATAAAAACATGCTCATAGGAAGGATAGGTCGACCTTGTAATTAGGAAGCTCCAAGTTTTCCAACCCCACAATCAGGAAGTATGAGGTTAACCCTACAATCAGGAAATATCAAGTTCAAACCTTACGATTGGAATATATCAATTCAACCTTGTCATTAGGAAGGATAGGTCAACCCTACAATCAGGAAGCACCAAAAAATTCAACCTTGTCATCAGGAAAAGTATATAGGTGAACCCTATAATAAGGAATCACCAGGAAAGTTTAAGGAAAACTTAATCAAACCCTATCATCAAGAAGAAAGAAAAGGAAGCACCCTGGCATTAAAAATCCTTTTTTTAACCCTGTAATCAGGAAGAAAAGTGAGAACTATTAGGAAATTCTCAAGAAAAGAAAAAAGTTCAAACCCTATCATCAGGAAGAACAAGAAAAGGCATATTATCAAGAATTTAAGTTTTGGGAAACCTGTCATCAGGAATCTCAATTTTCAATTCTACAATCAAAATGTTTGGGATTTATTCAAATAATTAAAGATACCCTTAGAAAGTTTTAGTTGAAGAGGATCCCAAAGATTCAACATTTCAAGTCAAATAAGCTGAAAAAAGAAGATAGTTGTGCAGGAAAATAGTTGTGAGAATAAGGTTCTCCTAGTAGACAAAGATATTTGTTTTAGTTAAAGGGAATCCCCAGATTGAGATTTCAAGTTGATTGAGCTATAAACAAAGATTTTGGTTCTTATTAAAAGAAAATCATCAAATTAGGATTTCAGGTTAATTGAGTTGCAAACAAAGAGTTTGGTTGTAGTTAAAGGAAATCACTAGATGGGATCTTAAGTTGACCGAACTTTAAAAAAAAAAGACTAAGGTTCTGGTTAAATGGGGTCTCTAGTCAAGATTTCAGATTGACCGAACGAAAGTCAATATTTTGGTTCTGGTTAAAGAGAATCGCCAGATTGGAATTTCAGGTTAACCGAACTATAAACAGTTTAATCATAGTTAAAGGGGATTACAGCAAAGACAGAGTTTCAGATCAACCAAACTAGAAGCTTTGAAAAGATTAGTTTTGGAAGAACAATTAATTTGTCTTTACAAACTTACTACGCAAAGCACTTAACAAGTCTTTCCTCTATAAGTATTGGCTAACAATTTTAAGAGAAATCAATTATATGTAAAGAACAATGTTCTACCAACCAACTCCCTAGGAGATGGCTAAATACCCAGATCCTAGTTTGAATTGCAAAATGGGCAAGTAGCTTGTGAAAAACATACCAGTTTTGAATTTTTAAAATGGACATTTCGCTCATGAAAATAGATCAATTTCAGGGAAGCATGAACACTTGCTGAAGTTCTTTTTGGAATTTGAAAAGGGCAGGTCACCCATGGAAATAGTCTGATTTCTTTAAATGGGCAAGTTGCCCGTGAAAATAGATCAATTTTTGAATGGGCAAGTCGCTGTGAAAATAAACCAATTTTTAAGAAGGGCAAGTCGCCCTTGAAAATAGATCGGTTTCTTTAAATGGGCAGGTCGCACGTGAAAATAGACCAGTATTTTAATAGGCATGTCGCCCATGAAAATAGACCATTTCTGAAAAGGATGAGTTGCCCATGAAAATAGACTGGTCTTTAAATGGATAGGTCGCCTGTGAAAATAAACTAATTTTTGAAAAGGGTGGGTTGCCCATTAAAATAGATCGGTTTCTTTAAATGGTCAAGTCACTTATGAAAATAGATTAGATTTTAAAAGGGGGCAGGTCACTCATGATCACGAGACCGTTTTCCTTAAAAGAGCAAAGTTTTTGGATTGGTGGGTCACCCAGCAAGTCGGGCAAACATTTTGTCTTTACAAACTTACTACGCAAAAAATTTAACAATCTTTCTTATATAATTATTGTAAATAGAAGGCATCTGTTGCTACCTAATTTTTTACCTCGTTTATGAAAAAAAACAAAAAAAAACCTAAAAAATATATTTTTGTCATATTTGCGTCGTTTTTGACATCTTTTCTAAAGAATTTAAAATAAAATAAAAAAGATAAAAAAAAAAAAGAAAAAGAAAAAGAAAGATAAAAATATGCATTTAATTTTTAGTCATCTAGTTATAATTATGGAAGGGAGAGGACCAACTTGAAAATTAGAAACCCTCTCACCAAGTAACCTTTTTTTTTTTTAATCAAATGGTCTACAATCATTCTCTTAATCCAAGGATCCGTTTTTCTTTTCTTTCTCTCCAAGTTAACAAATGAATGGTTGAGTTTTATTTTTGAAATCCAATGGTTAATCTTGGCTTGCTTTGCCTTTAAGAAAAAAAAAACCCCTTATAAATAGGTTTACACACACACACACACACATAAAAGGTTGGGGGAGAAAGATTTGAGGGGATAATTTTTTTGAGAGATTTTAGAAAAATAAAACAATTAGTTGAGCACAGGAAAAAAAAACCATGACCCTTATTGTCCTCTCTCCCTTGAAAAGCCAAGCAAAAAAAAGAAACTAAAATAATTAACTCCTTCCACAACACACCATCAGCAACCATCAACCCTCGTGAGTGGCACCACCACTAGCTTCCTTGTCCATCACCTTCAAAGGCCTTCAGCAGCAGCAAAAATCTCCTGCTTCAGCTAAAAATAGCCCACTGTTAGCAAAGTTCTGTAGAGAAAAAAAAATAAAAATGTTAATACAGTGACAATAGCAGCAATTGTCATTCCTTCCCTTTTCTTGTTTTGTCTATGGGTTTAAAAGACCAGCAACACCACCAACAACCAGTAGTAAAGGTGATGGGGAGAGCTCAATAACAACAACAATAACTTGGTTAATCTCTTTGAAAAAGATTTCACAACAGTCCAGTCATACCCTTTTGATATTGCAACAATAATAACAATAGCTTCCAACATTTGTAGCTCCCCAAGGTCCCAGTATCTGTTGATTTCTCTTTTGTTTCCTTCAAGAGCAACAACAATAGTCTCTCCTCAGAAGTTGCGAGAACCTCCATTGTGGTCTTCCAGCTCTAGCACTTTAACACAACAGCTATGCACCACGTGAACTCTAGCGATATCAGCATCAATATGACGACCAATTAATCCAACCAGCAGCTCAATTAAAGTCTCCCTATCTATGGCAACCAACAACAACAACAACATTCATTTCATCTTCAATCAACTGCAACAATGAAGAATTTTTCTACAGCAACTTACCTTTCAATTAGCGTCATCTTTAGCAGTAGCAATAAAGGATCTTCCTCCATCACAGTAGCACCAGAAGCATTCTTTCTCATAGTCATGCTTTTCTTCAGTAGCAGCAACACCGTAGGCTCTTTCTAACCAGACTAGTAACTTTTGGTCGTGGCACCTTGAGCGTCTCTAGTGCAACATTTTTCATCTCCAGCAGCTTCAACCGTGAACCACTACTAGCTGCAACCTTTCTTAGTTGAACCACCACCATCAACAAAGATTTCCCAGAACCAACAAATTCAATCGTGACATCCTCAACGTAAGTCACCTTTCTCTTTCTCATGTTTTTTTTTTTTGCATGAAATGTAAATAATGGTGGGAGAATAGGAATGCTAGAAATGCAGACGTGATATGCAAGTATTTTGTTTTTGTTGGTTTAATGGGTCATGGCATGTTGGGTTAAATGCTAGGGTTTTTTTTACCCAAACCCAGCCCGCGTGGTTGAGCTGGACCTTTTAGCCTCTAAGGCAATGTTTGGTTTGTGCAAATTTTTACAAAATAAAAAGATATGATTTTATTTGTGGGCATACGATTAAATCTCTCAAAAATAAAAATAAAATCATAAATTGCTTAAAAAATAAAATATATGGTGTTTTAGCATTTCTATACAAAATTCAAAAAATATATATTTGCATACCTACAAGTAGGCTAATATTTATATATCAGGAATTCACTAGAAAATTCTTGGAATTATTCTAAATATTCACCAATTTTAATTGAGAGTATTTTTCACCATAATACTCGAGTTGTGGAAAACCTTTCCGCCTTTTAGGATAGGTGAACCCTATTAGGGCACCTAAATGGATTATTTCCATAAGAATTTATTTGGGCACACGAGCCCATAATGAATTCGAAAAGCCAAATTTATTCACACGATTGAATCTTTACCCTGAGCTATAGATTGACCAATGGTTAGGAACCCATCAAAATCTTTAAACCACATTCAGATCACACATTGCAGCTTACCTCAGGTAGGGTACACTAGGGGTACTAATATCTTCTCTAGCCACAACAAATCTCTTACACTTAGAATCTCTAATAAAATTAGTACCCTCGAGTTTCTTAGCAACCCTGAACCAAACAACTAGGTGGCGACTCCTCGACACCCCGACATCGTGCGTCCATGTGCGAAAGTGTTCTCGTACCATAGCATGCAAATCTTTCACCAATTATGTTTTTCTTCATGATAAATCATCAATAACCACATTCTTCTTATCTTGCTTATATTTAATCACATATTGGCTTTTTAAGTGCTTCAAAGACTAATGATTGGTATGGATCACAAACTCTCTAAGCCAACATTAATGTTGTCAAGTTTCCAAAGACCTTACTAATGCATACAACTCTTTGTCATAAGTTGAATAATTAAAAGATGCACCATTAAGTTTCTCACTAAAATAAGCGATAGGCCATTTCTCCTATGTCATAATAGCTCCAATGCCTATTCCTGAAACATCACATTTAATCTCAAAATCTTTATTAAAATCAAGTATAGATAACAATGGTGTCGAAACTAATTTTGCTTTCAATAAGTTAAAAGCATTCTTTTGTTTATCACCCCTTTGAATCCTACTGATTTCTTAACTATTTTAGTCAATTATGCGGCTAGTGTACTAAAGTTTTTAATAAACCTGCTGTAAAGACTAGTTAAATCATGAAAACTTCTAAAAATTATGATTGATTTAGGTGTAGGTCATGCTTGTATAGCCTTAACCTTAGCTTCATCCATTTCTATACCCAAAGACAAAGTGGACCTATGTGTTAGCAATGAAGCAAGAGTTGTTGTATTAGTTGTAGAAACTTATTACTTAACTTTTTAAGTGGGCTGATACTAGAACT
>Ga0325411_1007193_pt1 | contig 12152 bp, 3 predicted proteins | sample PopdelMetagenome_13_FD_206181 | JGI IMG/M metagenome (GOLD analysis project Ga0325411, IMG submission 206181) | Populus deltoides microbial communities from Bellville, Georgia, United States - Xylem-PdIQD-R4 | ecosystem: Host-associated > Plants > Phyllosphere > Stem > Wood/Secondary xylem... | reverse complement strand
TCTTGGCAACGCGTTCTTTTGAATTATGAGTCACGCCCCATCCAAATCTGATAGCCATCTTCTCCAAGACCAGTGCATTCTTTATGAAATATTCCGCCATTTCTATCTCCGAGAAATCCCCTTCAAAATCTACACACTCAATCACTTTAAGGCTTGACCTCATGCACCGTGGCGCGAATTCAGGATTTCGCCATTTGGGAATTACCGAAGAATTAAGGCATACAAGACTTCGCCATTTGGGAGTATCCTTAGCCTGAACGGTTAAAGCCAGTAAGAAGAAGAACAATACCGATCATGCTTCCAGAAAACATTGCGCACGTATTTATCTTGTAGGAACTAACCTTGTCCTTGTATAGGATGAAGACTTCCAGCTTAACAGAGCATTTGAGTATCTCATGCAAAACCATCCAACGACAATCTCCACTAGCTTCAATCTCCAAACGAGTCAAGTTCTGAAAATTAGGCAGATCTTCGAAGCAAGGCAACTTCTTACGAACCGCGTTTGATAAAATCTGTATAGGGGTAAACATGTGAGGGGGTGCGTCATCAGACCACTGAAAATTTAAGCACAACAGTAAAATGAGGAAGAAACTTACCCTCATAGTAGTCCCACACAAGCGTAAGATCCTGACAATAGGCATGATCAGTCTCAAGAACTGAACCGCCATGTCAATATAACTATCTAATTGTATGATGAAGAAATGTGTAAAAGCAACACTGATGGATGCCTCGACTAGTGAGCACGGAAGTTGCTGCATGTTTAACTCCTCGGACACGAAATCAGTTAGTATAAGAAGCTCTAGGTTTGGGGTATCAAGAGTGAGTGCTCTGCAACCAGGATCCTTCCTGTAATAACGAATACGCGTGAATCTTATGGTCAAGCGTTTCAGTGAGCTTGAGCATACACGTAAAGCGTTCCTGGATTGACAATATTCATGTTCGATTTTCAGTTCTTCAAGGACTGGGGAACCTGCTAATAGTTTCTCTATGGAAGCAAGATCGTCAAGCATCGGGAGTCCTTCAAGATGAAGGACCTTGAGACATGAAAAGCGCACACCAACACCAAGAAGATCAATAGCAATTCCATATCTAAGGTTCAAAACCACTAATTTCTCACAACTAAAAACTCTCCGAGGCAACGGAACACGAGTAAGTAGGGGTATCCAAAGTATAAGCTCCTCAATATTGTCCTTAATCGCTGCATCAATCCATTGACTTAATCGGGAAGAAGGATAGTTTCCATGTACGCGGAGACGAAATTTTGTAATGGAGTTTTCACGCGAGTTATGAAGATAAAAGAACCTATCCATGAAATTCCCAAAGATGATCTTACTTTTCGATGTGCGATCATCAAAATCAAAATTGGAAAGTGATCTCCAGAGTTCTCTCCAACTTTTGGACAAAATGCAGGTACACAGAGCATCTTTAGTAGGAAGAAACGAGAGTATATGACCAATTATCACATTAGGCAAGCTACTAATCATATCTTTATTCACCTCCTCGCAGCGTTTTCGTTTATCGTCTTTGGCCATTGTCTGGAAAGGTGAAAAAGATCAAATCTTTAAAATCAAAGTAACTTAAAAGAACCCAACAAATCATACAACACTTGGAATAATATAAGAGGAAAATCGTTAATCAAATTATAATATCATTTGTAAAATAAATTAAAGAAATGAAAGGAGAAACCAGTTAGAATTAGAAGAAAGATGCATGTTGTTGAATGGTTCGAAGAAAAAGAGAAAATTACACAAAAAAAAAAAAAAAGTCCAAGAAAGGAGGACAAGATCAACCAAGAAGGTATGAATTAAGAAAAAGAAACTAAACACTAACCAGGATTAACAGAGAGGACTTTATTGGGGCAAAGATATTAGTTTTTCTGAGGAGAATCAATGGTGATAGTGCAGTTTGGCCTGGGCTTGACTTGACAGTGATGGCGATGTAATCCTAGCCAGCTATCGACAGCAATTCAGAGAGAAGGAAGAGAAAGAGAGAGGAGGGGATCAGGAGGATTTATACAGTGAGCTCCAAGGCTGCCTCCAACGAACCTCTCTCATGAACAAGTGACACGTGTTAATATAACTGAAGGAATCTCCTAGCTAGCAACTAACAAGCTACCTATTAATTTGAGGCATCCACAGGTATGCACGTTTCTCATAAATGAAAAATACACTAGTAGATACTGATCTAAATACTCACGTTAAATTAAATATATATATATATATATATATATATATATATTAAATGTATTATCTTATAAATTTAATAAATTATTAATTTATCATATTAATCTGAAATATTACTTATTTGTGATTATTAATGTATTAAGTATTACAAGTTTATGTATTCGGTATGATATGGTTTTTGCTAAGCTGTGTTACAATCTCTTCATCAATTCTACAGAATTACCCTCCTCAAACTTTTTTTTTTCAAAAAAAATATAACTAATAATATATTTTATAAAGTGTCCCTTGACCATACCAGACTTTCAATCAGTAATTTTTGAATAGATTTTTTAAATTTATTTGAATATATGTATACATATTTTTGTTTATAATTTTAAAATGTGTCCATTGTTTTTAAAATCTTTTGTGTGGATGAATTTTATTTTTTAAAATAAGTTTTTTTTTCTAAATGATATTTATAATATATGTAGTCTTGCATAGTATTTTTTTTACTTTTATTTTATTCAATCAATTTGATATATGTGACTATTTCTATTATTATTTTATAAAATAAAAAACTTATTTTAATAAATAAATTTAGTAAGTATAATCGGGTAAATGTTACATCTAGCAAAATTAAATATCTTGATTTATATGTCCCTCAATTTTTTCAATTTTATTTTTAGTTATTTTTTATAGCTTTTTTTTTCATTTATTAGCATATATAGTTATTGATTTATTTGATTATATGTATACATATTTTTGTTTATAATTTTTTAACTATAAAAATATGTTGAAAAAGCTAGTATATAAATTTTTTTGTTGAAAAATAAAAACTAGCCCACAACAAAATGTAGATAAGTATCTAATTAATTAACAAAACTCTAAAACATGTCGGATTTCTACTATAGAGTGAAATACTGTGAACTGTAAGTGCTTTCATTGTGGATTGCACTATTTGATAAAAAAAAAATCAACAGAGGGATCAATGAATTACTATATACATAGAGTGGTTTCAATGTGGATTGCACTATAGATTTATTGTGGACACAGACACATTGTATTATGAACGACATTGTAGCAATGAAGTCTTCGCACTGTGGACAACACTGTAGGACCCTAGGGGGTGTTCCTTGCTATGTTTTTGGTCAAGAATTGAGGTCGGGGATGTTGCCTTCTCTGTAAAGAGCTGTCAAGCCAGACCCAAGTCGCTTTCAAAAGGTGCAGCCAGAGCCACCAACTATACCTAATTAAATTTTTTGAGTGTTGCCTTCTTTGATTTAAATTTATTTTTGAAAATAAATTGGCGAGAATTTTTTATATTGTACAAAGGTTGGGTGATGATAATATTTTTTTCATTTTAGGTTGGGTTGAATTTCTTAATTAAATCATGTTTGATTTTGCGTTTTAAAAATTCTTTGAAAACAATTTGACAATTTTTAAGTTTTTTTCTTTACTTAAAATTAATATATTTTTTTTATATTTTTTTATATTATTTTTAAAAATATATGTTGAGCCAAGAAATTTTAAAATTTTTAATTTTTTTTCTTTATTTCAAAATAATATCTTTTTTTGATGTTTTTGTATTATTTTTTAAATAAAATATATTGAGATTGTGTGTAACTGGCGAGACCCAAGAAATTTTTTTAAAAATTTTTTCTCTTTACTTTAAGTGAATATTCTTTTGATATTATTTTTAAAAAAATTATACTGAGATTGGGTCTGGTTGTGTAGTCAGACCCATGGCTGCATTGGACTCTGTCTATTAGCATGACACAATAGTGTTGGGCCCTACTCTAGCAGAACCCAACGCTTAATTGAGCTCTGCTTTAATATTGAATCTTTTTGTAAGTAGAACCCAATAGCTTGGGCTATGCCAAGTAGTAAGACCCAACAATAATGGGCTCGACCTTCTAGCAGGATTCAAAGTGCGTTGCTACACCAAGATGATTGGGTACTGGTCGGCTAATAGCACTTGACAATGCAGCAGGCATCAGAAACAGAAGCTCAGTAGCAATTCATTTTAGCAACTGCACAGGCTATAAACAAGCCTATAAGGTATTTTTTCTCTAAAAGAGAGAGATTCATACTTATCAATATTACAAGGGAAAGAAAAGCTCCGAAACCAAAAAGGGATATCTTGATTTGCTTGCCTACTTAATTGCTTCCTAAACAGGATGTGCATTTCTCCTGGAACAGGCTGGCTTACGGGGCTACAGGGAACCAGAAATGCATGGAAGTGGCACTCCAATAGGCACTGAAATTAGATTTCTTTTATTTAAATTTATTTTTCAAAATAAATTGACGAGATGTTTTTAATATTGACCAAAAGTTAGGTGATGAGAAATATTTTTTTTAAAAATTTTTTAATTAAATCATGTTTGATTTTGCGTTTTAAAAATTCTTTATAAAAATTTGATAATTTTTAAGTTTTCTTCTTTACTTCAAATTAATATTTTTTTTATGTTTTTGTATTATTTTTTTAAAAAACTTTGTTGAGATTGTGTCTGGCTGCGAAGTCAAACCTAAGAAATTTTAAATTTTTAAATTTTTTCTTTATTTTAAAATAATTTTTTTTATGTTTTTGTATTATTTTTTAAATATATATATTTTAAAAAATATATTGAGATTGTGTCTGGCTGAGAAGGGAGACCCGAGAAATTTATTTTTTTTAATTTTTTTCTCTTTACTTCAAATTAATATTCTTTTTAATCCTTTTGTATTATTTTTTTAAATGTTATTTTTAAAAAAATTATACTGAGATTGGGTTTGGCTGTGTATTCAGACTCATGGCAGCGTTGGGCCTTGCCTACTAGTAGTATCACCGCTGCTGGGTTCTTCTGCCAAGCATGACCCAATGATGTTGGGCCCTGCTGCCCAGTAGCGGTGGGCCCAGATGGGTACTCGGTTGTTCGGTCATTCTACCAAGACCCAAGTTTATTAGGTATAGCTCTGCCGCTAGACTCAATGATAGTGGGTCTGGCTACTTAGCAGCGGTAGGCCCAACTGTCAGCAGCAGGACCTAAGAAAGTTGGGTTCTATTGCCACTAGGACCCCACAGCGGTGGACAATTGGATTCGCACCCAAGTTTATTGGGTATGGCTTTGTCACCAGACCCAATAATAGTAGGCTGGCTTCCCAGTAGTAGTGGGCCCAACTTCCTTTACTTCAACTTATAAGAATAAGATAACATCTTTTTAATATGGGATAAAATTTTTTTTGAAGTTATCTTTTAAATTTAATTGTTTACAACATGTATAACCTACATACATATAGATTATTTCTTAATTTTTTTCATATAATTTATTAAAATCTCAAATATCTTTTTTTTCAATTTTCTCAGTTTGATCCAAGTCAACCCGTGTGATCCTAGACCCGGTCTTTTGGCCGGGTCAACCCCCAAGTTGGGTTTCATAACTATAGTTGTCATGAAAATATATTTTTTAATTTTTTATATTTTTTTCTATTCGAGAATTTTTAAATCCAGCAACATACCAGACAACAATAGCGAACATATTACTGTTTAGAAATTGGTTAATAATTAATTAGTGGTTAGAAATTAGAATGGGTGGTTAACAAGAGAAGAAAATTAACAACCATTTTTTTTTCTTTTTTTTCTTCTTTTGGGAAAGGCCACTTAATTGGTATTCGAGATGAATGCTAGTGTCTCGTATATTTATTTAGTGACCATGATCAACCTTTAATCATAATCGACCAAGATCAAAGTTTTATATGGTTTAGGTTTTTCATGTTTAGATTTATTTTTATTCAAAAAAGTCAATTTAAGATCTATATATATAAATAACTTCATGTGTTATTTCATGGGGAGGGATTAAGATTAATATTATTGATTTTAGAAATTTCATCAAAACATAGAGTTAAGGATTTTGTCATTAACTTTGAGTTATAACATTAAGGTTTGGAATTCTTAATTCTATATTATGTTATACACTTCATGATTCATATGAGAACTTCCTCAACGTGTAATATAATATAAATTATAATTTGAAATCTTACCTAACATGTTAAGTTTTTTGATTGAGATGATTATACGATATGATATCAGAATTTTAATAATCAAGTGGTCATGAATTCAACTTATTATTTTTATTTATTTGATAAAATTAAACATAAAATAATGCATATAAATTTTAAACTCAAAAAATTTTTAATTAAAAAAATATATTAAAAAATAATATAAATTATATTTTAAAATTTCAACTAACAACTTAAATTTTTAAACTAGATTGGATAACACATAACACCCAGAGCTACAAGGCTAAGAGAAATTTGTTCCTTAACCAATGTAGTCTGTTATGATAATATTGCAATCACAAGTTAGTGATGCCTATACAGACGAATGACGGGTGCCAATGGAGAAAATATGGGCAAAAAATTGCAAAATCATCCCAACCCTACCCTGCGATATAAGTTTTTTTGTTAGGCCAGTTTTTTTTAGAAAAAAGTTTGATTGAGAAGCACCATAAATAAAATACTTAGCATGATAATTATATTATTGCTCAAATTTTAAATAGTTTTTAAATGAAATTATATACCTGATATGCAAAAACAAAATGAAATAAAAACGTGCCCATGAATATTCAATCAAAATAATTTTTTTGTTCTTTTTAATAGAATTTTTACATGATTTAATTTATCACATTAATTATTATTTTTTGCTTTCAATTACATATAAAATAATGAGACATTATTTTAATATTTTTTTTTATTAAAACTTGTTTTTAGATCTTGATAAGTTTTTGTTTTAAAAATTATGTTTCCGGTTAAAATAAAGCTTTTGTTAAAATAATAAAGAAATGAAATTTAGATTTAAGAGATATATTTTTCTCTTTTATTTCAAATGATTGAAACTTTTAAGAAACCTTTATCTTAATTATTGTTGTTTTTTATTAAAAAACAATATGTTCTAATATATAAAAATATGTTTTATTCCAAAAAAAAAAAAACAAGAATGCTCATTCTAACAAAATACTTTTTTAATTGAAAATTTATTTTTGTTGTCTTCTTTTCAAATATATATTTTAATTTTAAAAGAGTTAAATAAAGAATATTTTGATAGTTAGCGTACGCATGAAAAAATAACATTTTAAAATTTAAATGAAAAAACCAGTATATATATAAAACTTCTTTCTGAAAAAAAAAATCTAGTTGACAACCAAAACGTGGGTTCAAGTATAAGATTTTAAAATTTTCTTCAAAACATAGAGTTAAGGATTTTCTCTGTAGTTTTGAGTTATAACATTAGGTTTGAGAATCCTTAGTTCTATCTTACGTTGTTAACATAGATTCTACCTGGGACACTTTAATAATGGCTTGAATATGAATCAACCGACAGAACATTGAAATTTAATTTGAAGAATATAAAAGTGCATGTCGTCCACCACTAAAAACATTATTAAATTAAACACAATTAATTGATGCATAACATTAGCTAGTGTTGATTTTTTAATACCCAAATATATTTCTTTCTCTCTGATTATCTAAGTTTTTTAAAAAAATTTAATTAACCTGATCATGCATAGAAGAGATCAAAGGAAGTAGAAGCAGAGATAAAAAAGAAATCATCCATATATGAACATCATAGGTTTACGTTCTCTCCACCTCGTTCAGCAATCTCTAACCGAAAAGGATGCCGGAAAAAAAAAAAAAAGGAAGAAAAGAAAGAAAAAAAGAATCCTCAAGGTGAAAATACAATTCGACATGCTTTGGAGCCCCGACGACACACTGTCAACCTCTCGGCAACACGCTCTTTAAAATCATGAATCATTTTCCATCCATATTCGATAGTCATCTTCTCCAAGACCAACGCATTCTTTATGAAATATTCAGCCATTTCTATCTCCCCCAACTCGCTTTCAAAACCTACATACTCGATCACCTTAAGGGATGACCTTAAGCACCGGGGCACGAATTCAGGATTTCGCCATTTGGGAGTTTTCTCTGTCTGAATGATAAAAAAGTTAGTAAGAAGAACAATACCGATCTTACTTCGAGAAAACATAGCTTAGGAGAGCACATTATAGGAACTAACCGAGTCCTTGTATAAGATGAAGACTTCCAACTTGGGAGAGCATTTGAGTATCTCATGCAAAACCAGCCAACGATCATTTCCACTAGCTTCAATCTCCAAACGAGTCAAATTCTGAAAATCAGGAAGATTGCCGACACAAGGCAACTTCTTATGAACTGCGTCTGATAACGTCTGTAAAGGGGATGTCTATGTGAGGGAGGGAATGATCAGACCATGGAGAAATTAAGCACAACAGTAAAATGAGGATGAAACTTACCCTCATAGTAGTATCACACAAGCGTAAGATCTTGACAATTGTCATGATCGGTCTCAAAAGATGCACCGCCATGTCAATATAATCATCTACTTGTATGGTGAAGACATGTTTATAAGCAACACTGAGAGCTGCCTCGACTAGTGAGTACGGAATCTGCAGCATGTTTAACTTCTCGGACACGAGATCAGTTAGTTTAAGAAGCTCGAGGTTTGGGGTATCAAGAGTAAGTTCTCTGCAACCAGGATCCTTCTCGTCATAAGCAACGAATGGGAATCTTATGATCAAGCGTTTGAGTGAGCTTGAGCATATACGTAAAACGTTCCTGGATTCACAATCTTCATGTTCGATTTTCAGTTCTTCAAGGACTGGGGAACCTGCTAATAGTTTCTCTATGGAAGCATGATCATCAAGCATCGGGAGTTCTTGAAGATGAAGGACCTTGAGACATGGAAAGTGTACACCAACACCAAGAAGATCAATATCAATTCGATAACCAAGGTCCAAAATCACTAACTTCTCACAGCTAAAAATTCTCCGAGGCAACGGAACATGATCCGCTGTGTATATCCAAAGTTTAAGCTCCTCAAGATTGTCCTTAATTGCAGCAGAAATCCACGCACTCATACGGGAAGAAGGATAGCTTCCATTTACTCTGAGACGAAATTTTGTAATAGAGTTTTCACGAGAGTTGTGAAGGTAACAAAACCTATCCATGAAATTCCCAAAGATGATCTTACTTTTCCATGTGCGATCATCAAAATCAAAATTGGAAAGTGATCTCCAGAGTTCTCTCCAACTTTTGGACAAAATGCAGGTACACAGAGCATCTTTAGTAGGAAGAAACGAGAGTATATGACCAATAATCACATTAGGCAAGTCACTAATCATATCTTTATTCACCTCCTTGCAGCGTTTTCGTCTATCGTCTTTGGTCATTGTCTGGAAAGGTGAAAAAGATCAAATCTTTAAAATCAAAGTAACTTAAAAGAACCCAACAAATCATACAACACTTGGAATAATATAAGAGGAAAATCGTTAATCAAATTATAATACTTGGAATAATATAAGAGGAAAATCGTTAATCAAATTATAATATCATTTGTAAAATAAATTAAAGAAATGAAAGGAGAAACCAGTTAGAATTAGAAGAAAGATGCATGTTGTTGAATGGTTCGAAGAAGAAGTGAAAATTACACAAAAAAAGGTCCAAGAAACGAGGACAAGATCAACCAAGAAGGTATATAATTAAGAATAAGAAACTAAAAACTTACCAAGATTAACAGAGAGGACTTTATCGAGGTGAAGAGATTAATTTTTCCGAGGAGAATCAATTTCGCCTGGGCTTGACTTGACAGTGATGGCGAAGTAATCCTAACTAGCTAGGTAGCAGCAATTCAGAGAAAAGGAAGAGAGAGAGAAAGAAGAGGGAATAACGAGAAATTTATACAGTGAGCTCCAAGGATGCCTTTAACCAACTTCTCTCATGAACGAGTGACACGAATTAATATAACCGAAGGAATCTCCTAACTAACAACTAACGAGCTAACCATTTTTTTTTATATACAGCTGCATCACTCCACACATTTGTACTCCATCTAGATTGAAGGCTAGTGTTATGCCACAGGTCAACTGAAAAAAATAATAACATAAAAAAAGAATGTTCACATTTAGAAAATTTATCATCATTGATAAAATATAAATTATTAATGGATTTATCGATCAAAACTTGTCAACAGGAGAGGTTCTCGCTAGAGATTTTAGTTCTATCAGTAATTCAATCGGTAAAATAACTTACTGATAGAAATACCGATAAAATTATAATTGATATTTTACAAAAATATAACAATTTTACAAAAAAAAAAAAAAGTTGACATGGTTTTTCCAGACTCGCCTGATCACCATAGAGTTTGCCTCGTTCCAACAAAAAAAATTATAATTATTTTTGCAAAATAATTAGTTTCTAAATTTTAATATATGTGATATATGTGAGTGTGTGTATGTGTTAACTAAAACTATTAATTATTTATCTACTAATTTTTAAATTTTCCTCACCAAGCCTTGTATATAGACATTTATTCAAGATGCTCTCTAAGCTAATTCCATTGAAACCAAGGCATTTATACTGATATTTTCATTGTCAAAGTTATCGTGTGAGCAACTTTTATATTTGTGAACCTAAAAAGCAATTAATTAATGAAAAATATATAAATACTTAATCAATTCATTAATTAATATTATACACGAGAAAAAGTTTTTTCTTAGATGTTGTGATTTGGCTTCCATTATGATATAAACTTGCCAGAAAAAGGTTCTCTTCCAGACAAAATGTCAGATTTACAACATGTATTTGACGAGCCTGAGTTGGTAGCATGTACAACAGATGCCTCTTCATAATCGGCACCTAAATACACCTAAGGTTTAGCAACATTATTGCTTGAAGAAGTATAAGCACTCCTTCTCAACAATGAACTTTTTTCTCGGTATTTAAACAATATAACTAAAACATAAAAAACAAGAAAATAAATAATGAAGGATATTCAATTCAATTCTTAATCTATGGTTTATGTGTGTTTTGTATTAGTGCATATATCTATTTTTAACAAAATCTTGGCAACATCTCCCTGTATGAGACTCTACCTAAAAGATTCTGAAATTTTGAATATCATTTTTGTCGATACATGATATCACGGGACACCTATATTTTTTTCGGTATTGAAAAAAAAATTAGGAAAAATAAAGATTTTATTAGAGTTGTCATCTAGTAATTTGAGGGAACTAGAAATTCTAACTTAGATATTGGTCCCAAAGATTCAAGTGTTGGGTTAATTATGATTAAGAAAAGATAAACACCACCCTTCAAACATTCTTTCAAGTGAAAAGTTACCCTTGTGTTTTCTCTAATTTTATTCAAATGTTATAATATTCTTAGCTTATTTGCAATTTATTTTTTAGAGTTAACGTCGGTCCCTAAAAATAGGAGATATATCAAAAAATAACATCAGTCTCTAAAAATAAAAAACTTTTCAAAATATTGATGTTTAACCCTAAAAAAAAGAGTTATATCTAAGTTGCAAAAACAAAAAAGGTATAATCCATATTTGTTTTTTAAATTTTGATATCGATCCTACTTTTTTATATAAAAAAAAGACATGTTGAAGAATAATATTTCTCCCTAAAAAGAAAGATTATGTTGGAATCGCTAAAAAATGAGCATGACCCATATTTGAGAATTGAGCTTTAAACCCACGCACGACGATGGGATAAATTGGGTGTTGGACCATATTGTCATTTTTTATATATTTATTTCGGGTATTTTACAAAATACAAAAAAAAATACAAATACATGTATAAAAAAAACAAATTAAATACCCCTACAAGTCCTCAAAACTACCCTTGAATTTCACCATAAATTATAAAAATACCCTTGGTGGAGCGTGTAGCTCACACATGGCCACTATTGGAGGGGTTAAATTTTACGGTGATATTTCGGGCAAACAAGGTTAGCTTCTGGTAGATTGTGGTGAGAGGATTCCTATGGTAGTGGTGATGTTGGTCATTGATGGTTGAAGAGAGAGATTCGATGGTCTAAAGCTTTGGGTGGCTGAAGGTAATTATGGACTTTTTCCATAAAGATAAGGTGGAGAAGGAGATGAAGACCACCTGGGGTTTGCTCGCGAGGAGG
>Ga0325411_1007190_pt1 | contig 12157 bp, 7 predicted proteins | sample PopdelMetagenome_13_FD_206181 | JGI IMG/M metagenome (GOLD analysis project Ga0325411, IMG submission 206181) | Populus deltoides microbial communities from Bellville, Georgia, United States - Xylem-PdIQD-R4 | ecosystem: Host-associated > Plants > Phyllosphere > Stem > Wood/Secondary xylem... | reverse complement strand
CTTTCTCTTCAAAACCCTCCAAAACCCTAGAAACCAAAACCTCATCATTACCCCTTCAACCTCTACTCCACAGACCCCTCCGTCTCTGCAAACCCATCAATGCCTCCCTTCTCCCCAATTCCTCTCCAATCCCAATTAAGTGCAAGAACAGGCGTTCTTTGAAGGCTTTTCTTGCACCTCAAGACTCTGTTCCTACTCCTATATACCGTATGTTTTTCTCTTCATTTTCCACCCACTCTTATTAATGAAAGTAAACAACCAAGGTCATCAGTTTTTGCTATTTTGTTTTGTTTTCTGTTGGAAAAAAGGGGAAGTTTCTTATCAAATCATTCTGTGATTTTATTTTCCCTTCCTTCTTATTTAGACAAATGAGAAGGAAGAAGGTCAGAAACGAGGACCCGGTCTGAAGAACCTTTTGAAGATTTACAGGCAGGCTATTTCTTGCGGAGATGAGAAGACCATGTTGGATATTGAGGCTAAGATAGGCATCATAGAAAAAGAGAATAACGAATCAGTCATGAAAGTGTCACCTTCATCGGCTGAGATAACCTCTGGGAAGGAGAAATGTATCCGTTTGCAAGTAGATTTTGATAATGTTAGGAAAAGGACGGAGAAAGAGAAGCTTAACATCAGGAGTGAAGCCCAGGGAGAAGTGATTGAGAGCCTGCTGCCCGTGGTGGACAGTTTTGAGAGAGCAAAGCAACAAGTACAGCCGGAAACAGATAAAGAAAAGAAGATTGATACAGGTTACCAGGGTATATACAAGCATTTTGCGGACATGATGAGGAGCTTGCAGGTGGCTGCTGTGCCAACGGTTGGAAAGCCTTTTAATCCTTCGGTAAGTGAAAATTCCTCGAGTTTACTTCATTTTGTACTTAGTGTTATGAACGATGCCTTTTCTTGTTTGTGCTGATGATTAACACTGGATATGAGATAGCGCGTAGGCTTGTGATTGATCTTGGTCTGTGTATACTCTATTTTTATTGCCTCTACATATTGCAATGATTTCCAGAAATCGGTTTATGCATGAATAAAACGAACAACAAAACAAATAAATTCTGGACTGCAAGTGATATTTTTCCAAATTGAAAATAACTTGGAACTGGGGGAAGTTTGAGATTTTGATTAGCTGTTCAATTGCTAACCTCTGCTTCCTAGATTTACTTCCAGATTAGAAAGTCATCTTCATAGTGCTACCTATGATTTTTCAATTAACGGAATTCCATTTTTTTTTGCCCTATGAGAGCCACTATATTCTATATGGTTTTGTCAGAATCATGAGTAGAACGTATATCTTCTGGGAGGGAAGGGTGGAATAATGCTTGTAAACTTGAGTAATATGGGTCTCAGCACCTGAACACATTCAACATTGGCCTCTGTTAATACTTGAGTTTGCCTCTATTTTCTTGTAGCTTCATGAGGCCATTGCACGTGAAGAGTCTCCAGAGTACAAAGAGGGAATTGTAATTCAAGAATTCAGGCGTGGATTTCTCCTTGGAAATCGGTTAATAAGACCAGCTGCGGTTAAAGTTTCTTCTGGGCTCGGCAGTAAGAAAGCTTCAGTGGGTGCTGAGCAACCTGCCACGACTGCTGGAATGGACTAACGATAGTATTGCTGGGCAAGAAAGTTTTTAATATGAGGATTTTCTTCGACTTGCTATCATATGGTCATTGCTTATCTGCTCTGAAACTTTTGTTGCTGAAACAATTTATGATGTGCCGAGGGAGAAAAAAAAACAAATAGATCTTCCCTTGGTGTCCAGGCTCTAGAATTCAGTTTCTATCTACTCTGGAGACATTTGGTCTTAGGAAAGGGCAGCAAAGGTGGAGCAGAAAACGCAGCAAAAACATGCTTTGGCTATTCGCGTTTTTGTGCAGTTAGGGATTGTATCCAACAGCAAACACAAGCACAACCTCTCCACCAAACATGGCTTGATCAGACTTCTTGATACGTTTATGCACACATTATGTGTTAACCAATTGTTTCATCAGGTGGAAATGCAACTCTCATTTAATTTGTGTTTTGCGCCAACGTGATTTTTCTAATCGCAATCTGCATTTCTTGGAAGATAATTCCATACCATCTCTTTACTCTCTCTCATTTCTAGTTTCAGGTTGCGGGAAGATGCGGAAAACAGGCTCTTGGAGACCGATAATTACATGCTGCTTTGACGGACAATATATAAATCAGAGTCCAATGCTGATTCCTTCAATCAAATGCAAGCATAATTTGGTTCCTATTATTTGGGACTAATGTCAAGTGGGTTTTACCAAGTCTTTGATCCCTTGAATCATGAATAAATTAGAAGAAAATAGAACTTACCGTGACTTTTTGTCAAACATCGTACATCTATATCACGAAAAGATGGCACGATACCCGCTGAATCTACTCTCTGCACTCTGGAAGGGACAGCATTTCTTGTTTACTGAAAAGCTTTTCATGATAGCTCAAATTCGTTAGATGCAAAATACCAATCAACAATGATAATTGACGTGCGTGGAACGTTAACAACAATCATGCAACTTCAGATTGACACAGACTTCTCGAACAATTAACAACAATCATGAGACTACAGATTTTCTGAAACTTGATTTCTCTGTTGGGAACCAAGGATGGGTGTGGTTTCTCATTCCTTTGCCATCCCCTTCTCCCAGTCAAGACAAGCGAAGTTCAATCTTCAGCTAATCCAGAGCTGTTTATCCTGCATTGCCACCAATCCTCCCATTAGATTTCATAATTTACAAACGTAATGTCTGGTGTGCTGGACAATATTAATTAGACTAAACTGGAGCTGAATAAATAATTGCAATGTCCTATGTTTGGAGTGCATTGAACTGGACAATTTATCCTATTGTATTTGGTGGACATTGAACAAGATAGAACAACAAATTGTAATGAAAATGACAGTAACACCCCTCCTTTCTAATGTTTGAAGTGAAGATTATAACACATATTTTAATCTAAAAATTTAATATTTTTTGTTTTTTTAACCATCAAAGCATGCATAAACATGCTGTTGTTTTCGACCAAAGATCCCATATTTCAGCGTTTAATTTTTTTTAATAAGTAGCATGAAAGATAAACAAAAACACAAACATTCAACAATTTTCCTTTCCCTTCTTTTCTTGTTGAACTTTCTCAGCAACCAAACAAGAAAATCAAACCTAAACCTTAGCTTCTACTATGATCCTAATAATTTGAAGAGCATCCTGCTGCCCACGAAGATGAGCACACAGCACATGATGTTGAAGCCATTGATGATGTTTCAGAATTTGTTGTTCACGGTGATTTGACACCATTTCTGCTTGATGATTTTTGATGTTTCAGAAGTTAAGGAAAATGTTAATGGCAGTATAGTTGATTGTGGTGAAGTGGATGCTGATTTTGAGCACTTCCTGGATGGGAGGGAGCACCATTTGGAAGGTGACAGTGTCAACAGTTCCCCAGTTGAAATAGAAGGATACAACTATTCTCCAATATCTCATCACTATGTAAGGGATTCTAAGCATACTTTAACTAGTGAAAAAAAGTGGTCCCAAGCTCATAAAGGCATGGAAGTTATTGTTGAAGTTGTCATTTCATAAATAACAACTCTTGTGCAGAGAATTGAACAAGCTTATTCTATTCTTTTTAGCGGGACAAAAATTTCTCCCCTAGAACAACCTTAGATAGGACAAAAATTGTTTTCTGTACTGTCAAAGTGCACCAAACAACTTCACAAAAAGTTGTTGAAGTTGTCAAGGAGATATTGGGTACATATGTTTTACAGTTTTTATTTTCTTGTTGCATTGATTTTCTCAGCAACCAAACTCGGAAGCAAGAAAAAAAGAAACACATGCATTGAATGTGTGTGTGTGAGAGAGAGAGATATAGAAGGAGCTTTCTTGAGAGGAGAGTCTATTTAGTGTAGTAGAGTGAGTAAACTACCTTTTGGCAAGGGCATTATAGCCATTTCATAAATAACAACTCTTGTATAGAGAATTGAACAAGCTTATTCTATCCTTTTAGCGGGACAAAAATTTCTCCCCTAGAACAACTTAGACGGGACAAAAATTGATTTTTGTGCTATCAAAGTGCACCAAACAACTTCACAAAAAAATTGTCTTGTCCAATCCATTTTTGTCTATCATACCAAACACTCCCTAACATATATTCATTGTTTCCATCACTCAATAATACAATAAATTCCCAGAGAAAGTTAAATTATATCATTGTGTTTCCCCAACACAGTCCCCTTATATCCATATTGTTCAATGAACACTATTTAAATCCCGGCGCTCCATTCTTCCCCTTCTAGGACTTGAGCATCAAAGACTAAATGCCCTTGCTAACTCCTATTATACCCTCAAATGCAAGTACCCATAATGTCAGAAACAAACCAAAAGAGGTTATTCTTCTTTTCGACTTGGAAGAGAACCAAAAAGGAAGAAAGGGCCAGTGACCATTCCAAGCCACTTGTTTACAGAACCTGAGATTAAGTTTGTGGAGTTTGTCCAGATGAATCCTCTGTTCTTCGATAAGCCATGGGCAAACTGAGAAACCTAGTCTCCCTTTTACCATTACTACTTAACCTTTTCTTCTTGGAAATCCTGACCACAGCAACGAGCTCTCAAACAACTATTATAATTCATCACAATTGACAAAGACAATAGTTTCTCAAGAACAAACTAACAAAACAGTATACTGTTTCTAAATAGAGATCGATCCACTCATACGGCATTCTATGTGAGGTTTGACTATCCATCTTACATTTCCTTCACAGATTATCTACCCCATACTAGGTCAACATTAGCCATTAAAGAAGCAATATAAACCCATCCAAAAAATATAGAAGGTTAAAGATCGCATCCATGGCAATAAAATCAATCAGCACAATGATCTAGAGCCTACCATCCACGGCAAAGATATCTCATGCTTTGCTTCGTGACCAGGTGTCAATAAAACAAATAAAAAACTCCTTGTGGGCTTCCTCAGCTGTAGCACTATTCAAGATCAACATAACAACCGGAAACCCCATACCAGTAGTTTTAGGATAAAAACTAGCACAGCTAAGATTCCAGGCTATTGAGGCATCATCATAAAATTACTTGATTGAATTCTAGCTTAAAAGCGTACTTTGTGAATCCTATATATATATATAACAGAAACCATATAATTGACTATCTACATAAATCAAAGAATAGAACTTTCAAATTCTGACTCCAACCTAAACTCTTAATTTAATATATAAAACAATGAACAAAAAAAGAAAAAGAGTAAACATAAAAAATTACCCAGCAGGAGTGGAATTTCGAGCATCAATGGTATTATAAATTCTTGATATTCGACGGGTCAGTGGCTTAGGCTTGGTGATTTTTTTACGCAGGCCGAAAATCTCTTGAACCAAAGGCACATGTACCAGCACTAGCTTCCATGCTAAAAACCACCCTGATCATCAAATTTCCACCAGTCAAATCCTCAAATTACAGTCACCCACGAAACAACAAAGGAACAAAATACATACCAATAGAGATAAACGAAGTCACAAACAAGATTGCGAGAGCAGGACGTAAAATTAACAAGCCCAAATAATCCCAAAGAGAAGGAGAAGGAGGAGACGGGGAGAAGGAGGAGACCTCCATTCCATCGACACAAGCAAGCAACCACTTTAGACAGCTAAGTGTTTGATGGATTGATATGTAAGCAAAATTAATGGGATCCGGCCCATAGGGAGACTGGACATTTGGGCCCAAACCATAATCGCTCTCTACGTCAAGGTCGGTCAGAGTTTATTGAAAAATAAAATATAAAAAAGACGCGCAGGTGTAACTGTCACTGAACCTGACCTAAATTTAGTCCGCGTGAGCTTAACACCTCTCTCTCTCACGGTCTCACCTAGAAGGAAGCTTGACTCTACCGGCTATTCCGGTCAATTCACAAACGTTCCCCTTTTCGGTCCAGGTTCATTTCCCCTTTACCATTTAACTACCCTAAAAAACAATTCTCGCTCACAATTTCTTTCCGAATTAGGGTTTGTTTCTGATTTTGATGGAAGCCTCTGTTAACACAAGAACACCAGCAAGAGTTCGTTACTTTCACTGTAATTGCATCAGACGTTGTTGTTGTTGTCGCTGTTTCTGTTGTTTCTACTCCTCCCCTTGAAAAAAAAAAAAAAAATAGAACCAGAAAGCCCTAGAAAAAGCCTCCATTTTTGTTTGTTATTTTGTGATGGATTTAACACAAGCAGCACAATCAGGTCTCTCACTCGGATTTCACTCAAGTCCAATTCCACTACAATTACTCGATCAAAAACAAGAAACCCGCATCGATAACGAAGAGAATCAAACCGAAGATGAGCAATTTAGCATTTTGGGTCACCAAATGTGTATAAAGAGACCGAGAGATAACAGTTCTCAATCATCAGCGTCATCGTCAACGACAAATTCTTCCAAACGGGTTGCCATGGACCCTGGTTTGGAGTCTCGTCGGGCCATGGTTCGGGCATGGGGAAACCACCCGCTTTCAATCGCAGATCCTGAGATTCATGAGATTATGGAGAAGGAGAAGCAAAGGCAGTTTAAAGGTATTGAATTGATTGCGTCTGAGAATTTTGTTTGCCGTGCTGTCATGGAAGCTCTTGGTAGTCATTTAACTAATAAATATTCTGAGGGATTGCCTGGTTCCAGATATTATACGGGAAATCAAAATATTGATCAAATTGAATTGATTTGTTGGAGTCGCGCCTTGGCAGCTTTTGGACTTGATTCTGATAAATGGGGTGTTAATGTGCAGCCATATTCCTGTACTTCAGCGAATTTTGCTGTTTACACTGGGCTTTTGTTGCCTGGGGATAGGATCATGGGGTTAGATTCGCCTTCTGGAGGACATTTGAGTCATGGGTATTATACACCGGGAGGGAAAAGGGTGTCGGCTTCTTCGATTTTTTTTGAGAGTTTGCCTTATAAAGTGAACCCACAAACTGGGTATATTGATTATGATAAGATGGAGGAGAAGGCTATGGATTTTAGACCTAAGATACTGATCTGTGGTGGGAGTTCCTATCCGAGGGAGTGGGATTATGCGAGGTTTAGACAAGTTGCTGATAGGATTGGTGCTGTTTTGATGTGTGATATGGCTCACATTAGCGGGCTTGTGGCAGCTAAGGTTTGGAATTTTGATTTTTCATAACTTATTTATTTACCATTTTTATTTCGAATCTATGGCTATTGTTTTTGAATTTGGAGTTAGGGTACAATGTTACCACCTAAAGGCAGGAGTGCTTGATTGATCAGCTTGTGCTTTTAGTATCATGAATTGCTTCTTGTTTAACAACTTCTAAATTGTTTTGCGTGCATGATATTGGGATGCATTTAGAAATATATGCTGTGATAGAACACATGACATATCATTAACACATAGATACACGCCTCTCTCTTTATGTGGCCATTGTGTGGTAGAGCATATTTCAAATAATCTCTCTACATTGCTGGTTTGTGCTATTGAGAAGGAAATGTGACTGTTTTCTAACATCTTGCAAGAAGATAATTGTAGGGAAAAGATGTGCATCTCCTTCTGTTCTGATTTTTTTGTGAAAGCTTAAAATTGCAACATGCAGAATCCTTTTCGGATCGATCAATATTTTTTTTATGAAATGGAATTTTATAGCTTAGAATTGCCTGGTTTCTTATCTTCACCACTTGCCTACTGCTGTAAATACCTAAACTAAACATTAACACGTGTATTAGAATATAGAAGATCTAATGTGCATTAGGATTTAGATTTTAATATGGATTTATTCGCTGAAAGCATACTTTAGAAGAACCACTCCAATTGAGTCCATATTTGTATTTAGAAGAACAAGTTTGTAGAACAGCAAATACACATTGATCTATAATTATCACAATATATATATTTTTTTCCTTACTGTTGTTTTATCCGTCTTTCACAGGAATGTGTTAGTCCATTTGAATATTGTGATATTGTTACCTCTACAACTCACAAAAGTCTTCGAGGTCCTAGAGGGGGGATTATTTTTTATAGGAAAGGCCCAAAATTGAGGAAGCAGGGCATGCTTAGTCATGGTGATGGTAGCAGCCATTATGATTTTGAAGAAAAGATAAATTTTGCAGTCCATCCATCATTACAAGGGGGTCCTCACAATAATCACATCGCTGCTCTTGCCATAGCCTTAAAACAAGTAGCTACACCAGAGTACAAAGCATATATGCAACAGGTGAGGAAAAATGCTCAGGCATTAGCGTCTGCTTTGTTGAGAAGAAAATGCAGATTGGTGACTGGCGGTACTGATAACCATTTGGTGCTGTGGGATCTAACAACTTGGGGCTTAGCAGGTAATATATTTCTATCCTTGCACAATCTTCACATTAGTAGCTAGCTCAAGATTTAGTGTTTGCTTATGCATTGAATTATTACCAACTCTGCCCCTGCTTTAGCTGTTATGCAATTCAATCACTATGTTTTTCTTTTTACTTTACTAATTTTTAATGTCAATGGATTCTGTTTGGTGGGTATAAAGTATCATTTTTTACTTAGTTAAAATCATTTATTATGAAAATGAATACAAATATACTCCCACAACCACATTCCCCACCCTCTCCTTGAGGCAGGGATCACAATCGAGTTCTAAGGTAGGTCTTTTGCAGAAAACGTTGGGAAAGGTACCCAATCCCAATTCCACTCCTAAAAGGCAATCTATTCTTGTATACTGTTATTTCAGGAACACAACAGAAAGACGTTACTCATTTTTTAAAATGAATAAACTTAATCACTTAGACTAAGCTGGCAGTTAAACAAATAATTGTTATGCATCTTAGGGGCTATAAGTTTTCCAAACAGAATTCATAATTCGCCCAGTTACACCAGAAAAATAAAGTAATTTCAATGGAAATTTCCACTTTTATGAAGCTTAAGGTTGTTCATCTCACTATATTGTCTTTCGTACTTGTAATTTCTTCATTGATCAGCAATTTGTGTTAAGGGTGCATAGACTGCCATTACTTCCTAGGTGTTGTAATATTAAGTATTGGCTATAACCATACAATCAGCTCTAAATGGAGCAAAATTTAACATACCTTTGTGCTACACAATTCACCCTTGAAACTGGATGTTCAAAATTTACTTGATCCCTCCTTTCATCTACGCATTTTCTTGCCTTGTCCCCAACAGCAATAAGTTCTTGTTTCCACTTGTCCAGTCCATAGTTGTTTGATGCACTGTTTCATAATGCTTAAACCTATTTTATGAGCATAGAGTGTGTAAAACAAAGAAGCACTAACCTCACGATGAGATTGCATTCCATGCACACTTTTGTTGGTAGGCTGACATCATCTCATTCTATTGATATTCAAAATTGAAATGGTGTATGCTTGTATTTCTTAGGGTTATGTAGCATTGGAGTTCTAGATAGGATGAATTCTCTTAGCACATTGACTACTTTGAGTTTCAGTTTGATTCTCATGTGCAATTCTGCTTACTGCCTTGTCTTGTTAAAAAGATTCTTGTAGTCATTATCTAGAAAAATCACTACCTCTAGTATATGCAGGCTTCTGAGTTTGTCTTTGAGCAGATATATCTGTGCGGAAGAGTGATGTATTATTTAAGTGGAAAAGATATGAATTGCCAATGTTGGAAACGTTAGTCACCTATACTTGTGTCACTGTTTAGATCATAAAATTGGGAAAGGAACACTTGAAATGGACAATAATCTCCTGTAGAATCTTATTGCTGCAACTACTTTCTGGAATATCCCCCTTCACTCTCCCTTCTAACTTTTTTTTATATCAAAGGGGGCTAATGTAGGCATTAGGATTAAGCCTGTTTTTTTATTAAATTACCATTTACCTTTCCAAGATAGCCTGATTCTTCTTGGGACGCATAGTTCCAGTTGGGACCCAGTGGATGATGGCAGAGCTCAAGTGCATGTATCATTTACCTGTCCAGAGAAAGAAATCATTGGAGGGAAAAAACTCCTGGTCATGGGCCTTCCAAAAAACTGCTCTAAACAGTTATATTCTCCCCAAATACTGCTCAAATTGCAGTCCTATTTGATTCCTGATTCCACTTTCTTTTTCTTTTTAAGTTCTTGTAGGGACATCATTTAATACTTGGCTTTATTGTAGTACAATCTTCATGTAGAAATGGTAGCTTTTATAGTAACAAGGCTACAGTAGATGGAGACCTGGGTGGGGGCTCATTCCAATTAAATAGCTTCAACTGTTTATGTAAATGTACATCCTATTTATCTCTGTGTACGTAACTTTTCTTCCTGGTTGTATATGCTTTATTTTTCTTCTAGTGCACATGAGCAAGTGGGTGTTTATGCATGCTGTTGACTGTATTTTATAAAATTATCCATTCATGTGTGTATGTATGTTTCTTTTGTTATCCTACTGACCACATTCTTTCTTCCAGGCAAGTGTTATGAGAAGGTGTGTGAAATGTGCCAAATCACTCTAAATAAAAGTGCCATATTTGGTGACAATGGTGCTATCTGTCCTGGAGGAGTGAGAATCGGTAAGTTGTAATCTTGCCAAGCCAGTAATTTATCAATTTTCAATTAATTTGAAGGCTTGTAGGGTTGTCGTTTAAAATTTCCAATCAAATTTCCTTAGTATTCTAGATATACTTTTAAAGGCAGCACAAGAATTTTTTGCAGCAGAAATAGATGATATTGTTAGCTTGCAGAGTGGCCTCACAATGGATCTTGTTTATTCCTAATCCCTTCAATTTCCTTGATTTCAAATTTTTCGTTGTGTTGAATTCCTGCATCTAAAATGTTAAGTTACTAACATGGTAATTTAAGGGCATTATGCTTTCTTCAATTTCTAAGTTTTTCATAATTTTAACCTCTTTCAGGTACTCCTGCTATGACATCAAGAGGTTGCTTAGAGGCTGATTTCGAGAAAATTGCTGACTTTCTTCTTAAGGCCTCTCATATAACGACTGTTGTGCAGAGGGAACATGGAAAAAAGGATTTTCTCAAAGGTCTTCATAACAATAAAGAAATTGTTGAGCTTCGAAACCGGGTTGAGATATTTGCTTCTCAGTTTGCCATGCCAGGATTTGACGTTTGAATATGTAATAGAGGCTACTTGCATGCATAGCTATAGATCTTTTTTCCTTGCCTATTTTCGACTTACTGCCACTTCCGCGTGGTAACCCGTCACACCCCCCCCCCCCCCCCCCAATATAGCTGTTACTTTTCATTCGTCTTGTGTAAATTACAGATATAGTGAATCTCTAGAGTGTTGCGCACGCTATCCCAACCTTGTTTATTCCTGATTGTGTAAAGGTTTTGTTACGAGCCAATTAAAATTTGTCAAGGGTCAGATTCAGAATCACGTACCATTATCTTACTTGTGATTTAAACAGGATGGATGCCTGCTGTCTCAAATGAATCCAACGTGCAAAACGTGGAAATGGTATCTGGTTTTGGGTGAATGACTCTGCCTTTCTCCTTTAATGAACCCTAATGCAGATTTAAATGGTGATATGCTGCTCTGCTGGAAGCCTTGTCTATTTCAATACTTGTTTGGTTGCCTGCGTTTCTTTCTCTGCCTGTTCAACTGTTTTTTTTTTTTAATCCTGTGTGAATTCTTCTGCTAGTCGTAACTTTGGTTTTCTTCTGTTATGGGGATCTTATTTTTAACTCACCGTTCACGAAAGGCAAGGTGGGGGACAACTGTGAGCTTCCATTTTTCTTTTAGCAGTGCTTGCTCTGTTAGTAAATTTTGTTAGAAGGATGGGTGGAAGGAAGGACATGCATAATTGGTTGTGATAATTAAAGGCCTGGTATCGTGGCTTAATGATAATTCTCAGTATGCTGCCTCCTGCCCACAGCTTCGTTGGAACACAACTTTGCAGCCCAAAAACTGCCGCTTCTGGTGCAGCTAGCTTTATTTATTCATTTAGCTAGATTTTGTCGTCATGTTTTCTCCCCTTCTGCATTATTTTATACTTTAAGTTCACTCAGCCTTCTCATATGGAACCCCTGAGGGGAGGCAAGGCATGAATTTCCGGCAAGGGACAAAAAGCATGAGATACGGTTAAGAACTTGAGAGTGACCCCCCCCTCCATATCTTCTTGTGTATTTTATATAATTCCCTAGACCCCAGAAAAGGGCAGATAAATTGGCAACAGAGCGTAGAGAGAGAGAGA
>Ga0325411_1007189_pt1 | contig 12161 bp, 9 predicted proteins | sample PopdelMetagenome_13_FD_206181 | JGI IMG/M metagenome (GOLD analysis project Ga0325411, IMG submission 206181) | Populus deltoides microbial communities from Bellville, Georgia, United States - Xylem-PdIQD-R4 | ecosystem: Host-associated > Plants > Phyllosphere > Stem > Wood/Secondary xylem... | reverse complement strand
ACAGAAGAGAGTGTGGTTAATGCGAGAAGTCTGTTTTGAAGGTATTTTGGGAATAAGGCAAAACAGCGTCGTTTTCCAGTCTGATTGTGTTTATTTCTTTTAACATTTTTAATTGGAAAATTATAAAATGAAAATTAATATAAATTTAATTATTATTAATTAAAAATAAACTAAACGGGATTTTGCTTTTATTGTCTATTACCTCATATAATACTATTTATTTCAATAGTATTTTTTTGTTTTTTATTTTTATATTTTTTTAAATCTATATTTCTTTTTTCAATTTTATATTTTAAGATTTGATTTATTAAAAATTAAGCTTTATAATTTATTATGATTTGTTTTTTACATGGTTAATTTAGTTTCATAACTCGTGTCACGGGTTTAGCGAATTAACTCAATTGACTAAAGTTTTTTTTAATTGATTTTTTTAATCCTTTAACATTATGTTAATTAGGAATTAGACTTCATAGTTTATTTCAACTTATTTTTTTATGAAATTATCTCGGTTTCATGACTCGGGTCGCGGGTTTAACAAGTTAACTTAGTTAAATCGAGTGTTTTTTCTTTTTTTAATTGACATTTTTTTTTTCAATTTTATCCTTCAGCATTGGGTTAATTAGTAATTATGTTTCATGATTTATTTTGGTTTGCTTTTTATGATATTATCTTAATCTTATGACTCGAATCATGTGTTTTGTAGGTTAACTTGGATAGAATCAGATCATTTTATAATGTTTGTTTTTAAATTGATTTTTTTTCAATTTCATCATTCAACAATAAGTTTATTGAAAATTGAGTTTCATAATTTATTTTGATTTGTTTTAAATGTGGTTATTACAGTCTCATGACCTTAGTCGCGGGTTTGGTAGGTTAACCCATGTTGGCTCAAGTCATTTTTTCTTTTTCTTTTTTATAAGAGGTTATCTCAATTTCATGATTTAGGTCACAGGTTTAGAAGGTTAACTCCGATTGATTTTTTTTTTCTATTATTTTTTTCAATTTCATTCTTTAACATTAAATTGATTAAGAATTGAGTTTTATAATTTGCTTTAATTTGCTTTATATAAGTTATCACAGTCTTATAATTCAGGTTACAGATTAGTCAGGTTAATCTGAGTTGATCCAAATCAATTTAATATGTTGTTGTTTCAATATTAAAAAAAAACATTAATTTTTATGAGTCAAATTATATTTTTACCAATTATTCGAGTTGCTTTTAACCCTATATTAATCAAGTCACATTAGATTAATCTCCTTATTGTTTAATGTTTTTTCTAGAAAAGTATTAATAAAACTTGGATATTCTTTTTATATATTAAAAATATTGATTTAACTTGAAATATAGCGGGTGAAAAATAACATAATTATATCTATAATTATTTTGAATGCAGTACAACTAACCCTTTTAAAATTTCACAGCCTTTCTATTTCTTTTCTCTATTACACATCTTATTTTATATTTAGAGCGTGTTTGGCAGTGTGATTGCGTCTGCTTTTCAAATAACCTTTTGTATTAAAATGTATGTAAATGATGTTTTTTTATTTTTTTAAAATTATTTTTGACATCAGCATATTAAAACGATCCAAAACATATAAATCATATTAAATTTTAATAAAAAAATTAAATTTTTTAAAAACACAGCCACGTTCCTAAATGTGTTCATCTAGAAGCCAATGCCAGCTTCTCATTATGGCCTAGAAGTATTTTTCTCCTTGCTCCTCATCCATACCATATAAAACGTAACTCTGGTCATCAGAAACATATCCAGCTTCCTTGAATTTCACCAAGAATTCCTTTACCTTCAAATATACCTCGTCTCTCCAAGGATGGGACAGTTCACTTGCACAAAAAGATGAAGGGTTTGGTCAACTTCAATCCAGCTTCTTCCAGTCTCCTCTATCACAGCTTGCCTTCTCCATCATCAACTCCCTCACATTCCTCACATCTTCCATCCTCCTTGCAGAAGCATATAAATTTGAAGGAAATGGCACAGTTCCCAGCATTTTTCAGGCTCTATTTCTACCAGATGGCGACCCACAAATTCGTCAAAATTAGTGTTTGAATGGACTCTACGAGCACCTAAAAGCGAACCCCAAATAGCAGCGGTAGGTTCAAAAGGCATCTTTTTGATAAAAGCAAAAGCACTCGGTCAGCACGCCCAAGCAAGTCAACTACACACCCATAATGCTCAATCTCTGCTTCGACCTCATCGCTCCCCTCCACCATCTCATCAAAGATTTCCAGCCCTTTACATTCCAATCCTCCATGGCTGTAGCCAAATAGAACAGCCAGAAAAGTGACACTGTAAGGTTTGACTTTACTTTTTTCTTCCATCAATTTGAAAAGTTCGAGCACCTGATCTTTCCCACAAGCATTGCATTCCATGAAATAACAGTTCTCTCAGGCATGTTTTTAAAGATCTTTCTTGAGAAGTTAAGGTTTCCACATTTTGAGTGCATATCAATCAGAGAATTCTGTAGATCTACGTACATAAAAGGGCAATTGATCACATCTAAGCACATGGCTGTGAACTTGTTTGCCATATGATGCAATGTAGAAAGCCCAGAAAGTGCACTTGACACGCTAGCGTAGGTAACATAAGCCCTTAATTACGTTTAAGGTTTTCTTTTCATTCTTTCTTTCTTTTTTGACATCTTATGTTTAAGGTTTACAAATCTTGAAGAGCAGCAAAGTAAAATGGTGCTATTTGAAAGGATAAAATGTGTTCAGCCCTCTAAACTACTGGTTGAAGTGCGATCAGTCCCTAAACAAATTATTAGGAAAAGTAGTCCTTGAACAAATTTTGGCATTTAATCACATCCTTTGTTATCTAAAACTACGATCAACTATAAACTAAAAAAAAAAAAGAGGTATTTGCGTATTATTTATTATAATAGTGTTTTAATTTTTTTATTAATATTTTTAAATTTTTATTTTTTAATATTAGATTTATTTTTTATTGAGTTATCACTCTCATGACACAGATCACGGGTTTAAGAGGGTAACCTGGTTTGGCAGGTTAATCATGTTAATTCGGTTTTTTTTTAATTAACTTTTTTTCTAATTTCATTCTTTAATATTGAGTTGTTTGAGAATTAGGTTTCATGATTTGTTTTATTTACTTTTATTATGTTATTTTGGCCTCATAACTCTGGAGTAGTGCTTAAGGGGTTAATCCGAGTAGACTCAGGTTGTTTTTTGTATTTTATTTTTAATTGAATTTTTTCTCTAATTTTATTATTCAATACTGGATCGGTTGATAATTGAGATTCATAATTTGTTTTGATTTGATTTCTATAGGTATGTCTTGGTCTCATAATCAAGATCGCTGATTTTGGCATTTTAACCACAGTTAAATCGGATCATTTTTTTTTATTTTTTTCCTAAGAGATTATTTTGGTCTCATAACCAGGTCAAGGGTCCTTCAACATTGAATTTTCTTTGTATTGGTTTGTCTCTATATCATTACTCAGGTTGCGAATTTGATATGTTAACTGAATTGACTTAATTTTTTTAATTAACTTTTTTTAATTCATCATTTAATATTGTGTTTAATTGGTAATTCAATTTCATAATTTATTTTGATTTGGTTTCAATAAATATATATATTGAATTCATGATGAATTTTTTTTTAATAAAAACCATGTTAACAATATCATTTTATTTTTATTAAAATATATATTTAAAAAAAAAATTGATGCGTGCAACCCAGGACAATATTCTATTTCCATATTGCAAACAGTGTTTTCTCGAGATGAATCATCAAAAGATCACCTGCGCCCCAAATGTAGAAAAAAATGGAACTTAACTCCATTGTTTCTATCCAAGAATGACATTGCGGGACGGTCGCTCGCATGGTTTCCTAGCTATTTCATTTGTTTATACAAGGCAGAAAGGAAAGTGAGCAAAGAAATTCTATTTAAAGTCTAAGGTCTGAAATCCAAAGGATTACCCCACAGTTCATTTTGATAATTAGACCATCTGATATTTACAATATTCTCAACCTCGAAGCCCGCGATATATTCCATGATGATCCCGGCTGCACCGTGATTAACAACATCCTGGCATCCAGGCCTGTAGTCTACCAACCCACCTGGATAATTTGCCCATCTTCTGCAAGTCAGATTCATGCCACTGAATCTCAGGTTGCTCAGTAGGCCACCTTTAGAACCTAACAAGATGACACCATTTTCAGAACTCGCTGTAAGGTTGATGAATGGTAGGTTAGATATAGAACCCTCTTTTGAACACAGTATCGCAGACAGGTTGTCACATAAATAATAGGCTCTGCTCTCCCAACCATGACGGATCATAGTATCTTGTGCTAATGATTATGTTTGAGAAGGAGATGTCACTTACATTTCCTGCAAAATAATTGGCAATCCTGTAATTAAGAGTTAGAATAACTAACAATCCAGCAACTTTCCTCATTTGTTACCGAAAATCATCTTGACAAACAGGCTTTGCAGTTGAGCTTTCATCAGTCAAGTGTCAACAGGACAGTACTTCATTGAAGCTCATAATTTAGGTGGCCATCAAATGTTGGGATTGTCACATCAACTAGGCACGGCTCACTTGAGATATAGCAGGGATAAATTCAAATTATGAATTCTGGGGCCGAACTCCTCAGACAACAATATTTCACCATCAAGGATAAGGGTATGATCAGTATTGTTAATTGAACTCGGGTCCCAATTGGAGCCAAAACATAGCTAGTGTCTCAGTCCATTTCATTCGCGGCCATGATTACACATTTGGTAGACAGAAAGACGTCATCCACTCCATATAGCATACCCGACAAACCAGTCAAAAATCTAAACTAGCACGCAATATATAGTGCAGAACAATAATCAAACTCACCAAAGATTACCGTTTCAACTACTGGTTGATCACATATAGCCGATCAGCGTAGGTTTTCCTTACCTTGGAGAACATATCTCCTCAAAATGATCACTTTATCAACTTTAAGAAGCCCAGGTACCAAAAGGATTTTCCATATCTACGTCCTAAGAGAATGGAATCCTTGTATAATAAAAAGTCTACTTTTCTTAAGATAAAAGGATGGAAAATACAAAAATAGTGGCAGCAAGGTAACTATGAAAAATGAGCATGGCGTGTTGACTATAACAAAATAATCCTCCAGCATATTGCAAGATGAGCCTCTAACATATTTTCAAAATTCAAGAAGTGTAAGATATTCAACATATATATTGACAGATGATCCTCTAATATATATTGAAAATACTGTAATGTAAGTCCAAGCGATCCATGGCATTTTCTTTTATATGGGAGAGTATTATAGTATGAAAGAGAGATTGTCTTCTCTTTTACCAGAGTAATTTGATATCGAAGCCTTGCCGTCTGTACATCCAATGAACCCAAGAAGACATGGCCTATACTTATCTCCCAAGCAAGCTCCAGTGGAATTCCAAACTCACCGTCACATTCTTTCTTTCGCTAAACCTCTTCACAAACTTTAATCATTGACCATCAACAGCCCTGCCTCTAACTTCTTCTTTTTAACGAAATATGAAAAATTTATTAATCATTAAGAAACTGCTCAAAACACACGGAAGAAAACCTTCTACATACATTGAAAATTAATATCATTGAATTAGTTTGTGCATAATATTTTTTCTTTTTTTAATCCAAGTAATGGTACTGTAAAAATTTAACTCCAGAACTCATTGCTTTGTGAAAGCATTCCTTTGGGATCTTTTGTTGTTTTCTTGAGCTTTGCTTTCTACTAATAACTCTTTGGGGTTGTTTTTGTCTATTCGCAGCTTCCTTTTTTTCAAGAAAAAAAACATTAATAAACAATTATAAAAGTTACTTTTCAAAATGTTTTTAATTTAAAAATATATTAAAATAATATTTTTTTATTCTTTAAAATTCATTTTTAATGTCAACATGTTAAAAACAAAAAAAAATCAGAAAATGATGAAACCATGGTTGGTTCAGCCGCTGCTCCAAACATCCCATAAAATCATGAACCGAAGTGTTTGCTTCTTCGAGTTCTGATTTTTGGGGCTGGTAAACTCAAATGGATCCTGAAACTTGCAGCGTAAAAACCTTACAAAGAGAAGAATTTAGGAGGAGGAAAATTAAGATGCGGTAAAAGGTGGCGGCTTTCATAATAGTTAACCGATAATTGTTCGTTTCTACAATATGAATCACCAATCATCTCGTATATGAAGCATTGGATTGAATGACTCTCAAATGAGTTGGTATAAATATATGGATGTAGTAAATCGTATATAGATTTATAACTAACTATACAAGAGATACGAGCTGAAATTTCTCATCCCCAGCTAGAGAATTCTGGATTTCCAACTGACTGGTAAACTGAAGACAGGAAAACCAGATTAAATGTCTGAGGCCTCCTTTCCATTTCCTGCTAACTGCTAATATTGATATATACAGTACTAGCTACTGGTGGAGCTTCATTCTGCCTTCCATTTTCAATTGATTGGAGTGCAGAGATGCTGCATCACAACGACAATTTAAGTCAAGTTTCAATCTATTCATGTTTGAAACAAAAAGGAGTGACCTAATAACTTTTCCACCTTATAAAGAACTGAGAAATGTTAATGATCATAGACACCAGATTCCAGTACCGTCCATGTTTTAACAGTCGCCATGGATTTTGAAGTAATACGAGCAAAGCTAGAAGCCAGCAATCAAATTCCCTTGCCAGTTTTTAACATCCAAACATAAAATGCTCTTCCATTTCATGTATACTTCAAATCTTAATAAATAAACATTTTTAAAAATTGGAAAAATTACTTGCATGAATTACCTTTTCTATGATATGATCTTTCATTAAACAGTGCTCATTTTCTTCTTAATGTTGGGGTGGGGGGGGGGGGGGGGGGGGGCATGCTTTTGTAATTAAAGTTCCTTTTCTATTCATAAGATAGGCAGACGTCATGAGATAATGAGGGACGCTGGTTTCTTTCATTCTTTTGTTTTTTTCCTGACAAAATATATACAAGAATAAACTAGCATGTAATCTACCTGAATTTGCTGAAGAGTCGTAACTTAAAAGAGAGTTCTCGGGAGTAATCAAGTTATGGCTGTCTTCTTCTCTTCCCCAAATTGGCTGGTGAAGCGCATCAAACTGCCAGTGCTGTTGGAACTGGTGTCTGTTTCCATTGACTTGGGCTTCTGGCCACATCAGAGGCATTACCATGCCGGGGAAGTTACTGTCAATTAGAGATCCACTCTGCAAGTTTAGAAGGAGCAGCAAATTAGCTAATTCATATACATTTTTACTGCATAAACTTGTGAAGATTATGAAGTAAATGAATTATAATTACCAAGGAAATGTTTTTATCAAGGAAATAATTATAATTTAAATGAAGCATCAGGATTTCATTTAAATTACAGATCATGGCATGAAATGCCACAGTGCTTGGGAAAATTCAGTGATTTCAAATGTACAGGGTAAATCAGCAATGCCATAATTAAACATAATCAACAAATACAATAGGCAAGGTAAAGTGTACTTTCTTCGGAGATATAATTGAATTGGACCTTAGACCAACCGTTCCAGAACAACTGCACAGTTGAAGGTAAAAATTTATGTAGATGGAATGGAATGGCATGGCATGGCCCTAATTTGACCAAACGCTTTGCACGTAATAGTGAAGGAAAACTGTCCTATCAGGAAACAGATGTAAATTTATTGTGATGACTGTATCATAATTACAAAAGCTTACTTTTTTTGTTTCCATCTACTTAATAAAGCACCGGCAAAATGCTAATAAAATAGACATAACAAGTACGCACTGAAAATCTAGAAATCCAAAAGAAGTAGAAGTGTTTCAAGGTGGTGAACAGCTGATGCACCACAGCAGATTTGTGAAGGGTATATAGAAATAGCTCAACCAGCATGCAGCTACACAAGGTATAAACTCTTGCTGTGCTATGGCACGAAACCCAGGAGGAAAAATAGAAAGGCAAAAGCTGATACTTACTTCTGCAGCCAACATGCTATCGAGATTGAAATCAATTCTTGGGTTAACTGCTGCAAGTCTCATTGATAAGAACTGGAACCAAAAACAACCAGAATAAGATCATGGCATTGAATTATGGATGTAGGTAAGCTTTCTAACATACACAGAGATGATACGAGCTTGACAATTCTAGAAGCTTTGCATCTATACACAGAGATGATACAAAAAATGGCATCCAAAAAAATCAACAAATCTAGTGGGGTCTAGAATTATAGATGTTGCAGCTCCTCAATTAGAGGGCACATCAGGTGGTAAAATAGGGAAACCCCCATCTACCTTCAAAAAATGGAATCACCCTTTCCTATCCTTTTAAGATTATTTTAACACCTGCCCAACCCACCCAAGAACAGTTGATCTAACTGCTGCTGTTTACGAATCCTAATATTCCCCACCCCCAAAACCAAAAAAATAAAAGGAAGAAATTTTCACCTCCACTTGACATTGCAGGGACTGCACATGGTTGATAATTTCATCCAAAACCAATGCTGTACCAGAAATCTGCAGAGAAAGATAACTTTCAATAACTAAGACAAGTTGTAATTTAAAGAGGGAGCAAGTTGCAATGATCCAGGGGCAGCTAGTTAGAGATAATCTCAAGTAAATAATTCGATGAGATCAAAGCAAAGAAGACATGTATATAACTAGACAGGTGAGATATATATATATATGTTTGCTTACAGAGACCACCATGCTAGTTATTTATTTATGATGACACTAATATTATTTGTATATACAAAAGGATTGGGCTTCATTTTTTACTCTTTCCACTTTAAATTGAAAAGCAATCCTAGTTTAAAAAACAATGATCAAATACAAGCATAACAAGCCAATAATCAATCTGCAGATAAGAAAGCACTAGACATATTTTTGCTGGCAGCATTACATGGGTGTAACTTTAAAGAACTTTCAACTCGGTAGTATTAAACTTACACCATGAATTACAGAAACGATATGGCAGCAACATCTAGCAAGAAAGAGACAACTTGATCAAAAGTTAAGGTTGAACACTGATTAATCCGCACTCTCTTACAACAACATATTCAGTACTTGAAGAAATTTTGGTGAAGCCCACAAGAGCCCCTTATAAACTGCTTAGGTGCATGTGGATCATAACATGAACTTTAGGATTCAATAAATAATTCGTGTAGAGAAGACACGAAAGGGGCATGCCAGTTATGGCCTTTTGCTCAGTTAATCCCAGTTAGAGTCGAAGCGCATTTACATAATACACATGGTCCCAAAACTAATTTATGGTTTCAATTTCACGTAATAGCCTCTTATGCTGTACGTGCTCACTTTATAAGAGAAACGCAAACGGAAGCAACATGCATGAGAAGCATCTACAGCGCAGTCACGTTGACAATTAAACTTCTGTTACTTTCTGAAACTTCAGAAAATCACAATTAGTGGTCCCAAGAGGGAGGGTTATCACTGATTATTGTAATCTATACGTGGTCAAAATCACTTTATTCAGAAAAGGAAGCAAAATATATCCATGTTGTAATTCCTTTTATCAGGAGCTAGATGGGAAAAAAGAAAAAAAAACCCGTCTATTCTTTGTTTTAACAAATTATATGGGTTTGATTATCAACAATCACATCATGTCTCTTTGCAGTTAGGTCTAGAAAATTAGGCACATAAACTTCTCCCATGGAAGCCTTTTGTCATTTTTTTCATCGTCCATCAAAGATGGATACCAAACTTGTAAGATAAGTTGGTGCCATCCACCTTTCAAACTGGAAACAGATTTTCTTATGTCCAAGGAGATGGGACCCAATCAATATATACAGCAAGAATATTAACTGTTTCAAGGCACCTCCAGCTAGTTTCCACACAATAAATTTCTGGTCTATTCCCATAAGGGTATTCCTGTCATTTCCATGAACTTCAAGGTCAATCTTTGAGAAAACTTTAAAGGGTCCTTTGGATCAATTTATTGGAACACGGCAATATCTCTACCGAATCACACCAAACTATCCCCGAAAGGAACCTCTGACAAACAAAAAGTGGGTAAAAAACAAAAGGAAAACCACTAAAAATAGATAAATTTACAAAAATGCCACCATGAAACCCAGACGACACTTTTCTTGGTGCAAAAGCAAGGACAACTTTTTCTTATGTAAAAAGGTGACAATGACAAACCCACCTTAAATTAACACACATAATCCAAAATCCAAAACCCGCTTTTAAGGTAATCATAATTAAAACAAATCACAATCAAATGACGATTAATTAAAAAGACAAAAAACCTAAATCATTACCATATCTTGCTAACTAACCTTATTGCAGCCTGGGACCAGTTCTTGTAATAACTTCATTCTTTGATTAATCTTCTCTCTCCTCGCCTAGAAAAATAAAATTAGCACATCAATTAATTACCAATTAATCAACTTCTTAATAATAATCAAATTAGACAAAATTAAATCAAATTACTCTTTCTGCTAAGCTATGGCTATCTGTTGCTTGTCCCCGCCGAGCTCGAACATGAACGTAAGGCAGCATATCTTCTTCTTGTTGAGAACTCTCGGTTTTGCTCTTCTTTGATGCTGCTTTAACCTAATTTCACAACAATTGATCTCAATTCAACACATCATTCACTAATTTTCCGCAAATCTTAAGATTCCCTCGAAGAAACCCTAATCTTTACCTTCTTCTCTCGTTCCTTTCTCTTCGAGGACGGCCTTGCATTTGGCGCCGAATTATCCACGGTTGGATCAGAGACCAACGGATGAGATGAATCAAGGTAAGACCCCGTCTCTAATGGCTCACACTTAACGGCTGATGCTTTCTCGAGATCCTTCGAGCTCGAGTTTGACGGAACGGGGCTGGAAGCCGTTGAATTACTACCGCCATTAAAAACGGAGAATATGGCGGAAGTGTTTGAGGGAAAAGTCAAGTTCGGGTACTGTTTTTGACCCGAGTCCGAATGAAGCAACTCCACGGCTTGGTTAGCTGGTAATTCTAGTAAAGCAGTGAAAGAACTCGCGTTTTCTGATGGCGCAGTGATTAAGTGACGGATATCTTCACCGAGTTGGAAGGAATCCAGTCCGGTTTCGTCAAGCTCGGGTCCGGATCTAGCTCCGGATGCGGTCGTAAGATCCATTTCCTTAATTTAATTTAAGAAGGTCAGTTTATAGAGAAACAGAGGGTCAAATGATGGAGTGCTCGGTTTTCAGTTTTGAGTTGTGTTGTGGCGTGTTTGGTTTCAGAGTATAAAGAGAGTTTTGGATTATTTGAAGGGGGAAAGAAGCAACGTTGGTGTTGTGGAGGGTGAGTGGTTAAGCTTTAAATAAATAAATGGGAATTTCTAGAGAGAGAGAGAGAGAGAGCGAGGGATTGCGTCGATGGGGAGAGTGTACAGTTCTTAACGGTACAGTTCGATTTGGTGAAGAGGAAAATAGACTGGAGGCCTTGGGACCCACTGGAAATTTACTGTAGGAGTATCAACTCCTTGTCAAAAAGGAAGATTAAAAGGGATGGCTCGGGACTTGAGAATCGATAGCGTAGAGGGTCAACTATCTTATAGATTACTCTAGACTGTACAATCTCGGTAAATTCTTGAATTTAAATAAAATAATAAAAACTATTAATATTAAATGAAAAAAATAACTCATCATAATTATAATTTAGTTCTTCTTCCTTCTAAGTTCTACCCTTCCTCCTTTTTTAAAATTACAGTTTATATTTTAAATTTTACTGCGCATAACAGTTTACAGCATAAATGATTTTATAGTTTGGTTTATTTTATATTCATCAATAATATAAATTTTAATTTTTCATAACATAAAATATAAGCATAAAAACAACTAAATTATATAATAATCGTAATAATTATCAGATTTTATTATTATCATTTTAATTGATATATGATTTTAGATTTTTGAGTTGAATTTTTGTGCTAATAGTTTATTTATACAAAGGTTAAATGAGTTTTGGGAAGACTTCTAGGTTTGTTTTTTATATAACACTCATGCCCTTCTTTCAATTTTTAAGTTTTGTTACTCGTAGAGCTTGCCTTATCATGATTCCAAAATAAATAAAAGATTAAAATTTTCTAAATATTGTGTTTGTTAATGGCTAGAATACTTTTAGATTCAGCTTATTAAATATTTTTCACAGCAATCAAAATTCTAAAAAAA
>Ga0325411_1007187_pt1 | contig 12162 bp, 4 predicted proteins | sample PopdelMetagenome_13_FD_206181 | JGI IMG/M metagenome (GOLD analysis project Ga0325411, IMG submission 206181) | Populus deltoides microbial communities from Bellville, Georgia, United States - Xylem-PdIQD-R4 | ecosystem: Host-associated > Plants > Phyllosphere > Stem > Wood/Secondary xylem... | reverse complement strand
TTCGGCGCTTCATATCCTGCAGATCAAGCCATAAATGCAGGATTAGATCACAATAATCAAGACAATGGAAGACAAACCCTAAAACAACAACAAAAACGAAAAACGAAAAAAGAAACAACCTTAACGCAGCTTTAAATAAGATTTTCTTGGGGGGAAATGATAGCTTACCATAAACATCAGAGACAAGAAGAATGGCAAGTTTAGAGTCAGGAGAGCCAGAGACATAAGAGTCAAGGCCACCAACTTTCTCAACATGGCCAGCTCCACTGCTTGGGTTTAGGGTTGGTGGGTGAGCACAGCACTGAGACCCTGCCATTTTTTCTTGATTCAACACAGCAACGGAGAACAGTAAAGAGATGACTGATGGAAGGCAAAGATTCAAGAAAGGTATGGATATAAAGTAATTGCCTTTTTGAGGTATAGGACCTTCCACTTGTCACTCTCAAATATTAATTATCTGAATATTTATTCGCGTCATCTCTTATGTTACTATTTCTTCCTTTTTCTTTTTCTTTTTCTTTTTTTTATAATACTTTTTTTTTTCAACCTTTGAAAATACCCTTCCACTAGTGTTTTTGAAAAAAAATTAGTTTTTTAATTTTTAATTTTTGAATTTTTTTAATATATTAATATTAAAAATAAATTTTATAAAATAAAAAATATATTATTTTAATACATTTCTAAAAAAAAATTAAAAACAACATATATCACAATCTCAAACACATTATATATCATTTTAAGGCATTTCATCTATATTATTGTCCATGTTATATATTTTTTAATAAAAAAAATAAATTTGTATTTTTTAAATGTGTTTTTTATTAAAAAAATATAAAGCATAAATTAAAATTTTTTTGAATGCATTTAATTAAATAAATTGAGAATCATCTATAACAATAAATACAAAAAATTATTAATGCATCTATTCAACTCAAGTCAAATAATTTTTTTTCAACGCAAAAAAATAATCATGCATGTGTTGTTAATATATTTTTTGACATCTAGAGAAAATATAACTATAAATCCAAAAGTTAATGCTTAAATATAATAAAACACAATAATTATCACATGTATACACTATGCTCTGACGTAGGTCTTTAGAGTATAACAATCTTGTAAAAGTAAATTATTAATCATACACAAAAACAAACACGAAACATATCACAAATATTAATTTAAAATAAACGAAATGATTTTAAAAACAAAATAAACATGACATTTTTTAAAATATATATATATACACACACGATAATATATTAGATTGACAAGAGTTTTGTGGCCCAACCAGTCAAACTTGCGATTAGAGTCATGAATTTTATTGGGTTTAATAATTCTTTTACTAAATATATAATTAAAAAATGAAAAAAAATAATAAAACAAGGAAAAACTAATGGGAAAAAGAGACCATGCCCAGGCACGCTAGCCTGGCTCGAGAGGCCCAACACTCTAGGGCCTTTACAAAACTAGGCTCGTATGCCTAAGCCTCTCCACCCATGTCGGCGTGATTAAGCCTATTTATTTTATAGAAAAAAAGATTTATAAAGGGTAGGTGACTTCTCATCCACCCCTTTAAAAAAATTAAATAAAGTAAATGATACATTGTTTATCAGCCTAGAATCCTGTTATATTATTATCATCCTTTTATCCCCTTTACAAGTTCACACGTCTTTCCATTTTTATATAAAAAACAAATGTAGCTCCTCGTCAATTAATTTTGTAATTTGGTTCCCCTACTTAAACCCACATCCATTAACATATACTAAAATAATTAAAGTTTTTCCAGGTATTTCACTATTCATATGAATGGTGAAACACTCGGAATTTTTTGTTTTTATTTTGAATTTTTTTTTTCTTTTTCAATCAAGACATTTTATAGTCTAATTAGATAAATTCAAACTTGAAATTATAGAAAAATAACACCAAATTGAAAGATAGATCACTGAAAATTAAAACATGAAGAAAATAAATGACTCACTCTAAATTTATGATAATTTTTATTTTGGTCTAAAAATTTATTTTGTTAATTTTTCAATCCTTGTGTTAGAGAGGGGGGAGAGAAAGTCATAGGAAAAAAAAAGCGAAAGAGAAAGAAAATGGTTAGTTGTCACTTGTCATTGTTATTATCTATTTTTGGACCCTATATAAATATGCAAAAAATACAAAATACAAAATACAAAAAAAAATTAAAGGGTTGGAAAAATAAAAAATATATATACACATTAGTAGGAAGAACATGGATAATGTTCATAAAATTGTCAAAAGACTAGTTAAGAAGGATCAAAATACCCAAATTTATAGTTCAATTTTAACTGATAAAGACCCTATTAACAAGAAAAATTCAATTCAGGGAAAAAAAAATAAAATTAGATATTTAAGGACTTAATTGGAATTTTTTCATGTTTAATTGAGTTATCAAGGGCATAATTGCAAGAAAAAATTATTTTAGGCTTTAATTGGAAGAAATTAAAGTCTAAGGGTCACATTGCAATTTTAAAAAGTTAGCTTGGTCAAATCAGTGGTTTAATTGCATAAATATTGAAGTTTGATGAACAATTAGGAACTTAATTTAAGAAATCCAAAACTAAGGACCAAACTAAAAAATGCACGTGAATAAAAGGGTTGAAATCGATCAAATTAGGGATCAAATTTAAGAAATTAAAAGTTTGATGGTTGATTTAGGGTCAATTTTCATAAATCATGAACCAGTGATCTAATTGGAAAAGGTGCTAAACTTTAGGGTTGGTAATTGAGTTTGTCAGGGGTGAAATTGTAGAAAAATTAAAAGTTGAGAGGCAATCATGAATGCAATTACAAACAATTGGAAGAAAATGGATTAAATTGAAATTTATCAAAATCTCAAATTAAAAACTCTAATTTTTAGGATTTAACCTAAATGATGCGTCGTTCGGGCACTGTGTATCTTCTTCTCTAGTAGTTTTAGTTGATCGAGTAGGCAGCTTCAAGCGAATGAATGTAATGTTTTTTACCATCTCATGGGTTGTAACCACCACCATTCGACTGAGAAACACCTCCTTTATAAACATTAGCTACTCCTATTAAATATTTGCATCCCATTTTCTCCAATGATCTTAGCAATATCTTGTCACTAAGTAGCCTTATTGCATTAATCAGCCTTGCTATATTAGTAGATTCTGGGATGATCGAGTTGACACCTTCAAACAAATGAATGTGAAGCTATAGGCCTCCAAATCGAGCAAGGTTGGATCCAAACGAAAGGTGTGTACTCCCTCTACCAACTTCAGGTAGTCTTCAATAACGATGACATTGGAGTTGCTCCGATGAATACTTGAAAGTGGTTGACTCAATCATCAATAGTTGTGATACGTATTTTGCAAAACTACTAATCTTTTTTGTGTGTTCACACTTCAAGCCTTCTCAATGGGTTCTTGTTAAAAGTTGGTCATGTTTCTCTCAAGATAAAAAAGCCAAAAACAAGTTTTTTAGTCTCAAAGTTTGTGAAAACCATCAAAATTTTCAAAACTAAGTTTGTTACAAAACTACCATTGTAAAACCAATATAGGTACAATACTCAAAACTATAAAACGTACCCAAAACTCTTATATTTTTATTAGAGGGCTAAGTTTTGATGAAGAAGGATTAATCTTTGATTGAATCCAACAAAATCTTAGCTTGAAACCCTATAAATACCCCTAAAAAATCAAGGCAAAGCGGTAGCAATGAGGAGAGAAAGAAAACGAGAGGAAGATAGGATAAAGGGAATCCAAGTGTGAAGGTTTAAGAGCCTAGCACGAAGATTCCCTCAACTTTGAGAAAAAGTAGCAAGCTTTGGAAAGAAAATACAACAACCATTATAAGAGCTTGAAGGTATAAAAAAAAAAACTCTTCTAATTTAACTAGTGATGTTCATGAGGCACACATCTAGCTCTCCATTGCATGTTTCAATGATGGTTTGAACTTTTTTTTTTTGTGATACATTGTGTTGCTCTTGTATTTTGACTAGTGCATGAAATATTGTATTTCTTTACTTAATTTTAATCTGAGTTGTTTGTTATTGTTTACTGAATATTTTGGAAATATTTTGATGTTTATTTTGCTGAAATAAAATGGTTTATATAAACTACCAGTATTAAGTGTTTGATGTTTTTTTTATTAGTGTACGATCTTGGTTCTTGAGCTTGATTTGGATCCCAAGTTGATTTAAAGAGTCAGTTTTGAATTGAAATTTGATGTTGTTGTTGGCTGTCATTGGAGCTGCAATTATAAAGGTGGAATCTAATGTATAATCTTGATGATTTGATGTTTTTTATTAGTTCTTTTGATTCAACTATATTTGGTATTGGTAATGTGGTTCGTGATGACCAAAAACAGTGTGTTTGGAGGCCTAAAGGGTTATTTCTAAGGTTTAACAATGTGTTAAGTTGTTCTAGGTTGAAGGATAGTGTTCTCATAAATCTATAATTTGGATTAATTTTGGTCTATTTATTTGCACTAAACACTCTGTGATACTTAATTATTGATAATCTAGGGTTTATTGACATCAATAACAAGTTTTTAATGAGTTTTAATTCTAGAATTTTGGTTTGAAACCACAATCCATGTTGATCAAATCGTGATGATTCTTTGATAAACGAAGTGAATGGATGATAGATTATTGATCCTTGTATGATTCACAACATGTTTGTGACTTTGTTTTGATCATATCTGGTCTGTTTGGAGAGTCATGTTATTGGAATTGATATGAATGTTCTTCATTTTTTTTCTGCATTTGATCCGTTTTTTGTCAAACATTTTTTAGTTTTTTTATTTTTTAAGTTTAATTCATTTTAAGTTTTGGTTTTGTTTTTTGTTTGATTTTCAAGTCAACCTAGTATTCTTTCGTTCAGTTTATAGTTGAACTAAAGGTTTTAGGTCAACCTGATCGGGTCAAATTCGGGTCCAATGGCTAAAGCTTTGTCTGGCTTGCAATGTTTTTGCTAAAGTTTTTTTTTTACGGATGTGTTTGGAAAACACCCCTAAAGCCAGTTTTATGTAGTTTTATTTCAAGAAAATAGGTTTTCGTCAAATAAAGCCTAAATAAAAAGGTAAAAAAAATTCTTATTTTCATTGCATATGCATAATTATTAAACTCGGTTCGGGAGTTGACCCGGCTAAAGGACCGGGTCCCGGGTTTTATGGGACCCGGGTCAACCCATAAAACCCGGGTTATTTAAGGGTAAGGTTAGGTTAAAGATAAGAAATGGAGAAGGGAGGCAGTGAAGTGGGATCCATGTGGCAGTCATGTTGTCGCTTGTTTTATGAAAAGAAAAGGCTCAGCTCATCTCATCTCCTCACAAATTTTATCTATCCTCTCTGACTTCATCACAGGCAACCAAGTTGTCTCTTTTTTTTTTTACCATCTGTTTTGTGCAGGGATGAACACGACCTGTTGAAGCCCAGAAGCACAGTCCTTGCTCCTGTTGCCTCTCTCTCTCCTGAAACTGTGAGTTTGGTTCGCCCACCCCACTCGACGACCAAGACCTGCTAACGAAGAGGAAACGGGTGAGCGAAGAGCTTCGTTTGCTTCTTCAAATTGGAGCCGTCAAAAAGAAAAAAAAATAGTTGACCAGCTCCTTGATTGGATGAGACTGAATAATGAAACGGATCGTACCCTCTTGGAGGATTTGTCTGAGGAGCAGGGGAGGATTCCCTTTGAATATCTAATCTATTCTTTTTTGCCTTCCCTGAGGCTTACGTTTCAATTGCAGTCATCCTACCAGCCATTTCTTAGCAATTTTTAGTTATCTTGCTTGCAAGTTTTCTTACATCCCCTTCCAGTCATCAATAGTCAGAAGGAAGAAATGGAACCCAACGCCAACCCTCAAGATCTCAAAACCCAGATCTGCAATTATCTCAAGCAGACCCAGCTCCAAAACGCCGGGTCTCGTCCGGGTTTGCCCGGGTCGACTGGGTCATGGGTCGACCCGCCGGGTCGTCCGGGTTTTGCCGGGTCGTTGCACCGGCCGGTCTTTTAACAAACCCGAACCGGTCCAGCCACCGGGTCAGCCGGGTCCCGGGTCGACCCGCCGGGCCGGTCCGGGTTTAATAACTATGTGCATATGGCCAAAATCCTAAAAATTATTTGAGTATTTTTTCAAAAAAAAATCTAAAATATTTTGGCATGTTTTAAAAATATTTCATGGATTTTACAACAAATTTGTAAATTTTTTAAAGATGTTTGCCTATATTTCAAAAATATTAAAAACTTATTTTTGACAAAAAATATTATTCACTTTTAATATAAAGATAAAAAATCTAAAAAGGGTAAACATCTAAAATATTATTAGGGATAATAGTTTATTATTACTCACTCAACATAAGGATAAAAAAAACTTATATGGGGTTAATATCCAGAATATTATTGAGAATAATATAACTCATTCACTCATAATTTAAGGATTAAAATTATTGAGAATAATACAACTCATTCACTCATAATTTAAGGATAAAAAAAACTGTAAGGAATTTTATTTGAGATTTTATTTGGAATGATATAACAGTTAAAAATTCTCTTTTTTTTTTACCTTAAATAAGTCTCAATGATAATTGAGGATATTTCACCATTCTAGATCAAGTTCTTGACCTAGAAAGCTAGGTTTGTTCATCGTACTAAACTCGTCATTATAGACTAGTAGAAATGGAAATATCATCAGACCATAGCAAAAAAAAAAAAAAAAATGATGTAGCCTACCTTAGGTATGATCTATTAGAAGCATAGTTATGAAACCCGGCCTGGGTATTGACCCGGTCAAGGAGCTAGGTCCCGGGTTTTATGGGTCAACCCGGAAAATTTTTAAAAAATAAATTTTAAATTTTAATATTTCATAAAAAAATTCATATGAATATAGATCTATGTATATTGTAAACAAAATATTTTTCTAATATTTATATAATAAACTTAAAAAAAATTTAACCAACTAAAAAATATATAAAAAATACCCACATTTAAAAAATATAAAAAAAAGCCCTGGAATCCTTTCCCATTTCATTAAAAAGACCATTATTCCCAACCCCAATCCCACCACCAGCACCACCTCCATCCCCTCCACCACTCTGCATCAGCAATTGGTCATCCTCATCCAAAGGCAGCCTCTCATAAATAATTGGTTATCCTCATCCAAAGGCAGCCTCTCTTGCTTTCTTGAATGCTTGCGATATTGTCCTTCATGTTTATTTATGCTCCTATTATTCTTGATTCATTTTTCATCTTTATCCTCCATACTTTACTATTCACAACCGCTGCTTCTTTTTCTTACCAACGCCTAATCCATTTTTTGTGGTTGGATTTGCTGTTCCAGGTTGGCCATGATATTGCTTGCCTTTTCTTTCTTCAATCACTTTCTTACTCAGTTCTGGGCTTGGATGCAGGAACAGTGAGCTCCAGGCCATGTCTCTGCAGTCTCATATATATGCCTTCACAAAGGGTTATGAGTGCTTTTGTGGTCCTTTGAGAAGCCTTTCTCAAGTTTTTTGAAGTTAGATCTCAAATCGCCTGGCCTTGTTCCCTAGTAAGGAAGATTGTGAGACTCATCGTGCTTGGAGGGGCTGGAGGCGGCAAGAAAGATCCAGACAAAGATAAGATCTCAAATCTGCCATGAAGAATCACCCGGGTCTCGCCCGGGTCATGGGTTGACCCACTGGGTCGGCCGGGTTTGGCTGGGTCGTTGCATAGGCCGGTCTTTTGACACACCCGAATCGGTCCAGCCACCGGGTCGACCCACCGGGCCAGTCCGGGTTTAATAACTATGATTAGAAATGCTAATGTATTCCATATACACAACTGATCACTTGCCTAGAATCTCTAAAAGATCAGTTGGGGTTCCTAATAACTATAATACTAGGTAACAACTCCCTTAATCAACCAAAGACCCTTTTAAAACACCGCTCGAAAAATGTTGCCTTGACATCGTGCCCCACGAAGAGGGTATAACAGTCATGAATTTGACAACTAAAAGGCTAAACTTGGTGTTAAAGGATTTCATTTAACAAAAGGAGTTTAATAATAATGGTTTTTTCCTCTAAAAATGTAAGGAATGGTAGAACATATTCAATTTTTATTTTTTCAATTCATTTAGTTTTCATTTTTTGAGTAATTTTGGGGTTTTAATATGGTTTATATTGGTTATTACAATATTCTAGAGATGTTTTTTTTATATATATCAAAATGGCTTGAAAACATAATTTTAAGCCAAAAAATCTCTCCCCTTAATTTTTCAGGCATCATTGTGTTATCTAGATTCTAGGAATAGTAGGCAACTTGTCATATGCTTGATTAAAAAAGATAGAACCTTATTTATCCCATAAAAAAATAAATCAATTAAATTCAGCCATGTAAAAAATAAAATAACATCAAACTCATTGAAAAAAAAAAAACACTTATTTCTCGCATTGGCTTTTCATATGACCTTTTCTCATTGGAGTATACATTATAAAAAGTCATATTTATATTTTCAAAATGTTATTTTATTAATTTAACTCTTACAACTCCTAAGGCAAAAAAAATAAAAAAATCCTATACATGAGCTTATGCATTTTAATTTAGGTCAGCATCAAATGCGTGGCATTTTTCATTGATTTAGATTTAAAAAATAATATATTTAAAATATGTTAATTTATTAAATTCTTAAATTAATTAAAAATAGATTTTATATGTTATTTTATTAAATATCATTTCCTCTTTTATTTGTTTTTGGATATGAGCATAGCATTTTTATTATAATATTAGCAAGGTTCTTTTTACAATCCGTTATTATTTTTCTTAAAATTTGTATCTAGTTATTTTTCTAATAGTGTATATTTTTATTATTATATAATTAAATAAAAATAATTTCAAAAAATTGATGTTATTAAGCCAAGTCAAGTTCATGACTTGAGTCGTTAATGTGACATGTTTGCTTGAATTAACTCAGGTTGGTTAAAGATGTCATTATCTTGATATTTGAAATTTTTTTACTTCATATACATTAAATTTTAAGTTTTTAGTTAAAATTTCACTTATAAATAAAAAAACAACATGTAAACTTTTTTTACATCTAAAAATAATGGTACGACTCATAACAAAATTGTAAACCAATTACTATACTTTAGACATATATGCAAAATGCATAAAAGCATGCGAACTTGACATTCCATGAATAACAATGAGAATAAAAATTTAATCTAGCACTCTACCTTCCATTACACATTAAGTCCATTAATCATAGTAATATGACTTCTTTAGATTTTTTTTCTTTTTATTTTATAAAAGATTCACCTTGACACGTTATTATATTTATATTAAAGTTTACCGAAATTTTAACACAGTTTTTTTATATTTAGAATATATCAAGTTATCGATTAATTCATAATTACTCAAACCACTATCATTACATAGTCCAACCATCCTGAACTTACTTCTATCATCATTACTCAACACATCACACAATTCATCTATCTATCATATATATCTTATGAACAAGAACAATATAAAAGTAGTACATATATCATTAATTAAAGTCTAGAAGAAAGAAAATGGTACTCATATATAACATGAAAATTTAAAATACCACATAAGAATTAATAAAAGTTAATAATTAAGGAATTCTAATTAATACACCTAGAAATATACTAGTACAAAAGATACCTAACACTACTGATTATTATAATAACTAATTAGTTCTGTCTTATTGCATGTGATGGTCCAACACATATATATAACAAAATAAAATAAAAATTACATGAATAAATAATTTACTATTACTAAAAGTCATCCTTAATTATTTTGAAGAAAATAAATGATTTAATAGGTAAAAATATGTATTTTAATTAGGAGATAAAGTCAGAAAAAATGCTTCCTGGGTATGAAAACAAAAATTAATGTTTAAAAAAAAAGATGAATTTCGATTTTTTTTTAAAAAACCCCAAAGTCCTTGATTACTGTAAAAACACTAGAGAAATTTCAAAAATCAGAAGAAATGGGTTTAGCAAAGGTAATTTTATGGGCTGGTGAATAACTCACAACTTTACTCGTGCTCTATTACAGGTCTTAGAAAATTAGTTTTTTAATGCAAAATAAAGAAGTTACGAGCATTGTCAATGTTTTTTATAACTTCATTTTTTTTTTTAATTGTGAATAGAATAGTTGATGAATGTATTTAAATAAATAAATCAATTAAACTGATAAACAAAATTTCTGCATAAAAGCCAAAACAAACAGAATTTATGAAGAAAAAAAAATACAAATCACGAAGGAGTATAAAAAAAAAGTTTCCACAGAAAATGGCATTTTTAATATATTTAAAAGTTATTTATTTTTATATAAAAAAATAAATAGAGATATGCATAACATGCCCAATATACAGAGGCTAGGCTTTGTGTTTTTTGTTTTCCAGTAAAAGAGGCAATTGACACGTAGTTTATCCCTTAAAAAAAAAAAAAGTTAATGAAGCGTCGTTGTATGCCTAGTTAATTTTGGACCATTAAAAATTCAAACTAGGGTTTTTAGATAAAAAAAATTAATTTTTCAACTTATTTTCATCTAATAAACATATTTATCTTGTTATTGAATCAATTTTTTAATTCAAAGCACTCATAAAACAGTTTAAAAATATAAAATCAAATCGAAAAAAATCTCTCTCAATCATTATCTATCTTTTCTAGTAATATAAAAGCCTAAAAACACCTCAATAGACATCATCTTATCATTAAATGAAACTCGTTGATATTAAAATTAATATTTTTGACAATTGTCAAAAATATGATCAACGAACAACTTTCCATATTATTTATTATTTTCTAGTAAGTTTCTCTCAACTTTTATAAGCCCAAATAAACAAAATAAATTCTTAGGTTAAAATTAAAATTTTTAAAACTAAAGGGACTTAATTGAAGTTGATTGAAATTAAATAATAAAAACATTAAACTAAGAAAAAAAAGTTTAAAGAGGAAAAGAAAAATTATGAACATGAAGTTGATTGAATTGGAGGAAAAAGAAAATAGGTGGGGTTAAAAATATTTGTTTCACGAACTTTACAAGTGTTTTTTATTTTATTTTACATTGTGGTCCATTTTTTATGATTTTATATTTTAACTATAATTTAAATTCTAGTTTAATAAAGTTAGGTAATAAAATAATTAAATTAAAAAAATAAAAATAAAAAAATTAATAAAAAAGTAACTTTACTGTGTTCACATGAATATAAATGTTTGAGCGTTTAAGAATATTGTAACTTTTATTTTTTAATGTGTTTTAAAAATATAATTCATTTAAAATAATATTAAATCAATACTATTTATTAAAAAAATATTTTTTTAATATATTGTAACCTAAAAAACAGTACCTTGCACCCGGCAGCAAAGAAACTTTATTAATATATTTTAACCCAAAAAACAGTACTTTATAGTAATAAAAACTGTGAATATGTTTTACTTCAAAGTTCAAACGAGACTGTATTCTAAAATTTACTGTTTTTGTTTTTTATTAGACAAGTGTTTTTTTTTATTCTACATTGTGATTTTTTTTTTAATTTTATCTTTTAACTATAATTAAAATTTTTCAAACGAGACTGTATTCCAAAATTCCCTGTTTTTGTTTTTTATTAGACAAGTGTTTTTTATTTTTATTCTACATTGTGATTTTTTTTTATAATTTTATCTTTTAACTATAATTTAAATTTTTGTTTAATAAAATTAGGTAATAAAATAATTAAATTTAAAAATAAGTGTTCAAGAGTGTTATAATTTTTGTTTTTGGATGTGTTTTAAAAGTGTATTTTATTTAAAATAATAATTTTTTAGTTTTTTTATTATTTTAATATTAAAAATAAAAATTTATTTTTAATATATTTTAACATGAAAAACATCCCCTGTAATAAAAACATATTAAAAAAATGTTTAGGAACATGGTGTAAATCATGTTTTTAAAAAATTAATTTTTTATTTTATAAAAATTATTTTTTTTATATTTTGTATTATTTTAATATATTGATTTTAAAAATAATTTTTAAAAATTAAAAAATATATAATTTTAATACTTTTCGAAAAGTTGTTTCCACGCATGCTCTAAGTATTCGAGTAAATACTGATAAAAACTGTGAATATTTTTTACTTCAAGGTTCAAACGAGGCTGTTTTCCAAAATTCCCTGTGCCTTCCCATCGCACAAAAA
>Ga0325411_1007183_pt1 | contig 12166 bp, 5 predicted proteins | sample PopdelMetagenome_13_FD_206181 | JGI IMG/M metagenome (GOLD analysis project Ga0325411, IMG submission 206181) | Populus deltoides microbial communities from Bellville, Georgia, United States - Xylem-PdIQD-R4 | ecosystem: Host-associated > Plants > Phyllosphere > Stem > Wood/Secondary xylem... | reverse complement strand
ACTGCTAAGGTGGACAGTTGTTTGTGATAAAGGAATTATTTGATTTTGTAGGAATAAAATCTTAAAGTCTTAATTAATAAATTGGATTTTATCAATATAATAATTATTTACTAATAAAAAATAATTTGGATAGTCCTAATGTAAGAAAATATGAGATGTATTTTTTTATTTGAAAATACAGTATATTGTTTTTATATTTTTTTTTATTTTAAAACACTAATTAAATGTAATCCAGAGTTATTCAATAACAGTGTCTAATTTTAAATCATAAGTAGGTTTGTTTTTATTTTTATTTTTTGTTAAAAAAATCCTTTTTTACATGTTTTTAGTTGAATTTTTATGCATAAAATTTGGATTAAAATTACTATTAAATTAAATATCAATCTAGTGGGGGATGGAGAAAATAGCTAACAATAGTGGGGGATGGAGACAGGAGAGGAAAAGTCAAGGAAGTTAACAACACGGGAAGGTAATTAAGGCCTTAAGTGTCAATCTAGTGGGACATGGAAACAATATATAGTATTTGTTTTGGGGTTAAGTGTAAATATTTTTTTTCTTTTATTTGCCCATACTTTAGTATGTATACTGATATTAGATAGCGTTTAATTATTATATTAAAATAAAAAAAACTGTGATAATAAAAACAAATAGTATGTATTTTGTGTTTTAAAATAGAATAAATGTTTTCCAAACTATTTTTTGTATGAGTAAAATATTAAATCAATATTTCAAAATATTCTTCAATGTTTTAATATATTAATATAAAGAGTATAAAAGAAATCTAAAGAATTTAGTATATTTTTCAATTAAAATACAAGGAAAAAAAGAAAGGATACATGAATCATGGACCCACCCATGTGAGCAATTATTGAGCTGCGATAAAAAAGCTACCTAATCAAAACGGCTGCGATGTAATTTTGAAATCATCAATGGCCAGGATCATGGAATTTGATGATGACGCGTCTTTGGATGTGGGACCACATTAGGTAACCCAACACCCCGCTGGGCGCGTTTAACACGTGGCTTGCTGGTCGGCAAGATAAAAACATGATCTTACAATGACACCTTACAGATCCCGCCATGCCATCCAAAAGTGTGTCCTAATAATTAAATATATAAAAAATACATGTACTGTAAAAATTCATGTCTATCCAGATTCCACATCTTTTATTTTTTTTCCTTTTTATCATTTGATAACTCTTTTTTTTTTTTTTTAATTTTATCAATATATTTTTTATATTTGTCTTGCACATTAAAATAAATGATTTAATCCCGTCCAGATTATTTTACCTCTACAGTCTACACTTTAGGCACGGTTTATTCTTTCCGTCTAGAACTATATTTAAGTGTGTTTAATTTAAAAAATAATAATTTTTAATAATTTCAGTAAGGTTATATATGATAAAAGATTTTTCCATCGATAATTTTTAAAAGATTAGCAAGTTCACGAGGTGGTTTGATTAAATTTGTGTTTCATCGAGGTGGGCAAGAGAGTGGGTGTGGTGAATGAATTTGGTGAAGCATAAAAAAACTTGATTGGATTTGATTTTTCCTAGCGGATAATAATAGACGGAAATGTTACATGCCAAATAACTTTTTAATATTGAAATCAGTTTAGAATTTTTCTAGATGTTATGTGAAATAAATGGATAGAAAAATAGATTTTTTCTATAGTTTATTTTAAAAAAAAATCTCAAGCTACTTGGCTAGTAAAAAAACAATTTTATTGCATAATTTTTTTTAAATTAACGTGAGCGCTTACGCCAGCTTGTGTGTACTTCGACCAGTCACACAAGTTAATGACCATATAAGCCTTCAGTGACTCCGAGTTTTGTGAAATTCAAACTTGATAATTTCTAAGGAACAAATTTAGAATTTCATCAGCTAGGTCACATCCTTTTATTGCATAACTTTTTTTTATATTAAAGTGAGTGTCCGGGCTAGCTTTTAAGCTTTTCAACTAATTTTACGAGTTTTAAAATTAACAATTATATAAATTTTTAATAATTCTAAAATTTATAAGTCTCACTGATATAATCTTTAAAAAACAAATCCCATGTCACTGTAACATGCGGTAATCATAGTTGAAGTGTAAATAAAGCTGTAGCTTCCCGAAAAAATGAAAGATAATTGATTAAAAAAAAAACGACAAGTCGGGTAAGTACCGAGCCCTGCAAAGTTTGGTTGAGCCCTGAAGAAGATATTTTTCTCTTGAAAAATATTAATAATAACAATAAATACATCAATTAAAACAATTCTTTAAAATCATGACGTGTAGATAGAAGGAGAAAGAAACATAAAACTCTAAATATATTCAAACAATTAAATCCTGATAAGAATGTTGATAATACAATAAGAAGAATTTTTCTGGCCCATGCTCAACCAAACTTTAAAAAATGATTTAAAAAATACAAAAAGAAGAATACAAGTGTCGCAAATATTTAAAAAATTAGATATATGATATTTTGTTTTTAAAAGAAAAATATCTGATTTAAGGAGTCGTCACCTAATATTATAATCACGCAAAATCTTAAACCATCAGAAAAGATTTTATGGTACAAAACTATTTATGTAAAAAGAAATATATTATTACCCGTTAAGTATTCTATTTAAGATCAACTGCAACATTGGTTTTGTTTTAAATCATTAAAAATTTATTGTATTATATTATAAATAGTCTGCTTATAATATTTTTGATTTTTTCGTTACTAAATATTCAAATGTAAATTCTTTCAACTCTATTGCTGGTAAGTATTACATGAATAACACGTATAATATTCATAACCATGATGTTAGTAAATATATAAGTTTCAAAATTATTTTTAATTACAGTGTAGATATTCATATCTCTTATATTAATGAAGATTGATAGAATTTTTAATTTTAACATTGATGGATACAAATATTCATGATTTTGGCATCGAAAAAAAATTAATAAAAAATATTTCTATCGTTGAAAATTCTAATATATATATATATTATTGTCCAATGCCGTGGCTTGCACTTATCTTAAACATGGAAAGAACATTTTTTATTCAAAAAAAAAGTTAATGGTTTTGTTTTTTTATGAAATTTAGGTATGTTGGCCAATAATCCTTTCAATTCTGGCTAAAGTCCCATGAACTCTACAAACTCCTTATATAGTCCAAAAATATACATTTGAAATATTTTTGTATTATTTTTTTTATAGGAATGCAAAAAAAAAATGATAAAACATCCAAGAATTATTTTTGGTATAAAAAGGAAAAAAAGAAGTACTGAAAAAAAACCTAGGGGCATGGGATTTTATTAAGCTTGCCATTTTAAAATGAGAAGTGAAATAATAGGCTAACTAGCATCACATATATCAAAAGCCTCCCAGACAAAGAAACTTATTACAGCAAGCCTCTCAACGTTCAAAAAATGAAATATCAGCTAAATAAAACAAATACTCTGCTCATGAATTTAAACTTGATTAGAATTTAAAATTAAATTTTAAAATAGATAACTATAATTAATATATATTTTTTTAAAATAAAAATAAGGAGAGAGGAGGACATTATAGTTCAGATTTTTTCACAAGTTGAAAAATAATTCTTTCGATTAAAATTAACCCTCCATCATTTAATTTCAAATTTAACCTTCTTTTAAAAATTAAAATGAAAGTAAATAGAGTTAAAATCATATTATAACAATAAGTAATAAAAAAAAATGGAGGCCACTAGTTAAAAAAAATCATATTATAATAGTTAATTATGAGGGGTATATTTTAACTGGTCAGACCCTAAATTTATTCTTTAAAGATCACCAGTTAGAGTCTCACAAATCTCAAGGTCACTGAAGACTACATGATAATTAACTTTAAAATCTGTAGGATACTTAACAAATTATTTTAATAAATCTTTAATTTAAAAATACTTTACAGCACTTTACAAAATACACATTTAAACCAGATTAATTTTTTTTAATATCATTTAAATATATTTTTAATTAAAAACACATTATATTATTAAATATATACTTAAACCCTCATTTTAGTAAATTAAGTCGAGAACTTCAAGATATGAAATATAACCTGGAATGAAATTTTAATTGAATATGATAAAATATTATATTGATAAAACTTTTTAATATAATAAAAAAATAATTAACCTAATAAATCATAAATTAATTCAACAATCCAAATCCTTTTTCAAATCCCAAACCCGTTCTCTAATGGAATTTGACAGCTAGACTTCTCATCATCGGAACCAAAACTTTTTCCAAGAGGTAAAATTAAAGCTTAGAATGTTTCTGGGCAAATAAAATGCAGATAGATTATTATCAAGTTTAGCCCATTATAAAAGGAATCGAGGCCCATCATGCCTCCACTTGCATCATTGCTTCGCAACGGGGCTTTTCAGCTTCTTCTATGATTTTATCCCAGTTGCCGCAGCAGCGATTTCACAAAAATGAGAACCAAGTTAAGAATTTGGTGGCCAAATCAACTAGCTTCATCTGAACCAGCAATACCTTTGAATAAGAATAATCTCTTGCTCGGTTGGTTTGCTTCCTGTTCTTCTGTTTCTGTTGATGTTGTAGTGGCCTTTGCTTGCAACGAAGCTTCATTTTCTCACTCCAATTCTACGCTCCAGGTGAAAAAGAAATGATTTTTGTCTTTTTTCTCGGTATCTTTTTATGAAACACACGTTAAATTTTACTGGGTTTTGCTTCTTTTGTGTTTTCATTGTGGAACAATTTAAATAATGCCAGTATATCAACTTTTTGCCTAGGAAGTTATGGTTTAGGTTTGATTTTTTTTCCAGTCAATGTAGTATTGGAAGCTGTTTTAATCCTACTAAAAGGTTAGATTTTAGTGGCAGTGAAGTGGGTTATGCGAAAGAAATTTAATTGGGTTGTTATTTATCTAAACAGGAGATTCTCCGCGGCGTAAATGGGAAAATGCCTGTGTTTTTACAGGAGAGAGCGGCCTTTTCGCTTTTGGGTCAGTGTGTTTTGTATGGAAGAGGTAATGGGAAAATGTGGAGGGATGGAATGGAAGGTGGTGATTGGAGGAATTCATTTACTGATGGTTTTGATTCGGTGATGAATAGCCGGGATCTGTCCGATGGAAAGGATGGAGGGAGTAGTTGTGGGTGCAATGAACTTGATGGGTCGCATGAACAATGCAGGAAAGAGTGTATTGAAAACGGGCTTTGGATTCGGTTGGTGTATGATTCTTGTGAAGGATATGGTAAAGACGTTCACCGGGTTCCAAAACTGCATCACTTGCATTGGAATGGGCAGATAGTTTCTCATTGCAATGTTCACGTATGTAAGTCATGCTTACTTCTACTACGCGACATTCTGTTTTCGTCTGTAGTTGGTAGTTATGGTAATTGTCTCTTGTTTCTTATTGTTTGACCAAATTTAGGTTGTCGTTTATGAAATTCCTGTATATGGGGTGCACCATTTCTCACTGAATCTTTGGAATTCTTCCAAGCCAGTGAAAGATCCTGTCAAGAAACCCAAGTGGGTTAATGAACTTGAGAAAAATCAGCCTCTATTGGACTTGGTAATCTAGTTCCCAGATTCATTTTGTGAAAATGGTTCATTTGTGTGCTTCTTAAGTTGATTTCCATGTTTCATGAACAGGATACAGTCATTCTGGCTATCAACAGTGTTGCAGCTGCTAAATTAGCTCTTGAGACACGTGTAGGCTTTAAGAGATCTGTTTGTGGGTTTTTCATCATCATCAGCAGGTACTGTCTAGCAAACTTTGTTGCCCACCACCTCCCGCTCTGGTTGCATTTTTTTTATGGAGTTTGCCGTGTCTTTTCAGGTCTATTGCTTTCATGTGGCAAGTATTGGCCATTTTTGTGGCAACAATTTCCACTCTATTCTACATTGTTCTCCAGTTATTCCATAATTTTTCAAGTTTTGGATCAAAAACACGGATATACACTGCATCAGCGAGGGTGTTCTGCACTACATGGACACAAATTCAAATCCGCTGTTGTCAGATTTTGTACTGGCCCATCGTTCTTCAAGATAATGGCCTTAGGTGATGGCAGAGTTCTTTACTCATATTAAGTTTCAAATGCCATGACTCATAAGATTTTACCATTTTGTGAAATGGAATATGGTGTGACATTTTTTAGTTTAATACCAATTTTATCAATCAATATAGAATTGTAAGAATTATTTGCTTCTTTAATGGGAAATAAAAGTTGGATCTTCCTCCTCATGGCCTGATTTCATACACTCTTGAGTTGTCCTCTGCTTGACTTGCTTGTGGAATTTTAATGAACAAGTAACCTGTTGAACCTGCATGTAAAGTTTCTTTTCGAAACCGGGGCCGCAATTGATGCTCTTTACATCCGATATTCTGAACCTCCTGTTGTCATGAGTTTTTGGAACAAGTTTTATTATTCATTCCTCATCATTCTGATTTTTTTTAAATTTTACTCTGAAGGTCACAGTCATGCGTGGAATATAAGGAGAATGCTGCATTACATAGGAATTCTATGTGGTCAAGTTTAGCTGTTGATCTTCTTTTGGGAAATTTGATGGGCTTGGCACTCTTAGTTCATGCTGAATCTGTTTGCCAATGGATTTTGACCTTTGCCAATGTCATTACCAATGAGTTATTGCGCTCAGGTTCTGTGTGGTTGATGGGAGTGCCAGCAGGTTTCAAGTTGAATACAGAACTGGCAGGAGTTCTTGGCATGATTTCTCTTAATGCAATACAAATTTGGTCCACCCTTTGGATCTTTATTGGTTTTCTCTTCATTTATTTCATCAAAGGACTTGCTCTACTGGGGATTCTTTTTGGGGCAACTATTCCTGCTGCTTTGATCATAGATATGGTTTCCATAGCAACATTGCACGTGTCAACTCTTCATTGGGCAATCTCACTTTTGTATTCCTGGCAAATTCAGGCTTTAGCAGCTCTGTGGCGTCTTTTCAGGTAAAACTTGACCATCCCCTGAAGATTCTATCTGCAATTGTCAACCAAAAGTAGTTACTGTTAAATAAACCATTGTCTGTTTTCTGTAATTTGTGATGGCGCAACTTATGGGGCATGTCATGTGGTCGATAGCGAAGGTGCTCTGCATCTTTGATCTCCACATTCTCATGCGTGCACATTCCCAGATGCAAGCAATTGATGTCTTTGTTATATATGTGATGTTACTGACCTTGGGTTTCAATGAAAGGCCGTTGATTAGCTTCCAATGCAAGAAAGATTCCAAGTTACATGTAACAAGAGTAGTAAATTTGAGATTGGTTAGTGGATGCTATATTTGATTGAAATAGATCATTCTAGATAACCTTGTTATGGTCCAATACTCTTTGCAACGGAACTGAGAAGGAAAATCTCGTTTATTTATCTGTGTATTTAGATACTTTAATCAGTGGACTCTCAATGTAATTGATAATATGTCTATGGTTGTGCTGTTTCTTTGATTCATGTTGCTCACAGAGTTCCTCTAACTGTTGACAGGGGTCGAAAGTGGAATCCTTTGCGTCAGAGATTAGATAGCTATGACTACACTGTGAAGCAACATATTGTGGGTTCCCTTCTGTTCACTCCACTTCTCCTTCTGTTACCAACAACTTCTGTTTTCTACATGTTCTTCACCATTTTGAGCACAACCATTGCTCTTACTTGTATATTGATTGAAGTCACAATATCCATGATTCATAGCACACCATATATTAAAATTTTCCTTTGGTTGATGAGACGGAGAAGATTTCCCTCTGGGATTTGGTTTGAAATTGCATCTTGTCAGAATGATTCTCTGGAGTTTGCATGTCATGACAAAGTATGTTCTTCCTCCAAGAAGTCTTATCGAAACAACGACAGAGGCAAAGACAGATCCAGCATTATGGTCTCATTTCTCCACAGCAACTTTTTGAGTATAGGTGAGTCAGTCTATTTTTCGTTCAATTGTTTTTACTATCACCTAATGCATGGTAGCAGCAGGGATGTCTTTGCATTTCCGGTTGTGGTAGGAGTAGATTGGCATGCTGAATATTTTGGGCTTATTTTGAGAGATGCGTGGTCATTCTATTCAAGACAGAGTTGCTCTCTCAGTAGTTAGTACTCTGTATGAGCTGTCTAGTAGCTGAACCAAGTTGGGGAAGTGGAAATCAGTAAATAAGTCAGCAAGGGTGTAATCTGCAATGACATGACCATGAATTTAGAACGTTATTCCTAATTCAGGCATGGATTTCTCCCAAGTACATCATTTAACCTAAGATATTCCTGGAAAATTAGGTAACCATGTGAATTTCAATCACCATTCACTTCATTTTAGGTATCATGTACTCTTTTCCTCTCAGTTCTTTTCTTCCCACTTTTGAATATGCCTCATTGTTTCTTCGCTTGCCAACAAATTCAGGTATTAATCTCCAGTTGAAGGGGGTGAACCTACAGATCTTAACATTTTACAAACTTGGTCATAAGTTTCAAGTAGAAACTACTTAACAAAAAAAATCCTCAGATGAAAATACATTCACCTGGCACTTTAATTCTTGGTGCCTTTGTTATGATTTATATTGGGCCAACTGTAATGAGAAAAATGTTGCAGGACAAGTAGTTTTGCCTCACTATAGAAAGGTTTTCTCTGGAGTTTCTGATATTGCCATTACATCAGCTCATGGAGCTCTTACTGGTAAAAGGTGAGTTACTTTCTTGTGAATATTCATATTCATATCCATCTCATCTCTCAGGTTTCTAATAGCTGGCATTCTGTCTGCTTATGTCAATCTACTTGTAGACTTTATTCTCTCATCTCCTCGCATTTCCATTTGTTTCACAGAACCGTATCTACTTTGGGGACCTGCCTGCCTTCAACAATGCCATGGTTGTCTATCCCGGCAAGAGAGTATTGGTGCCTCTGCCGCAATTCAGTTCTTGCATGCATGGAAGAACGTGATTGCAATGAATGTCAATGATTTGTTTTACCTAATTTGAGTCTCAGAATCCTGCATCGTTTCCTTGCCTTTTTTTCCCCTGTGGTGTGGAAAAGTTGTGCGGATAGCCTTTCTCATCCTAATGTGCATTCTGTGAGGGAAAGGATAGATGTGTTCTATTAGATGAAAAAAAGAAAGAAAGAAGAAGATTAAGATTATCAATGAATGTGTTGCATTCTTGTCCTACTCCCAACCACAGAAACATTCTACAGCAGCAAGAACTTATCTTGGTTAGCGATGGATAAAACCCTGTAATTAATTGACTAAACCGCATGCATCAACGACATCAACGGCCAGGATAATTATCAAGATAGTAATCTCTGATTGTTTAATCTTACTGGTAAAAAGCATAGTTAGGAGCCAGTCTAACCCGACAAGTTGACTCGGTGATTCATCAACCCGAGGCCTAATTAGGTCCTACCTCAGGCAAGAGGAGTAAAGGGATACGAATTTCTCAACAATTATTGAAGCCATGATGCTACCCCATACATGCCACTGAACACTGGCCACACGTGCATGTTAGCACCAAGTACGTAGTGTCCACTTTGGAAGCAAACAAGCAGCAAAGATCACGAGAGAACACTAACATAACCAACAGATAAAATACCTAACCTAAATGGCCTGGATGGGCGGCCAAGACAGAATCTCTCACTGTCTTACATTTCCAAGATTACAAAAAGAAGAGTATAACAAACAAACTTAGTCACGGGAAAAAGGATAGACTAATACCAGAAACGTCTCTTACACTGTCTTTGCCTTCCCATGAAGACAGTAGACAGACGTGTGTATGGTATCTGCAAGTTCTTCAATCACTGTCATATCTGTTGCATGACTTGTTTATGCTGGGAATTCGATGGCCCCTTTCGCGAAACTTGGTATATTCTTACATGTGAATGCACATGCAAGCAAGGTAGAGTCCTATATCCCAATCATATTAGCACTTCTCACATGGATATAGAATCATAAGAAGATTTGGGAATGAATTCTCTCTCCTGCTAGATAAACAAGTGAGCAGGTAGCTCATTTGTCAATACTTAAGTGGTGGTAAAGAGTTAACTAGAAAAAAATAATATAATAGATTCGAATTTTATCACTTGTATTTTTCAAATCATATATAAATATATGATCAGTTAGAAATCTCGAGTTGATAAATTTTTTCCCGTGATTTGGAGTTGCTATTTATACTCTTAACACTCACTAGATACTTTCATATTATTCTAAAAGAAAAATAGAAAATAACCACAGGATTTCACGACAGGTACTAATCCAATATATGAAGAAATCTTTCTCTGTTTTTCTCATCTATTGCCATGATCTCAAGTAGATGATTAGAGGGTAAACAAATTCAGAACTGGACTTGAAAATTAAACTATATGAACTTTTCTAAGGTTATAAGAATACTAATCAACTTATAAACTATATTAATTTTGTTACATTTCTTGTATTTTTCTGAATTCTGGAATCTTAACCTGCTGTGTCATATAGCACTTTTCCATGCGTACAAGGCAGCACTAAAGTTTTGCTCAGAGAATTGATTTATGGTCATCTAACTGCCTCTAAATACCCTTGAATCCATCCATTCCTAGACAACAACTCATTCCCATTAAACTGAAACCTCTCTCTCTCTCTCTGCTCTCGAGTGTGGTTACAGTAGCTCTCTCTGCTTACAACAAGATGTCGAGGAAGCCAAGCATTAATGTGATCCTCTCCCCTGTTTTGCTGCTTCTTTTGATAGTAGAGAATTATGTAAGCTCTCTCATTTCTATCTCATGTCCTCTATTTCTTCATCAATGGGCGCAAGATGGCAACAGCATTTCTATCTCATATATCTTCTTGTGACTAAATCATGCAAACCTTGCTGACCTTTTCAGGCCAACATCACAGAGGCTCCCACTCCTCAGCCCCAACCAAATACAAATAGCACCCTTCCATCGGTTAGATTTCTACAATTAATAATTTCAAATGCTATTTGTTTATCAACTTAATTGGCCAAATTGTGTGATTAATTTTCTTAATCATGAGCTAATAATCTAAACTTCTCGATTTCTTGGATAATTCTAGTATGGCACCACTCAAGGGAGCCTTAATCCTCAAGGTAATCAAGGTTCTATTGCTGAATGATCTCCACAGATTGAATAATAAAAAAAAAACTACGCATTTCAAACCAGGTAACATAAAATGCTGTGTTGGCTCACTTGCAGAGTGCGGACCTCGTTGCACTGGTAGATGCTCCAAGACAGCCTTCAAGAAGCCATGCATGTTCTTCTGCCAAAAGTGCTGTGCCAAGTGCTTGTGTGTGCCTGCTGGAACTTATGGGAACAAGCAATCTTGTCCCTGCTACAACAACTGGAAGACCAAGAGGGGAGGCCCCAAGTGCCCTTGAAGACCTCATCGATTATCTCTCTCCCTTTTCTACCTCAATGTAGCTTCCTCTGTTCATTTATATTGTTCCAACCGGGTTTCAACAAAAATAGCAATAAATCTCTCACCCATTAAAAATGTTTAACCCAAAATTTATATAGTTTTATTTTTTTTCCAACTTGATATCATTTTTTTTATCTACTGAAATTGATTTTTTTTAAATAAAATAAAAAAGCAATAACTTTTTTCACAAATATATAACATGTTTTGTTTTTCTTGATGGAAATCTAATATAATCTCTTAAATAGTGTAGATTCTTGAAAGAAATATTGTTGTATCACTTGATTTCATAATTTTACTAAAACAATTTAATAAAAATCCAAATAATACACAATTCAACTGATCTTATACTATTATAAAATCTTGAACACCTTTGAATGTGGATTCATCTGGTTTAAAATATAGTTTTCTTATTTATTTTTTTTGCTTTTACATCGGTCACTGAGTTGTCAACATAGATAAATTATTTTTATTAAAATTATATAGTTTCATCTTTTTTTAAAAAAGGTTTTTGATGTTGACCCAGTTATTCTATATTAAATTTAATTGGATAAATCATATTATTAAAAACTTAATTGAAATAACTCGTCAAGTCCGACCGACTTCAAGAAGTTCTGCTTTTTTTTTTTTTTCCCGTATGAGATGATCGATAATAAACTAATACTACAGCATACGCAGGTAGTCATGCGGGAAGAAGCATAAGAAAATGCAGGCCATTCAATCTCTTAAGCCAAATCTGATGACGGAGGCCTAGGGGCTTCTAGGAAGGAATTTAAAAATTAATGATAAAGTTTAACGATTTAAGTTT
>Ga0325411_1007182_pt1 | contig 12167 bp, 9 predicted proteins | sample PopdelMetagenome_13_FD_206181 | JGI IMG/M metagenome (GOLD analysis project Ga0325411, IMG submission 206181) | Populus deltoides microbial communities from Bellville, Georgia, United States - Xylem-PdIQD-R4 | ecosystem: Host-associated > Plants > Phyllosphere > Stem > Wood/Secondary xylem... | reverse complement strand
ATAGAGCTAGAGGCGTCAGTGTACTAACTATCGGGTTAATGATAGTATAACTAAGATTTAATGTGATAGTTGTTGCCTCAAAGTGAAATTTGTGTGTTATGAATAAAGTATCAAATTCTTGATTAATAAAGTGATTTTATTATATATGCAGTTGTTGTGTAAATGCAGGAATATATATGTGGAGAAACTAGTGACTGATGATGGGATATTAGAACTAGTGACTCGTGAATGGGCTAAGGGCATCAATTGATTGATGTCTAGGATAATTGATTTGGTAAGATGGTTTCATTGTGCCATATGATTGATTGAAAAATTGATTTATGATCATGATATATTATTGAAAAATAAAATGATGTTCTGTAAGATTGATTACAAGGTTTTGGTTATGATATGTATTAACTTCAAGACCAAGATTGTGAATTGATTAGTGGTCTCGTATGGAACTATTAATGCCTAAATCATTGACTCGTCATATTATTAATGAGGCATTGTATAAGATTTAACAGTTAATATAAAACTAATGTGGTGTAATCATGTTAATGATGCTAAACGTTGGATCAATAAAATAAAATTGAATTAATGAAAACCTAATCCTTGTAAAGGGTGAAGACAAAGTTTGTATTAGATAGAAAGAATGCATGAACTGATAAAATCCAAGTGGTGAAATGGAAGATGGCCTTCATGACAAAAAGGATAATGATATAGTTCAAAATTTAGATTAGAAATTATAATAATAAAAGTTTATTGACCATTGGGATATAATATAGCCGAGGGTATTAATGATGTATGTATATTGTATTTCAAATTATTTTGATAAAATATAATTAATACTTTGAGAACCATTTATTATATAATTGTAAAATGTCATATTAGTTGTTTTATGTAATGTAATTATGTCAAAAGAGAGGTTGTATGATTCTTGATATGTTATGAATTTAATGACAATTATAATAGTGGAATGAAATTCTATTAGCAATGGCAATGACTATGTATGGCCAGTGGTTTCTAATTGTTCTATTCAATGTTAAAAGACAAGAAAATTCAACTAGAATATTGGTTATGTAAGGGTAAATTTGCTATGATAATCTTAATTTTATGTTAAATGAACTACCAAAGTTAGAAATTAAGTATGAATTAGCTATGTGGAATTTAGTAACAAGTAAACTTGTTGAAGCTTGTGTAATTATATAAGGTAATCATAGAACAATGTTATTAATGTGTTTGACCTGAATTGTTATGAAATTGTTGAGATGATATCCTGAAGTCAAGCATTTTAAATAATAAAATAGAGAGATGAAATTTAAATGAACAATTCTTTTTGTTAGTATTCTTATAGATAATGTCATTTTTAAGCAAATAATACAATTACCTTATAGGATTAAATGGTTTATTTTGTGATGAATGAAAGACCTCAAATGAGGGATATAATGGATGAAATATTGAAAAGGTTGTGATTAAAAGATCTAGCTTATACATGAATATACTTTTGGGCATAATGAAATAAAATGCAAAACTGGTTAATGATTTGTTTCATTAATACGATTCGAATACCTATTGAGTTGAAAATTAAAAGCCAATATAGATAACAAATTTTGCAGGATACATGACCGTTACAATGAAGCCAATGCACAAGAGATTTCCAATATGGAACAAATTCTTGTGGGTTATTCACGAGATGTATTAAATTCATTAGATAGATCAACTAATATATATAATATGGTCTAATGAGGTAAGGTCTTCGTAGAGATATCCTATAAAAAAAATTTCCCATTTATTTTTTAAAAGTGTTATAAAAATTTAAGGTTACAATTTGAATAAAAAGACTATTATACTCGTTATGATATTGCAATTCAATGGTCTCTTTTAACTTCCCATAATAATCAACTTTGAACTCATTAGAAGTTGATTCCTGAACACAAATTCCATTATTCTATATCTTTATACTCTAAACAAACTCTTCAGTATGAAAAGAAATATCTATATTAATAAAATACTCGTTATAACATTTTTTTTTCAGGATCCAGATATAGTAAAGTCAAAGTAATACTAGAATTCTCTTCCAATTGATAAACTTGTTGCATAATTACAACTATTAATAATTAATGAGAAAGGTATAATGAAATTAAGTATTACGAGAGATTAGAATAATTAAGCAATCATTATATATGTTCTGAACCACGTGGAAAATTATTCATCTTGTAATCGAAAAATTTGAGATTCAGTCAGCTGTGAATTTTGGGATGGTAAAAACTGATGATGTTGCCTACGAGGAATTATTCAATCTATCAATTTATCATAGTATGAGAGAAAAAAGTTCAAAAATAACGACATGTTAAGTATTATACTACTAAATAAAAAGGTCTAAGTTCATCGCAGTTAAATAGTACATAATTATGTGCATGTTTGAATTCAATTTCTATCAAGTATCTTCCTCTTATTGTATTTCTTGGTATAGGCCATCCAGGATGAAAAAATACTAACAAATTCCCACTCAGGCACTTCCCCCATCATCATCATGTCTTGAAACACATTTGATTCTTGTTCTCAAGTGAAGCTCAAAATAGTATGGGATAAATGTTAAGATCTTTTCAACAATATAAGCCTTATATATTGAGGCATCAACATACGCCTTGTTTTTTTTACTTTTCTCTTAAGGTTGAACAAGTATCTACATGAAATTAAATGAATGTTTTGAATTGAAAAAAAAAGACAATACATATTTAATTTGGATGCATGTGTAATCCCTAACCTCTCGAATGAATACACCAATCTATATTGGACAAGGCCTCCAACTTTTTCTTCAAATGGTAAACGTATGAGTAGATGCTCCATTGAATCGAAGAACGATGAAGAAAATATCATCTCAAGTTTGCATATTGTCTTGATGATATTTGTTTCAAGCCTTTTCATGTGTTGTGTATAAAACTTGTTAGAACATATATCTCTAAAGAAGTGACAAATCTCCATGAGTGCATCTCATATCCTTTTTGGTGATAAATCCTGGTAAGCTATTGGAACAAGTGTTTGTATAAACATGTAGAAGTCGTGACTCTTCATTCCATACAATCTGCAATCCTTTAAACTCACCAATCTAGATATGTTTGAAACATGTCCATCAAGAAAATTTAGACTCTTAAGCTATTGGTAGACAAGTAGCTGTGCATTCTTGTCTAAGGTGAAGCTGATTTTGAGCTTTACGACCCGTAACCCATCATAAACCAACTTCATATTGTTACACTAACAAAATAAAGGTATATTTATTCTAGCCTTCATGTTGTCCTTTGCCTTCCTTTTCACATCCATAATCATGTTAAAAATATTTTCAAACATGTTTTCAATTTTCATGACATTAAGATTATAGCAGGAGATATTAGTCTTCAAAAGGGTAGCTTCGAGAAAATACTTTGATTTACCCAGTTATGGGTCACACCAAAACCAGGAAACTTCTACTTAACAGAATGAAAACTAAATATAATGTCATCATATTGCAATTGGTCATCATACAACTTCACTTGATGCTACTAACGGTGCGACATTCCTTTCAACTCAACCAATAAAGAATCATTTATGTTCTTCATTTTCTTGTGATCGGTTGGTAAGAACCGTTAGTGATAATAAAAAAAAAATGCTTTACCATCATTTATTAAGGTAAAAGCTTTGTTATTTTCCATACATTATAGACATGCTAATGTTTCATGCATGCTCCAATCAGAAACCATTTTGTATGCAGGAAAATCATTGATAGTTCACATCAAAGCTATCTTCATTTGAAAAATATTGTTTCCTCAAGACATCATAGGTCATAGTCCTAGATGACTACAATTGCTTCAACTAATCAATCAATGATTGAAGATAAACATCTATATTCTGATCTGGACTATTAGGACCAGGTATGACAGTAAATAAAAACATGAACTTCAGCCTCATACACATCCCTGATCACAAGTTGTAAACCGTGAGTATCACTGACCAACAAGAATAAGGAGCATTAAATGAGCTGAATGGATTGAATTTGTTTATATATAACCCAAGACATACATTCCATAATTCTATTGAAAACTAAAGATGCACCTTATTAAAATGTTTTCAAGCTTAACCATTAGAAATGTGTATTATGACTCCATTCACTGCATCATGTGCTTAGCAGTCTTTGGAGACATAAATAACCTTTGTAGTCTATAGTGATTAGAAAGTATCTAAGTTTTCTATTTGCGATATCAGTTCTTCTTGTGCCAATCCTGATTTTATAATGAGCACACTCACATGTTATGCACTTGGCAAATCTACATTTTTACTGTTGTACAATATGCAGAAGTTTGGACACATGTTGATTTTTTGGTATCCTAAGCCAAGGGATTTCATCATGGATTTAGTAGCATAAAAGTTCTCTTTAAGCTTATTCCTTCAATTAAAATGTTTCTCGCTCATTTGACAATTATGTCATAATCGGTCTCACTCAGCCCATAATCTGACTTGATGGTGAACACTTATTCAATGACTGATAATTTACTATGATTTGTGCATCTATCTCATAATGGTTTGTCATAATCTTTCAAAAGATCAAAAAACCTAGTTGCGTCTGCATTTGGTTCTTCATCTATGATTGAACATTCATTTGCATAACCTTGATTCATTCCAATCACATTCATAATCATACTCCTATAAGGATTACTATTTTCATCTATAACTCTATGCACGTTGCTACAACTAGAAGTTAACCCAACCATCATTTCTATCATGGTCTCGTAAGGAACATATGGTTCTCCATATGCAAACCAATACATGTATTTCTCTATGAACCTATTTTGTAGAAAATGCATCGTTATAACATATAGATCCATATTTTTTTTTTACACATCTTATATTTCTTTGAATAGATTATGCGTCATAAGACCCTTAACCTTATTACAATAATCTATCATGTGCAACCCTTCAGGTGAAACTCGATACATTCAAGAATAATCATCCATTACTTATGTCAAACCTATGTAGAATATTGATGACAACATGTGTTAAATAAATTAGCTAATATTGTTTTAACTTAAAAGTATTCAATCTATTTTATTAGTGTCTTTAAATCATTATCGATTTTCAACAAAAATTCAAATTCCTCTACATTTACCGAGATTTTCAACTAACAATAAAATTAGAAAAATATAAAACATACTCATTAAATAAGTCATTATTTATTTCATTACAAAACATCTAAGTCACAAAATTGAAATCAATTTCATCAAATTACAAATAAATATAATTTTTTAAAATTTCAAACAAACCCCAACATGTACAAATCATATATTCATACAACAAATTTATATAGAAAAAAGCTATAAAACAAGTAAACACACAAACAAAATACATATACTACATCAAAATGCTATAAAAATCAACGTTTTAAAATTGAGTTCAATAAAAAAGGGTAGTTTTGCTTACTTGATATGAGGAATCCTAAAAAAAATGAATCAGAACAGGGATGCTAACAGACTAACTGTTGGGTGGCTGGATTTTTGGTGATGAGAGTTTGATTTGTGATAAAATAAGGGGGATTTGTTGTTATTTGTAGAGGAAAATGAAAGAAAAAGAAGAAATATGGTAGGGGGAGAGGGGGGCCTCTTGCTAGGTCATAATTTAAATATTACCGATGGATTTACCAATAGATATTAGAGACGAGTTTATTTCGTCGATGATACTATTTGTAAGCATGACACATTATTTTTTTTCCCCACTGGAAGCCTCTTGAAATACACCAATGGAAAATTTTCATAGGTTCATTAAAATCATTTTGTTTGATTTTGAAAAAAAAAATTGAAAATTATTTTTTTAGTTTTTTAATTACTTTTTTTTTAAAGAAATACAAAAACAAATAAAATTTCTATTTATATTTACAAAATTTTGAGAGCATAAAGAAACAAGATGGTACAAAATCACCTTACATATATCATAATTAATCTCAAAAGAAAATATGGAATTGCTTCTTTTTTTACCTTTAAGCTTTGCTTATAATTTAGGAAGGTGGCCAGTACTGTTCAGGAACAACCTTTTTGTTTGGATATGGTTGTTAGTGAAAAAAGAAAAATGACCCATTTTATTGGAAATAGGTCTAAATAAATGAGATTGCCTCCAATGATATGCCTTGATGCATGGCCTTTGACATGAAAAAGGCTATAGCTATCAAAATCAAATTCATTAGAAGGCAAAATAGGGCCTCTCTAGCCTCATCCTTTGTGGATATAGAGGATCTTCCCTTCTTTTAGACTAGGTGTAGACGTGCAGGATAAAATTAGCAGCTTTCTCTTCTCTCCCTCACCCTTTTATGAGTTCCTTCGCTTAATCTGATCTCTCTTTTAACGAGAACAAGAAAAGCCAAGCAAAGGAAACTGACTACTCCGTTAAAAGTGCATTGCAAAGCCCATTCAAAGAAGGAATGGGGGTGTGACCCTCATGACTTCCATGGAAAAAGTAACAACTCAAGGCATGTGAGGTTGTAGTAAATTAGGGTTTAGCCGTTTCAGAGATCTCTGAAGCTTAAAAGCACATGCGGGCAGGTTGGAGTGATTCATTCACGGCTTAGCCAAAACACAAAAACGTTGGATTTATGCATTCTTGCTAGCTTGCTCGCTGCTTGTTCCGATGGGAATGTGTCCGTGAGCAAAAGAGTGGAAACAAAAGTGGTACGAAAATAGGCTAATCTACACGATTAACTCACATTTCATTTAAAAAAATATAAAAAATAATGTTTTTTCAAGCTAAACATGGTTTGAAATGCGATATTACTACTTAAACAAAGAAATATTTCTTATAATTTTAGATTATCTAAATTGATGGAATTAGATTAATTTTAATTTTTTGGATTAATGCACAATCCATGTGTAAGAGTTTAGTGGGATTACTCCATGTATGCACCATCTATCCTAAACTTTTCAGACTGAAAAAGGAAAAAAAAAAAAAAACAATGTTACGATTTACTTATAGATGTCTGCATACACATTGAGGCCGTATATCAATTAATATGTATGCATGATGAAGAATACGCAGTTGTTTGAAAAACATGACACCCTCTGCATCCTCTGCACCCTTCACCAAAAACCGCCCTCCCTTGCCCATCAACGCACCATCAACCCTAAACCTTCACAAAACTTCCTACCAACATGTTCAAACCCTACCTCAACTTCCCACAACAACATTTCCTTACTCAAATTCAGCAGATCACCCTGTTACCTTTACTCCACACCATGTAGCTTCCCCTGTCTTACCATCTGAACCTTCTGCAAAAACTTTTAGCCCGACATCTTATGCCAATGCCCTTACTGGTACAGACCATCTTAAGCTATTTTTTGAGAGATTCTCTTCATGGGTGGAATATCAAGACCTGAAAAAGACTTTTGTTAAATTTGGCCGGGTTACTAAATTGTTTATGTCTAAACGGAAAACAGTTCTCGGGCAATGTTTTGGTTTTGTGGAAATACTATCACCCTTGTCTGGGTCTGATCTTTTGACCAGACCAGTAATGTTTAGTTCGATACCTATAAGTTGAAAGTGAACCCAGCTAAACACCAGTCCATTAAACCTCCCCTGCCAACATCAAAACCCCTACCCAAGCCTGCACCACCTCATAAACCCCAACTTATGTTCAGAGATAACAGATCCTTTGCTGAGGTACTCACATCCACAACACAACAAATGGCCATAAAGGAAAGGAGAATGGTACAGTATAACTCAACGGATGAGGATAAGGAATGGTTTCATAGGAGCTTAGTGGGAAATATCATGCCAAATGTTGATGTAGCAACACTGGAGGCAACGGTTTTAAAATCAAGTGACAAAGCTGTGAGCTTTCGTTTCTTGGGAGCTAGTCAGGTGATTGTTACCTTCTTGGATCAGTTAGCCTCAGTGCAAGAACAAAGGAATGAAGGGTCCGTGCTGTATTCACTCTTCAGCAATCTCAGACAGTGGGAAGCAAGGATTAGAGCTTATGACAGATTTGCTTGGATCTCCATATTTGGTTTGCCAATGGAAGGTTGGAACAAAAACTGTATTAATAATCTGCTCCAGAGTTGGGGAAATATTATTTGCTATGACACTTCCTGTGTTAGTCGGGGGTCCATATCAGGTATTAGGGTTCTTATTCGAACTATACAGCTGGAAACTTTACATGATCAAGTGATGCTTTAGCTCGATGGAGTGCAGGTTGAGGTCAGTTTGAAAGAAATCAAAGGTGAGTTCATCCCTTCTCTCACAATAGTCAAACACTCAATGGATGTCTCACTGTGTATAGCATCTGTGTTATCCGATGATGATGAAGATGATTTTTGTGGGGAAACTTATTATAGAATATACTTATATAGGAAATACTGTATAGAAAATATCGTCTACATACTTTTGTGTGGTAACCTCCACCATTGCTATTGTATATTGCCTTACACATATATATAGAAAGGGTTGGCTAACCATTAGATTAAACCTCCCAATTATTCTCAACTTGGTATCAGAGTCTGCTGTCGTCAGAACTCTTTTTTCCCTTTCTCCCTTTGTAGCCGACCCTCTCTTTACTTTCTCTACATGGATTCTACTGCTGCCGCCAACTTCTCCCTCTCCACCAGTGGTGCAACACAGCGGGCCAGCCATCCCCAAGCTATTGTCGCTGGTGCCTTTTCTCCCAACACCAGCCTCCACTTGCAGAGCTTGTCTCTGATTCTTCCTCCCAAGTCCTTGCCGTTCCTTTACCTCTCATAGGAACCCACACTACAGCTATTGTTCCTTTAGCGAACACTCACCAAGTTGTTTCGCTAAAACTTACAAACACAAATTATCTCTATTGGAGAATGTAGATGAAGCCCCATCTCCTTGGTCAAGGTGTTTTTCACTTCATTGACGGCTCAGTGCCGTGTCCTCCATCTTATATTTTTGATAGCTCTGCTGGTTCTTCCTTTACCATCAGCCCTTCCTTTCTTCATTGGAAACAATAGGATCAACTTATTTTGAGTGCTTTGCTCTCGTCTCTCTTCGTGGATGTGTTGCATCTCGTGGTCGATTGTTCTACCTCGCATTGTGTTTGGCTCACTCTTGAGAAAGCACTTGCCTCTCCGTCTAATTCTTGCATCATGCAACTCCATGGCTCCTTTCAAGACCTTCGGCAAGGTGACTCATCGGTTAGTCTATACATGCAGCAAGCCAAATTGTTATTTGACGAATTGGCTGCTGCTGGTCGCCCCATGTCTCTTGAAGATTTCAATCTCTATGTGTTTTGTGGTCTTCGTGACGAGTTTAAAGACTTGGCAACAAGTCTCATAACCAAAGCAGAACCACTATCCTATGCTGATCTTCACAGCCACCTTCTTAACCATGAATTTCTGCACAAGAACTCTTTCCATTCCATGGCTGCCGTTCCCTCTCCGCTGTCTTCTTCTTCTCTGCCGCAGCAACCACCTCTTCTGCCGACACCACAGTTTTCTGCACACCATGCTATGTCTCATCACAACCCCAACTTCAGCCGCAACAGGGGTCACTTTAGAGGTAATTGGCATCCCCACAGCAACCGTTCCACTCCCCAAAACAGGGGCCAATCTGCTACAGATTGGCGGCCAAACCACTGGCAGCAGATCAGGCGCAATTCCGGTGCTGGGCAGTGGTCTGGACAGCAGCATGTACGCTGCCAATTGTGCTCCAGTTTTGGGCACACAACTCCTCATTGTTCCCAGTTTCGTAGCAGCCCTCTGCTCATCTTGCTATTGGGAATATTTTTGCTGCAACTTGGTTCCCCGACACCGGTGCAAATCTACACGTCACACCTGATCTTGGAACTCTGATCGATTCTGCACCCTATCTTGGTAATGATTATTTGCATGTTGGTGACGGTAAGGGCCTTGACATATCCCATATTGGACATACTAAATTACATTCCCCAAAATGCATGTTTACATTATCTAATGTTCTCCATGTGCCTCACATTACCAAACCATTGTTATCTGTTCAAAAATTCTGTCGTGATAATCATGTTTATTTTGAATTTCACGCTTTTATGTTTTATGTGAAGGATCTCATCACCAAGAAAGTTCTCCTTTCTGATCAGAGTCATGATGGTCTTTATGTCCTCTCTGAGTCTTCTGCCACGTTAGTTCCTCAAGCTTTTTGGTCTCCTTGCATCTCCGCGACTGCCGATCTGTGGCATCGTCGTTTGGGTCATCCAACCCCTTGCATTTTCAATTTGTTAGTTTCCAGCAATAAAATCGTATGTACTTCTAGACGTTCTCTTACTCAATGTCAAACTTGTCCTTTAGGAAAGTCGTCTCATTTGTCATTATGACCTATGGGTCACAAAACTTCTACCCTACTTGAATTAATTTTTAGTGATGTTTGGGGTCCTGCCCCTATGTTTTTTTTCTGATGGCTTCCACTATTTTGTTATTTTTGTCGATGTGCATATCAAACATATATGGTATTATCCGTTTGTTGCAAAATCTGATTTTTTTCCACTTTTCAATGTTTTCAAACACTTGTTGAGCGTCAGTTTTCCCTTAAAATTAAATCTGTTCAAACTGATTGGGGCGGTGAATATCGTAAATTAAATAAATTTTTTCATACCATTGGTATTCATCATCGTTTAATTTGTCCTCATACTCATGAACAAAATGGCATTATTGAATGTCGTCATCGTCATATTGTCGAAACTGGCCTCACCCTTTTAGGCCAGTGTGGTGCACCATTGCGATTTTGGAACTATGCTTTTGAATTATCAGTATACCTTATTAATCGCATGCCTACTCTTGTTCTCCAAAATAAATCTCCGTTTGAGTGTCTGTTTCGTTGCCCTGTTGATTATAACTTCCTACGTACTTTTGTGTGTCTTTGTTTCCCTTTTTTGCATCCATATCATGCTCACAAATTAGATTTCCAGTCTTCTCCTTATGTGTTTTTAGGCTATAGCTCATCCCATCTTGGTTATCGTTGTCTTGATTTAGAATCTCATCGTATTTTTGTCTCCCGTCATGTTCGTTTTCATGAAACTATCTTTCCTTTTGAGAAGTCTGAACAGGTAACATCCTCACCGGTACCTCCCACACCACCTACCTATCTTCCATCCTTGAACTCTCCTCCATGTTTTCCACCTACTACTTCCCATCCTGCTCCTCCAAATAATCCAATTCTGCCCTCTACCGCACCCCACCAGACCATCCCTTTAACCATAGCTTTTGCCACCCCTTCATCCCCATCCCACACTGCCATACTATCACCATATGCTTGTCTTTCCAATGATTATTGTGTAGGAACAGGTTCTCCATCATCAGATGCACATGTTCTCCAGTCTGCTGCAGCAGAACAGCCAGGTTCTGCTGCCGAACATCCCAGCTCTGCCACAGCCTCCCCTGCTTCTGCAGTACCAACCAGTCCATCCACTGTGTCTCCACCTGGTCTGCAGCTTTATGTAGACCTCTCTTCATATCCTCTTCATAACCTTCCAATTACAGGCCACACTTCTCCATGTCCAGCAGCTCGTCAACATCCCATGATCCTCCATCGAAGACAGCCCAAGACAGCGCTGTCCACTGCCACAACCCTGCTACCTCCTTCAGCTCTGGGTAGTTTCTCCTCCCTCTCATGAGCCGCTTGTTTTAAATGATGCTAACAGATATGAGGCATGGCATAATGCTATGCATGAGAAAATTCAAGCCTTACGCGCAAACAGAACTTGGACCTTAGTACCGTTTCACCCCTCCATGAATGTTGTTGGTAGTAGGTGCACTACAACATTATACAGTTTTGCCGACGAACTAATTCCGTCGGTGACAACAATGAACTCCGTCGGTAAAAATAATACCGACGGAGTCACCGACGGATCACGTCCGTCGGTATAACAGTTATCGGTAAATCCCATTTCCGTCGCTAATTCTGTCGCAAATAAAAAAACCACCCACCGACAGAAACACCGACGGATACGCGCGCGCCAAAAAAAAGTTTTCCGTGGGAACATTACCGACGGAATACCTCCGTCGGTAATTTCAAGGGTAATTACCGACGGCATTACCGACGGAAAACCCGTCGGTAAGGATGGCATGGCTTGTAATTTTTGTTGCAACTCTCTGTGAATTACCGACGGATAATATTCGTCGGTATTAAATCACCGACGGATAGTATCCGTCAGCAATCCGTCGGTGAATGTGGCAAAATCA
>Ga0325411_1007181_pt1 | contig 12168 bp, 6 predicted proteins | sample PopdelMetagenome_13_FD_206181 | JGI IMG/M metagenome (GOLD analysis project Ga0325411, IMG submission 206181) | Populus deltoides microbial communities from Bellville, Georgia, United States - Xylem-PdIQD-R4 | ecosystem: Host-associated > Plants > Phyllosphere > Stem > Wood/Secondary xylem... | reverse complement strand
AGACATTAATGTCAAGAGTCATCTTTTTATGAATAGGAAATTATTCAAATTGGAAAACGAAAAACATGTTCAATCCAAGCTTTAATTCGGTGGAATATTAAAGCATTAAATTAAGTATTTTATTCCAACATAGGCTACTTGAGACCACTTTTAATTAGTAACGTCAAAGGCAATTCTATAATTTTACATATTGTTGGAAAATTTAGTAATGGACTAGTCTTTAATATATTTCTATGTTGTCAATTAATATTATGTTTCTATGTATTATCTAGCTCTTCAATATATCATTTTGTCAAGCTTTTCTAATCCAAGTCGACAAAATTATATATATTTTTAATTGTACTTGAGGTATATAAGTATATAGTAGAAACATTGCTGAATTATTTTTAAAAAACAATTTCAAAATTACATGACCATTATAATTTCTAAAAATTAAAAATATAATTCCATCTATTTAGATGGAAAAATTTAATAAAAAAACACTTTTAAGAATTAGATACCATATAATAATTTAATTGACAAAATAAAAAAATATATAAATATATTATAGACTTGATCAATTATATAAAGTCAATTTGAGACATTTATAACACCTCTCAAGATATGTTAAATTCATATTTAAATGGTTTGTAACTAAGCCAACAAGAATCTAACTTGAAGAACTAAAGTTATACGCAATAATCACTCCTACTCTATACCTACATAGAGACACAAATTAGTAGTATAAAATCAAAACTTATTTGATTAAATTTTTAAAAAGTTTACAAGTTCAATAAAAATAATTAGTAAGAGAATCACTCACCTACACAAAAATAGCAAGAATGTTGATTTTTTAATTAAAAATAATCTTTAAAAAAAGCGTTACAAAAAAGTATTTATACTAAAAAGAATCTTAAATCTCATAGGATACCCTTATTGAATATGAATAAATCTAAATAATAATAATAATCCAATGAATTGAAATTTAAATAAAAATCATAATATCTCTAAAATGCCTAATAATAACTAATAAATAAATAAATAGTCCAACTAATTTAAGTAAAACTAAAGTCATTTTGTAATCTGCTGGCAGGATCAAATCAAATCACATAGCCACATAAAACACATAAAGCCTAGTCCAACACTGTATAAAAAAAAAAAAGGTCTCCAATAAAGTCATCATTTTGTCGTAGGCGCACACACGACTTTACAGTGTTAATATCAAAAAGTCGGCATCTAGTTGTTTGGTTCAGAGTTACTATTTGAAATTTCAAGGTAAAGAACTAGTTGTGGCTAAAAAAAGTATGAGCATCCTTAGTGCACCTTACCTAAAGTAACCTACATTGTATGGTTTGGATATGGTTCAAAGATGTTGGTGGGTTTCTAACCGGTAGTCCGTCTATGGCTCAGAATGAAAATTTACGCTTATGAATAAATATGGCATTTTGAATTTATTATGTGCTAGTATGCCTAGGTAAATTCTTATAGGAATAATCTATGTAGGTGCCTTGATAATGTTCACCTATCCTGAAAAACGAAAATGTTTTTTACAACTCGTATATTGTGGTGAAAAATACTCCAATTAAAATTGATAAATATCCAAAATGATTCTGAGAATTTTCCAATCAACTTATAATATTTAAATATCAGCCTACTAGTAAGGTCTAATATTTATACCAGAATGTTGACTATTAATTTTCAAGAATTAAAATTTTTAGGATTATTGAAATATTAGTCAGATCCTTAAGGAATTTTACAAACTTATTACAAATTCCAAAAAAATACATATAAATTTTCTAAACCAATGCTGAAAAAAAAAACATTTTCCCCTCTGTTTTAAAAATGCATTTTTCTTTTGTAAGGATTGAGCTTTATGCAACAAACAAAAATTAATTTTTTTTATTATTTATTTTTGTAATGCCATGTTTGGCAAAAACCCATTTGTTTTTTAAAACCAAGATTGTCAAAATAGGCCTAAGGGGTGTTTGTCAAACACACTCTTGAACAAAAAAAAAAAAAACCCTTAGCAAAAACATTGTCAATTAAATAGAGTCTTAACCTTTGACCTAATTTTGACCCAACCGGGTTGACCCAAAATCTTTGGTTCGACTATAAGCCAAATCAAAGACATGGTTTGACCAAAAAACTAAATCAAATATAAAACCAAAACTTCAAACCAATCAAACTTAAAACAACAAAAAAAAAACTCAATTTTTTAACTAAAAATGGATCAAACGTAGAAAAAATAAAGAATACGAAGAACATTCATATCAATTCCAACAACATGACTCTCCAACCAAACCATATACGATCAAAACATGCCATAAACATGTTGTGAATCATGCAAGAATCAATAATCTAACATCCATTTACTTCTTTTATCAAAGAATCTTCACGATTTGGTCCAAATAGGTTTCAGTTAAAAACCAAAATCCTAGGATTTAAACTTATTAAAAACTTGTTATTGATGCCAATAAACCCCAGATTATTAACTAGTCAAATATCATGAAGTGTTTAGTGCAGAGAAATAGACCAAAAATAGTCCAAATCATATAGCTAAGGCAACGTTCTTCCGAAGAACACGAAGAACATTGCTCAATAACCCAGAAAAACCCAGCACACTGCTAAACCCTAGAAATAGCCTTCTAGGCGTCTAAACATGCTATTTTTAGTCATCATAAATCACATTACCAATACCAAACATAGTTGAATCAAAAGAACTAATAAAAAAAAATCAAATCATCAAAATCATGTATTAAATTTCACCTTCATAACTGCAGCCCCAATGGTAGCCAACAATAACATCAATTTTCAATTCAAAACTGACCCTCTAAACAACTTGGGACCCAAATCAAGCTCAAGAACCAAAAAATATATATTAATAAAAAAATACGCATCAAACACATATTGCCATATTTGGAAAAATACAAAAACCATTTTATTTTAGAAAAATAAACATCAAAACATTTACTAAACATCTAGTAATAGTAACAAACAACTCAAATTAAAATTAAACAAAGAAAAATAACATTTCATGCATTAATCAAAAACAAGATCAATACAATGTTTCACCAAAAACAAGTTCAAAACACCATTGAAACATGTAATGAATAGTTAAAGGTGTGCCTCATTGACATCATCAGCTAGATTAGAAGAGTGTTTTTTATACCTTCTAAGCTTTGATAATGGTTGCTGCCCTTTATTTCCCAAGCTTGCTACTTTTTCTCCTAGTCGAGGAAATCTTTGTAGTAGGCTCTTAAACCTTCACACTTGAAATTATTTTATCCTATCTTCCACTCTTTTCTTTCTCTTCTTGTTGTTGCCCTCTGCCTTCATTTCTCAGGGGTATTTATAGGGTTTCAAGATAGGATTCAATCAAAGCTTGACCCTCTAATCAAAATAGGAGAGTTTTGGGTACGTTTTATAATTGTCAGCTCTGTACCTATATTGGTTTCACAATGATGATTTTGCAACAAAGTTAGTTTTGGAGATTTTTGGTGGTTTTCCCAAACCTAGAGACTAATGAGCTTGTTTCTAGCTTTTTAATCTTGAGAGAAACGTGGTCAACCTTTGATAAGAACCTACTGAGAAGGTTTGGAGTGCTAGCACATGAAAAAGATTAGTGGTTTTGTGAAATGAGTATCATATCCATTGATGACTAAGTTACCCACTTTCGAGGCTTCATCGGAGTAACTCTAACGTTATCGTCACTGAAGACCACCTGAATTGGTAGTACACACCTTTTGTTTGGATCTAACCATGCTCGATTTGAAGGCTTGTAACTTCACATCTATTCACTTGAAGGTGCCAACTTGATCATCCCAGAATTTGCCAATGCAGTGGGGTTGATCGGGGACAAGATGTTGAGATTATTGGAGAAAATAAGATGCAAATGTTTGATGGAAGTAGCTGATCTTTATAGAGGTAGTATTCTCTTGAATGGTGGTGGTTACAACCCCTAAGGTGGTCGGAAATGCCACATTCATTTGCCTCAAACTGCCTACTCAATCAGCCAAAACCGTCAAAGAAGAAGATACATAGTGGCCGAAAGACGCGTTGTCTAGGCAAAGCCCTAAAAATTAGGGTTTTTAATTTGGGATTTTGGAAAATTGCAATTTATTCTCTTTTCTTCCAATTTCTTTTAATTGCACCCGCAATTGCCTCCTAAACTCTTAATTTCATCCAACTTCATCCCTATCAAACTCAATTGTTAGCTCCAAAGTTGACCACCTATTTCATTTTAGTCTTTAGTTATGAAATTATGCATTTTGACCCTCAATTGATCAACAAACTTCAAATTTCTTCAATTTACCCTTAATTTGATTAATTTCAACCCTTGCATTCACACACCTTTTTCAGTTTAATCCCTGGTTTTGGATTCAATCAATTCCCTAATTGCTTATCAAACTTTAATATTTATGCAATTAAGTCCCTGATTTGACGAAATATCTTCCAAATAAAACCTAAATTGACTTTAAAAATCAATTTTTCTTGTAATTAAGTCCTCAATAAAATTAATTAAGCTTTCCAAATTCTCATTAAGTCCTTACCTATCTAAATTTTTATTTCTTTAACCCAAATAAAAATATTTTCACCATTGAGGCCCTTTGTCAATTAGAATTGGGTTGCCAATTTTACCAATCTTATACATTTTGGTCCTCCAGCTTTTCCACTTGTCATTTTGATCCTTTATCACCAACTTGGACAATCTTCTAGGCTTTCTTCCAGTGTATCCTCTTGTATTTTGGATTTTTTTTCTATTTTTTTTCTTGATTTTTTATGGCGTTGAAAGTAGGTAACAATACCATAAATGATTGATGGCCACCAATTTGTTTGCATAACAAGTGTAGATTCTTTTGTCATATTTTTTATCAGAAGTAATTTTTCTCAAGTTTTTTGTAATGACCTGAAATTTTCATATAACTTTCATATTTCTAATCATCATATCTGAGTATAATAGGGTGATTTTTTTTTGTGCAATCTGTCTAACAATACATTCATTATTGATTATTTGGTTTACCAAATTTACAGTAGAGTTTCCCCTATAACTTACACATTTCCTCAATTCTTTTCTTATCCTCTTGGGCAACACAATATCAAATAACTCTATTACATACACACAGTAGCCTTTGGCCACCCACCAATTCAATTGTTTCTCCATTTGATTCTTTCACTTTGCTTCTCATAATTCATCTTATATTCTATCCATTTTTTATTTACTTAAAACATATGTGTGATGGACACACACACACACACACACACACACACACACCAAAAGAGATGCAATAACCAAATGCTAAAAATACAAGCATACCATTTACTATATTTCAAGGTGAAGTTATTAACATAATTTTAAGTATTCGTAGTACATAAAAATAAGTACCTAACAAAATTATAAATAGTATAATGACATGATCAATGCTAACTCACTTCGTGTCATAGACCTTCAATATATATAACATCATAAGAGTTATTAGTCGTCAAGAAGACTAATGCTCATGATTTGTTTTATGAGGAAAAGGAATTATTATGTCAATTAGCACTTTTAATAATCCTGCTCAAAACATTCAACTCAAGTTCAATAATACCTCAACTCATATAACAATACTGTGCTCATCAATGCAACTAAAATAACATTACAAATTTAACATCTAGCCATAAAATACATGTACATGGTTTTTTATAAGGAAGGAGAACAATATGCTTATCCAAAATTCTTTTCGCGTCGATTTCATCATATACATATTGAATCACGCACTACTTTCTATGGTGTCTAAGTTCATATTTGTCACTTTCGACATTGCCTTTATGACGAATTACGTAATACATTTAATTTTAAGATTGCCGACTATACGTCACCACGTAGCAACTCATTTTCTTAATTTTTGATTGCCCAATCAATAATGAATATTTCATTTCCTTAATTAACGATTTTATTGGGTACAATCCTTGAAGTAACCACACGTATTAATCTTATGTTTACTCGTCACCATCATTGCTTAACATAATTTGTTGTAACATTACCATATTTCTATTTTCTAGGTATCACAATCGTTTGTTATATTATCACCCCATTAACATTTATTTTAACTTAGTAGTACATCAAACGACATTATGTCTTAAGTTGCCAATCACCCCCCTGTCATATACATTTTTTTAAGCATCAGGTAATGGTCTTACACAATGGTTTTTCATTACACAATCAAGGATAGTTTCAATGGTTTCCATTATTTGGAAACAACAACACCGTGGTTTCTACTCATTAGAAACAACAACACAATGGTTTCCATTCAAAACAAAGATAGCCACATGAATCCTCTTTTTATTAGGGACTACTAGGAAGTAACTTTTGTTGCCCATAATTTAATTTAAAGGACTTGTCAACTTAAATAGAAGCATAAAGAAAGGAGAATCTACATCATCATCTTATAATTAACCAAATCATACTTGCTTCCTTGATCATCATTCTTTTAGGCAACTAAACATCAAAAGTTGCCATATTCATAAATATTGATAATTAATTGTCAACTATCAATTTATATATTGTCCTTAATCACTAATACTGCGCTCATTAAGTATCGGTCCATTTTTATCCTTGGTCACTAACTCTGCAGCCACTAAAGTATTATCCTTACCTCATCCTTAGTCACTAATATTATAGCCAATAAGTATAATCTGGTCATCCCCTCGCGGATGCCAATGATTCTGGCAAACCCATTTGATTGCCAACAAATTTGGCTATTAATATCTTCCTACCGAGCTATCTTTAATATTTTACTCCACATCTTCATACAATCTTATACCGCATTATTTTATTTGAGTTATGTTCAACAAACAACTGATGACATGTATTATGGTCTAGGAATCCTTGTACATATAGGATTCTTCCATGCATAACTATTCATTCCTAACTATGATCAATTTTATATATGATTCTTTAAACATTAATTTCAATTATGAATAACACATCATACTTTTTATTTCATCGTATTAGTAAACGCTTTCAAATGAGATGGTTTACACCACTTATTACCAGTAATCCTAATATAAACCCTATTAATCGGAGTTAACCTCATCCTTTACTCCCGGCTATCCAACATAGATATCACTAGCCAAAGCTAATCTTCAATGCTTATTCTTGACTATCTAACATGGATTCCATTAGTCAAAGCTAATCTTATTATTCATTCTTAGCTACCCAACATGGATACCATTAGTCGAAACTAATCTCATTAATCAATCTCAATTATCCAATATGGATATCAAAGCTAATCTTGGCAATGAATCCCTGTTATTCAATATGGATACCATTAGTCGGAGCTAATCTCATCATTGAATCTCAGTTATCCAATATAGATACCATTAGTTGAAGCTAATCACATCATTTGATCTCGGTTATGGATACCATTAATCAAAACTAATCTCATCAATTGATCCTAGTTATCCAATATGGATACCATTAGCTAAAGCTAATCACATCATTATTCATTACATTTCATGGTTAATTTTAATCGATTGAAATCAGGTAGCGTTATGTATAAATACTTTAGGATTTGATAATAATTAGTTAAAGGTGGAAACCACTTATCTGACCCTTCTATAATGTCTCCTCGCTCGGTAGAAGATCTGATCCTGGTCGCTCTTCCTGATACATAAAATGACCATTAGTCAGTATATTTTTATTTTGGTAATGTCAAAGACCATTTCCACACATATATTAGGACATACATACATTCATTCAAACATCTTCCTTGTTTGTATAATTGTCTAGTGATAATATTGTAGTAAGACATTCATCTCTAATTTTAATGAAGGTTATCTACAAACATGATATCATTATGACACTAAAATTATCAACAAAACTGAGTCATTTTAATATTGAAAATCATTAGTGAAAGCTAATTCATTCTAACACTGAAAATTATCAACAAAAACTAAGTTATTCTGACATTGAAAATTGTCAACAAAAACTAAGTCATTTTGACATTTCTTTGTCCTAAATTCACACATATGGTCAATACCAATTTTCCTTCCAAAGACCATACTTCAACCTAGTTTTGGACATAAACCGCAACCAATTTTACTTCCAAAGTTTATGAAGTAAGGGAAACATGTAATGTTTTTATTCCATGACAATATCACATATTTATCAAACATTGTTAAAGGGGAACCATCTCTCATTAGTATGTCAATGAGGATCTTTCTTTGTTATCCTCTCTTAAGGTGGCCGAAGCCTATGTCATTCCCCTAACAAGCATATTTTTGTGTTCTTCATGTGGCAACATCAAATTCTCATTCATTAACTTGTGGCATAAGATGTTCTACGCATTACAATTACAAAGTACTACTAAATATATTCAAGGATCATATTCTTTTTCATAATCTCATCAAGTTCATCACAATGTTGTCAAGTAGTGCACAATTAAGTTCAACATGTACATTCTCAAGGATTCTCCCATCTAAATTTCTAGACACCACTCATAAAATTTCATTCAGATCCAACAGTCAGATTGAGAAATAAGATTGATGCCGTAAAACTAGATATTAAATAATTTTACGCCAAAAATCCAAATTTCTTGCGTACCATTTTATTTATTTACATCTTCATAATTTTAAAACTAATTCATTGATGACTCTCATCCATAACCATCACAAGAATTTGCTTAGAGTTTTCACCACTTTCGGTCAACATAGTGTAATTGTACGCAGGGCTTATATTAGAAATCAATGTTTTTTTCATAAAATCATACATTATTTTCTTGGAATTCTACTCTATTATTATTATTATATCGTTTTTTTCTCCCCCTATTTATAAAAATTTCCCTTCTTAATTATCATTTCTCTATTAAAATTTACTATTTTTAGTATTGATTTACCAATTTTTAAGCTGGATGTTTAAATAAGAACTTAGTTAATTTAATTTATTTACAAGAGGGCATTGATCCATCTATTTTATGGGCTAATTAATTTAGGCAACTAGAAATGGATTTTGGGCTTTTTTTTTAATGCACAGTTTTACGCTAATAAGTATAAGTTTTTATCCGATCATTGGATCAGGTTGATATTTTACTAGAAGTTTTCGGAGGTCTTGTTTTATATTGAGTTAAAATTGCAGGTTAATCAGACATCGAGAAGGCCTTTTAATAAGGTTCAGAAGCTACTATGCAAGAATTATATTAGTTTTCTAGTTATTTTAGGGTTATATTTTTCTATTTTATTTAAAACTCGTTTATTATTTTTTCAATATTGTTTATGATATTTTTAACTATTGGTTATTTAGTTTGAATATATGTTTTTTTGGATTAACTTGAACAATTATTAATGTGTATGAGAGGTTTTGCTCATACTTTTTTGTTCTTTATTGGACTACCTTCACTAATTCAAGAATTAATCAAGCTTCATAGCATCTTCTATGCTTCTTGCTTGCTTCTCTTCATAGGCGTTGGGTGAGGTTTTTTCTGTTACTTATAGTCTTAATGACTTAATACAAGTTATCGTTATATCAAGTTTCAAGCCTGAATTTAATTTTTTTGTATAGAATTGATTGAATTATGGGTTTTTGAATTTTTATATCTATGGTCCATATCCGATTTTACCCCAACAACAAGTTTTGGTAGATTTTTTTAGAAAAAAATCATTAAATACATTGATTATGTGTTCTTTGTTAGCTTTTTTTTTTAAAATTTAATTTAATATAGTTTAAGAGTATATTTAAGGTTTGTAAAAAAAAAAAAAAAAAGATATAGTCGAACGAACCCAAGTATGTACTCAAAGCCAAGCCAAATCCTAGTGTACTAAAGGAAAGTTCCCATTTGCAATCCCTCCTTAACATGCACCATCTCCTCCTCCTCCTCTTCTTCTTCACCATGCCCCCTTCTTCTTCCTTCACACCAAAACCCCACAAATCTTCATCTTCAAACACTGCAAACACGAACTCGAATCCAAATTCAACCTCCCTCCTCTGCAAACACTCCCCATCTGCAACTCTCGACCTTCTCATCCTAATCTTAGTCCTTTTCTCCGGCACTTTCCTCTTAACCTCTTACTTCTCTTACATCTTTAACTCCCTTTCTCTCCTCCTCTCTAACACCTCTCTTTCCCTTCATTTCCCTCCTTTCTCTTACATTCTTGGCTTCTTCTCTCTTTTCATTCTCTCCATCCTTTTCTTTGAGTTCTGCTGTGGACCCAGATCTCGAAAGTGTCACCAACCTGGCTGTAAAGGCTTCAAGAAAGCGATTGAGTTTGATTTGCAATTGCAGACTGAAGATTGTCTTAAATCCACTGCTGCTAATGACGTTGATAAGTTGCCTTGGAAAGGTGGGACTGTATCTAATCCTGATTATGAGTGTTTGAGAGCTGAATTGAGGAAGATGGCTCCGCCTAATGGGAGGGCTGTTTTGCTTTTTCGTTCTAAGTGTGGTTGCCCTGTTGCTAAGCTGGAAGGATGGGGGCCTAAACGTGGTCGCCGGCATAAAAGGTGAGTTTTTTGTTCACTGCTCATTTTGGGCTTTTCTTTTGTTTGATTTGATTGATGTTCTTGTTTTTACTACATCAATGATCATGCTTTGTTTGCTAGTTTTGAGGATGTGAATTTAAAGTGTAGTTATGTGTGAAATTCCGTATGAAATGGGACCAGCCTTTTGTGTCTGGAGATTGATATGATATCTTCTATTGATCATTGGATTTAGTTGCAGTTGGCGTGCTTTAGTCAAAGGTTTCTTTTTTTCCCAAATAGGGAAATTTTGTTTTCTTTTTTATTTTATTCTAGAACCTCCATGTTGGTAAAATCATGAGGTAGTTCGAAGTATACGATGAACTCAAATGGTGCTAATCTATTTACATGCTTAATAGAATCTGGTCTATACTGTTACGGTACATCTTTTACTCAGTGGAAAGTGTTTTTATTTAGGGATGAGGTAATGGTTGTTTGTATATGTTCAACCCAGGAATTGCATCATACTTACAGAAATTTGATTGCTCTGTATCTTTTATCCTTGGGAAATAATATGGTTTACTTGACACGTTCTCTGTTAACATAGGTACTCTCACTTTTTTGTGCTTCATTTTGTTTTCCTTTTCCATAATGTGGTCACTTGCTGATTAGTGATATGCCAAGCCATTTTCTAGTGCCTTTGGATTTGATACTGCTATGTCTGAGATATCTAAACTCTTCTGTAAATGTTTTGGCCCTGATGGAGTTGATTTTGATAGAAAAAACATATTCATTAATTCCAAGGGACCTTTACAAGAAACTTTGGTGAGGAACAAGTATGTTATTTGATTATTCCAGAGGATGATAGTATCTGGCATATTTGTCTGATTACTCATTCTTTGATCTCTCCCCCTACCATTAATATCCTCAGGACTTCTGGTCCTTTGGCTTCCTTTTATCAAACCATCATGCACTTGTCTCTGTTTGGAACATTACATGCAAGTTCTTTTTTATGTTGATCACTCTCGAATAGTCTTGTTTGCACTTGGAGCTTGTTTATTTCCTTTTCTTAGCTGAGTTGTTTTGATGGCATCCAGACAAATTTTGGCTGTTGCAGACTGAATGCAGATTGATTTGTTCGAAAGGTTACATGCAAGTCACATGGTTAATTTTGTTAGACACATGTGGCATGCTGAGTTTGGGTGGAACATTTAGGACCTTAACACTGATTGGGTTGATTGAACAATAGGCTTACAGTCGATACTGGTCAAGTATTAGGTTTTGATCAATAATCTCTATATTCTGTGTTCCTGACACATTATGGGTAAACCCACCACTTGTCAAATCTCGTTTTGATCATGGGTGTGCTGAGTGATAGAACCTGTGATATAACAAATCTACACTTGTTGAGGTCACAGATGAGATTTTACTTGGTAATTGTCCAATTATAAAATGACTCTCTGGAGTGCTCATTTGCTCACAGTTTATTGATGAGAAGCTGCATGTGAAATTCTTTAGAGGTTTCTATTAGTGGTGCCGTTAGCTCCCAATTATTTTGCCCTATCAAGTTTCCAGCTAACTTAGTCTAGGTAATAGGAGTATGAAACATCTGATCAAAGGAGGTTTTACCTGCTTATAATATATTATGTACCTATACTCAATTAAATTTTCTTGAGCTTGGCCTTGACTGCTCAAGTTTTAATGTTTGACTGGCTATATTATACCCCAAACCCTCAACCCAATGAAAGAGAAAAGAA
>Ga0325411_1007180_pt1 | contig 12168 bp, 6 predicted proteins | sample PopdelMetagenome_13_FD_206181 | JGI IMG/M metagenome (GOLD analysis project Ga0325411, IMG submission 206181) | Populus deltoides microbial communities from Bellville, Georgia, United States - Xylem-PdIQD-R4 | ecosystem: Host-associated > Plants > Phyllosphere > Stem > Wood/Secondary xylem... | reverse complement strand
TTGTTTCCAGTCCTTTTCATCGTTTGGAAATTACTTGTGTTCATTTAGCAAGATCTTGACCGTCCATTTGAAGATCATTGCCGCCAAAAATGGGAAGTAAATAATCAATTCAATAATTGAAGACAAATGGAAAAAAGGGGTGGCTGCACTCAAGACTCACGTTAATAATTTTACCATTCTAAAAAAACTTATTAGCTTTAGTTTTGGAGTTAATATAGGCTTTTCATAGGTCAATTAATTATTATTAAATTAATTGAAGAGAATTCAGCTTTTTATATTTATAAAGTATGTTGGAATGACTTGATTATTCTTCAAAATAAAAAAATTAAAATTAGGGTACAAGAGCTTTTTTTATATTTTAATGTTTTTAAAGTATAATGAAAGATCTCAAACACCCTTCAAAGAAAGAGAAAGACTTAGAACTAGTATTTATAATTTTTTTTTATTATTTTTTTGATTTAAGGTAATTTAATATTTAAATAAAATAGAATATAATTAAAAAATAATTAATGAATATAAAAGGCATCCATACCTTTCAGGCTACGCGGTGTATGACACCTCTCGATCACCAAAAACTCACTTCTTATGAGTCATTTCTCTATTTATTTTTTCGTTTCAAAAGAGATTTTGAAAAAATTTAAATTTTTTTATTTTTTTTACTTTAAATTAATATTTTTTAATGTTTGTAAATCATTTTCATACGCTGATATCAAAAATAATTTTTAAAAAATAAAAAAATATTATTTTAATATATTTTTAAATAAAAAATATTTTAAAAAACAACCACAATCATAATATTTTAAATAAAATATTATTTTAAAAATATTATTTTAAAAGCACTGTACCATCCTTTTCCTGTTGGGACGGCTTTGGTGTGGCAGCTCAACACTGGCAGCGCTTGCTTTCTTTTCCTTTTATTGGGCTCAATTTTGAGCCTTTATTTTCCTTTTATTGGGCTCAGTTTGCAGCCCTTTCATTCTTCTTGATGGGCTCGATAAGCAATCCTTCATTCTTCTTCATGGGTTTGGTTTTGGTGCAGCACCTTCACACCTCTTGGAGGGCTCGATTTTGGTGCCCCATGAATTTACGTTGTATTGTGCCTTATGATTTCTTAACAAAGCAAAATTTATATGGTGGTCTAGTCAATGACTCAATGGAATAAGGATTGATAACTTAAATCCCACATCGAAAGGGAGAGAACCTGCAAGGCTCAAGTGCCTATAAGTTTCAAGCTCACAGATGTGGGAAGACATCTTTGCGCTTGGGGCAATGACGCAGCTAGTGAGGTTCTAACCGAGGCGCGTCAATTGCTGGTTGAAAACTATTTCCAAACCCCCTCTTCGGCCTAGGTCCTGCCTAGGCCTTCGAGAATTTCTGGAAGGGCTCCCCCCGGGGTAAGGCCCTGCATTTATAAGTTCAAATTATTGACTGTTAAAAATAGTTCGGTAGATTTTGGATGAATGCATCCTCGTAAGAAAGTTCAGAAGGTAAAGTTAATGTAATTTAGTTCTAAATGTAAACGTAGTATCGGATCATTTGACAATAAATAGAGTACGTTTCATGCATCGTACAATTTTCCATTGCTTTTCATTAGGTTTGGATTTGTGGTATTTCGGTGAGGCTACCAAACATGCCCAGTGTCTTTGAACACCCTGAAATTGCTTTTGGAAGGTTTAAGTTCTGCTATTGTTGATTCTATTGGTTTTTTTTATAATCTGGATATGCTATTTTGGGGTTAATTTATTAGGAATAGAACAACAAGATTATGGTTCATTTACATTAATATTAATTGAATTGAAACGAGAGTTTGACAAATATAATCATAGGATAGCTTAACATATATATAAGAAGCTTCAGGTAAGTCATTGAAAACCTTTTGAATCACTCTATTATTTGAGTAATTCAAAAGATGAAGGATTTTGAATTTGTTATAATGATGAAATTATATCTGAACTTATTTTAATATTTCCAGTAATTTCAATATAATTTTTAAATATTGAATCTTCCATTATTTAAATCTATCTCCATTACTTGTAGTGATTTATTATTCAATAAATAATTAAAAAATAATTCACCGATCCAATTAGAATTTTGTTATTTTATTACTAGGTAAAATAAAATATTACAATTATGAAATTTTGACGGATGACATGAAGACTGCTCAATTGGGGCACTTTATTGATTATTCAAAGGCAGAATGGATTCCTCTAACTTGACTCCTATGGTTTGATTGGATGAGAATTCACATAATTAGAAGTCAAGAAACCATACAATAGTTTGTCGGACTTACAAATGTGTTTTCCTAAGATCCACTTCATTATAATTTTAAACACTTTCACTAGATTAATGATGGAAAAAGAGTTTTGATTTAAAAAAAAAATGAAAGAAGAAGAAAGAAACAATAGTCTTTTCAGATGAAAAAAATAAAATATAAAGAAAAAAAAGAAACAATGAAATAGATTAAAGTAGTGTTAGGTTAATATTTTGAGATGTAAGAGACATAACAACTAAGATAAAGGGGACAAGACGAAGACAAATGAACGGAAGCGCAGGGATTAAAATTATTTGTAATATAGAGGCAAAAACCTATTTTTATCTGTCTTGACAATCAAATGTGTTTTCCTAGCTCCCTTGTGTCTCCATTTATTCTGTCTTGATCAAACAACAAGAAATTGTTTTATCTTCATCGTGTGAGAATATTAGCTAAAAACTACCTTTATGCACCAGAATTATTAATCTTGTTATTGGGAAAAACTGAAGGATGAGCTAGAAAGCATAACTGGCAAGAAATTGCATGGAACCAAGAAGTTTTGGCTCCTTAGTTCAGTATAATTTGGTCAATATTAAACCATAATTGGCTCTGCACTCTTAGCTTTGCCCAAGCCGTGCAGGGGACTTGGCAAGCACAAAACTTTTTGTCGCCACCCTTGTGTTTTACGCCCCCTTGGTGAAATAATAGAAGCATATTGCGAAGTAACAAGCCCAGTCTGTATTTTGTCGTCCCATATGGCAGAAAGAACAAAGGGCACAAGCAGGAGCGCACTATAAAAGAGAGCTTAGTAGCTCTGAATCAATCATACCTTTCTCGGCCTTTTGGCTAAGATCAAGTGTAGTATCTGTTCTTATCAGTTTAATATCTGATACGTGGGCCAATGGCTCACACGATATTAAATTTATTTTTTTAGGGGGAGGGTCCATCACAGTAGCTTGCAACTGGGGCTCTCGAGCGTCGCCTTTGCGCTGCACGATAGCATTGGCCTGGCGCTCCCCACCAGCTTTGATTTGTAGTCTGTTGGGGTTTTTCATGCTTCAGTAACCAATTGCAGACTAGAATGATTTAGATAACAAATTGAATGGAAGAGAATCCAATGCTTTGATTTGTAGTTTGTGATGGATCTAATGTAAGGAAGTCATTGATGGCTTGGAGACAGTATAGTTCTTAACTCTGAACTTCACCCCCCAACTCATGTTCAGGAACTTCATGGAACGCACACCTCTTTACCTGTTTTCTTGAGTTTTTCTATTTATTTTATGGTATTTTTCTGACTATTAAACCCTCCTTTTCCTATACCCTAAATCAAAGACCTCGCCAAAATCTTGACAATGGTGTTTGTATGGAGAAGGAGGAAATTCTTGGGGCAGTCCTACCCTATATACTAGTATTTGTTTTTTCTTAGATTGTTAATTTTTAGGGAACCCTTTATGAATCAGCTTGAGAATGGTTAACAATCTCTGTTATCTGACTACTGATAAGCAAACAATCTAGAAGAGGCCATGGCCATTGTTAACAGAAAATAGATATTGAATTTAACTCTCTCTCAATCCTCATGCTGCCATTGGAACCTGTCTTACATGTTCATTATCTTAGAGACGTGTCTGTGAATTGGGTTTTTGTTGTGATTTTCAAACATGTAACGTTTCCTCCATTATTACCACATCTGATATAACATGCATAGTTTTTCTTAACTACTTTTTCTTTAGAATATTGGTAGATTATGATTAAAAAAATAGTTTTGCAGAGTCGGGATCTTGAAAGGAATTGGAGCTTTCCCAAATATATTCTCTGCTCAGCATTGACACATCAGAATATCTGCCTAAATAGTCACTATTCACGGAAAACATACCTTCTTCGAATATCCATACCTTTGTATGTGTTGGGATAAAACTTCAATTTTCACTATATCTGGTGTTTTTGCATTCAACAACTTCTCCTCACCAAATTAGTGTTTTTTGCCATGTTTGTTTTTTTTAGTTGGATTTTTTCAGTTATTGCTCCTCTCAATGCATACACGTTTTATGCTTTGCATGTATTATCTTCGAAGTAGATGTCTATGGCTTTGGATATTTGTAGTCTATGCTTTTCATATTCATTTGTTTTTGTGCTGCATTGCTCGGTACTTTTATTTTGTCATTTCAAAGTATCCTCTTAGAGCTTCAACATGAAGAGATACAATCTGTCACCCATGATCCTATCTCTCAATGACTTCCTCTCTTATTTAATTCCTTACTCTGTTTTGTTTACGTTACTACTTTCCATGTTCAGCATAATAGGCAGTGGCAGTGATTATATTTCCATGTATTGCACAATAGACAGCCATGATGTTAGCTGTACATAACCGTTACTCACGCTTGTAATTTCTATTTAAGATGAATACAATACTTAAAAAAGGTAGGTTAGTTTTCCTACATGGTATCATAGCTTCTAGAGGTATCACCAACGATGGAGTCTTCTACCTCTTCGATCCCACCTGTGTCAAATTCTCTTGAATTTCCACCTTCTTCTCCTCATTTACCTGAGCTAGCCTCCACCAATTATCTTTAGTAGAAAGCCCAAGTCATTCCCATTATGCGTGGAAATGGTCTTCTCGGTTATGTGCAAAATCAGGTTCCTTGCCCGTCGCAAACCATCATCAGTGAAGATGGTGTGTCTCGAACCAACCCAGCAGCAGTTATATGGCTGCGCACTGATCAATTGATCCTTCCCTATCTGACAGTCCCCTGTCCCAAGTCATCAATAGTGAATCCTCTCATGATGCTTGGCATGTTTTGGATACTCTTTATGGTAGTCACACTTAGGATCATCTTTAACAGATGAAGAGCGAGTTTTAGTCGCTCAACAAAGGTAGTTCTTCTTTAGAAGATTATCTGCACAAGGCCAAATCTCTGGCCTTGTCTCTTCAAGGTGTAGGTAAGCCAATGGATGACAGTGAGTTCATTATATGTATTCTTCGAGGCTTAGGATCCGAGTTTGATCCTATAGTAGCAACTTTAAATGCTCGGGATATTTTTCCACCTCTTGAAGGGGTCATCGACAAAGTACGTGATTTTGAAATTCGCCTTCAAGCAGCATGGGTGACTTCTCCTAACGTTGCATTTTACACAAATCATGGTAGAACCAATACAAAGTCTCGTGGAACTCATGGTTCTCGCGGTCGTATGTAATATTACGCACAACCAGACTACGTCTCAATCCCAACAAAAAGATGCTCGTTCTTCAAGCTCAACTAGAGGTAATTCTGGAACTCGCACTCAAACATTCACAAATCGTGGTGGACATCGTGCTGGTCGCGGATGTGGAGGCATAACCTATTTTCGATGTGGAGGCCTGAATCATAAAGCAGATGGATGCTTTGCCTTGGATGAGGAAGCAGAACAATTCAAAGTTTTTGCTGCACTCCAAGTTGCCAATACTACAGAGGAAACTTGGTACCCTGACATCTAATACAAGTGAAGTACAAGGTATTCATTTTTATCTTGGAAATAATTCTGTAATGGTTGGAAATGAAAATGCATTACAAATATCTAGTATTGGACAAGTTTCACTACCTGCTACTGATATTAAACTCAATAATATTCTTAGTGTCCCTGATATTAAAAAAAATTACTATCAATCTCTCAACTTACAAAGGAACATAACTATTATTTTATATTTTATCCTTGGGGCCTTCTTCTTAAGGACATGAGGATGAAACAGGTGCTCCTTAAAGGCACAATGGTCGATGGCATGTATCCAATCCAGTTCCGACAACATTCAAATTCTCCAATTGGTCTGCTATCAACTAAAGCACTTAGCAACTTGTGGTATGCTCGGCTTGGTCATCCTCAATCTTGAATTCTTTAACTTTTATGTTTAACATCTATGAATAAAACTATTGGTTTTTGTGAAAGTTGTGGGGACCTGCCTCAATCCCCTCCTATAATAGGTATGACACTTTCCTATAGCTCATAAATCTGATGTCGCCATTATATTTCCTGCATTTCTTCAACGAATGGTTAACCAGTTCAATACTTGTGTAAAAATAATTCAAAGTGATGGTGGCGGAGAATTTGTAAACTAGGGTTACAAGATTGTTTTGTATCCCATGGCATTATTCGCAGATTATCATTTCCTGGTACACCAGAGCAAAATGGATTGGCCGAATGTCGGCATTGGCATATTGTGGACACTAGTTTAACATTAATGACCCATGCCTTCATTTCACCACGATTTTGGATAGTTGAATTCACAACTGCAGTATTTCTTATCAATTGACTTCCAACTTCTATTTTTGGTAACAAGTCTCCTTATGAGCTTGTTTTTGGATCGCCACCTTCCTAAACTCTTCTATGAGTTTTTGGGTGTACATGTTACCCATTACTCACTCCTTTCGGAAGGTCCGAATTAGACTATAAATCTGTCTGTTATGTGTTCCTAGGATACTCTACACATCACAAAAGGGTATCAATGTTTAAACATGCAAATAGGTCGCATATATATATATATGATCTATGGATTTACCCCTGCAGACATAACGAAGCATGAATATGAGGCTTCAGAAGCCCTATATAACAACAAAATGATGGTCCAAAAGTATTTCCAGTGGAACCTACCTCCAGTCAGATTTGATGCATTTGAAAGGTCATGTGGGAGCTTTGGTAGCGCTACCAAGTACTACCGAGTTACTGAAACTTTTGCGCCATCTTCTGGCTGTCAGTGTTAACAAATTCTTTATAGAGAAATATATGTAAAGTATAAAATTCTCTCGAGACCTGTACATTTATTTTTAAACGCACATGAACTTGTCTCAATAAGTCGTATTTTTATTTTATTTTTTACTTTAAAAAAATAGTATAACTACATTGAGAGAGAGAGACGAGAGATCAAGTTATCTATCTTTACACACACACACACACACACACAGAATAAAGGGAGACACAAGGGAGGAAAACACACCCACACACACTCACACACGTCTTGATCAAACAACAAGAAATTGTTTTATCTTCATCGTGTGAGAATATTAGCTAAAAACTACATTTATGCACCAGAATTATTAATCTAGTTTTGGCTCCTTAGTTCAGTATAACTTGGTCAATATAAAAGCATAATCGGCTCTGCACTCTTAGCTTTGCCCAAGACTAAGAGAGCACATCATTCTCCACCGTGCAGGGGACTTGGCAAGCAGAAACCTTTTTGTCGCCACCCTTGTGTTTGACGCCCCTTGGTGAAATAATAGAAGCATATTACGAAGTAACAAGCCCAGGCTGTATTCTGTCGTCCCATATGGCAGAAATAACAAAGGGCACAAGCAGGAGCACACTATAAAAGAAAGCTAAGTAGCTCTGAATCAATCATACCTTTCTCGGCCTTTTGGCTAAGATCAAGTGTAGTATCTGTTCTTATCAGTTTAATATCTGATACGTGGGCCAATGGCTCACACGATATTAAATTTATTTTTTTAGGGGGAGGGTCCATCACAGTAGCTTGCTACTGGGTCTCTCGAGCGTGGCCTTTGCGCTGCACTATAGCATTGGCCTGGCGCTCCCCACCAACTCAAGTACCCAAAGCTATGATTTGTAGTGTGTGAGGTTTCAATGCTTGCTGGGGTTCTTCATTTTTCAGAAACCAATTGCAGACTAGAATGATTTAGAGAACAAATTGAAAGGAAGAGAATCTTCCAATGGTTTGATTTGTAGGTTGTGATGGATCTAATGGAAGGAAGTCGTCGTTGATGGTTTGGAGACAGTAAAGTTCTTTACTCTGAACTTCAGCCCCCAACTCATGTTCAGGAACTTCTTGGAACAACTTCTTGGAATGCACACCTCTGTGCTGCTTTTTTTCTTTTGATGTTTATTTAGGTGCTTCTCTTTACCTGTTTTCTTAAATAATACTTCAGTAGATTTTGGATGAAGGCCTACGTAATTTTAGAAAGTAAAGGTAATGTAATCTAGTTCTTAAATGTAAAGGTAGTATCAGCTGATCACACATAAGAGGAGATGTAGAAATTCGAAGTTCAAGAAGTAGAAACTTGACCCATTATAATATTGTAGGAGCATTACTTTATACTTTGCTTTTGCAGAAGACCAAGCAAAAATATGTTGCCTAGGATGATTCAATAGCATTTTGTCTGGCGGCTCAGGAATCCAAAACTTGTCAGGTTCTGCTGGGCAACAAGAACTAACACCATGAACCTAATGCTATTGGTCCTGCTGGACAACTCTATTGGATCTTGGCAAACCAAACCCAATAACATGTTTTGACTAAAAACATAAAAGGCAATGCCCCTGCTATTAATCTATGTCCACAACCAGCAAGATTCAACGCTTTTGGGTCCTGCTGGGAAGTTGGGTCTAGCTTCCCAGCCTAACCCAATTACATTGGGTCTAGTTGCCCAGCTTGATCCAAGATTGGTGGGTCTGATTGCGAGCTAGACCCAATAGTTGTGGGTTTGGCACTCAAGCCAGACTTATCAGCTTTTGGCATACCAAATAGAAAAGACAATGCCTTTTTACATTATCACATCAAAATAATACAAAAGATCAAAAAAATATTAATTTGAATTGAAGAAAAAAAATTAAAAAATTTTAATTTTTTTTTGAAAGCATTTTTGAAAGACAAAAACAAATATGCTTTAATAAGAAAATTCAACCTAACCTCAAAAGAAAAAAAATTATCATCACCAAGCTTTTGTATAATATAAAAAAGGTCCCATCAATTTATTTTTTCTTTACTGCATGAAAAAAAATTAAATAAGAGAAAAGAAAAAAAAATCTAAAGAGGCAAAAAAATAAAACTGAAAATATCTGGCGGCCCAACCAAACTCAGTAACGTTAGGTTATATTGAGATACTATTTTTTTTTAAATTTATTTTTTATATAATTACATCAAAATAATATAAAAAAATCAAAATATATTAATTTGAAGTAAAGAAAAAAATAAAAAAATTCAAATATTTTTTAAAAGAATTTTTGATATACAAAAACAAACATGCTTTAATAAGAAAATTCAACGTAACTTGAAATGAAAAACAATTATCATCACCTAACTTTTATACAATATAAAAAAATTCACATCAATTTATTTTCTCTTTATTGTATGAAAAAAATTCAATTAAAGAGGAAACAAAATTAAAGGGAAAGAAATTAGTTGCTAGTGTATTGGACGCTAGTATGCTATGCGTTATTCATGATGCTACTGTAAAAAATACTTTATTTGAAGATAGTGATGGTGCATATACATTCCGTGCTTTTAACCCAAGTCAAACATTTTTACATTTGAAATTTTTTTCGTTATTGACCCACTGCGAAATGCGGGCGAATATGCTAGTTATTATATTATTACATAATGGTTATTTGTTTTAGGCATAAGGCCAAAGATCGAGAACTTTCATTCCTAGTATATGTCCTCGAGTTTCTTGAGTGATTGTTCCATCATCCTTCTACAACCCAGTCTTATCGAGGAGTCTTTGCACAACCATGAGGTCTAATGAAGAATCCAATGGTCTATGGAAGACTTATACAAGCATTAGAGATGCCATTCTTTGACAGGATTAGAGAAATCTCATAACTTTCCCTATATGATCAAATGAAAGGGCTCAGAGCCAGGCGAGGACAAACTTAACTTTAACTTAAAATCACAAAAACTGAAATTTTGCATTTCAGTCGTCTAATTCTAGCGTGATTATAGATTACAGATGTTGGGTGTGGTAGCCAAGCTAGACCCATCACATTTTGAAAGCGATTTGGGTCCAACTGCCTAACCAGACCCAATAATGTTTGGTCTGGCTACCAAGCCAGACTCAACAACTTTTGGTACATAAAACAAAAAAGACAACTCCTCTAACACCACTTTTTGACTAAAAAACAGTAAAGACAACGCCCCTATAGTGCTCAAGTGTCATCCACAGTGCAATGAGTTTATGTCCACAGTACATTTTAAGGACTACGGTTTGCGGAGTCAGACCCAATATTGGGGTTGGCTTCAGCACCTAGACCCAAAGGCATTAGGCCTAGCTGATGAGGCATACCTAAGATCCTTGGGTCTGATGGACAAGGATATTGGGTCTGGCTGCGGAGCTAGACCCAATATCCTTGGATGTCTTCGTTTCCTTCTGAAACTGGTGGCCATTGGGTTTGGCGTTAAAGCGAGACCTAAGAGCATTGGGTCTGGCTGCCAAACGTCACCCAACAGCTTTTGGAATCACAAAGAGAAAAGGCAACGTCCCCCCTGGTGATGCATAGTACCAATAGCATTGGGCACGACTGCCTAGCAAGATCCAATGGCGTTGGGTGTGGCTGCCAAGCCAGACCCAACAACTTTTGGCACAACAAATAGAAAAGAAAATGCTCCCTAACAACACTTTTTAACTAAAAAACAGCAAACGCAACGCCCCCATGACGCTACAATGTCGTCTACAGTGCAAAGACTTTATACATACAATGTGGTTCATAGTGCAAAGAGTTTATATTCACAATAAATACACAATGTTTTTTCCACGCATTTTAAAATACAGTATAATAATAACAATATTTAATATTATTTCTTTTTCTCTACATCGACAAATCCTACCACTACTATTTTGAGTCTATTGCATAACTATACACATGGCTACTTTAGAAAACATGCACTCCACATCACAACCCATGAAAAATCCATCTTAAGGACCACCACCCTTAGTCAATCCTAATGGGATTTATATAATGAACTACAATAATATAGATAAGCGAGTTAAGAATTATGTTTAATCATATTACTTCAATATTGTTATCCCTTGCAACACCGATATCCATCTTACATTCAATATTTAATTAATATTGCGATGTAATTAAAACTGTCATTATAAAAAGATAATGTATGACACGTTGTTTAAGCTAATTAATTTTCATTCACACACAAAAATATATATGACACGTTGGTATTTTTCCATTAATATGAAATAGACATTGACGAGAATGTCGATGTTGATCAAACCCACACTAATCATCCATGAAATTAAAGTATGTAAATTTTATGTAATTTAAATTTAAAATTAAACCATGTAAATTTTTTTTTATGTTATTTAATTTACTTGATCGATCCAAGAGAAAACTAAAGGAGTGTTAAAAACCATTTAAGGATGACATTACTAAAACAAGGAAAATAGAAAAAAGGGGCTTAAATAAAACAAAAAGAGGAACTTCATTGTTCATAAACAATAAAACTCCATTAGCTTTCCTAAATTTTTAAGTTAATTAAAATCAATTGTCCAGGTTGAATGTAAGGGTAGATATTAATATTATGAAATATTTAAGGAGGAAGTTGTAATTTTCTTTTAACTTGCTTCCATCTATGTTTCTCCTGTTTAGAAAGATAGATAAATAGCTAGGAATTATTTGTAATATAGAGACAAAAGCCTATTTTTATCTGTCTTGACAATCAAATGTGTTTTCCTCCCCTGTGTCTCCATTTATTCTGTCTTGAAACAACAAGAAATTGTTATATCTTCGCCGTGTGAGAATATTAGCTAAAAACAACCTTTATGTACCAGAATTATTAATCTTCTTATTGGAAAAAAAGCTAGAAAGCAGGGGGAGAGAAATTGCATGGAAACAAGAAGTTTTGGCTCCTTAATTCAGTATAATTTGGTCAATATAAAAGCATAAGTGGGTCTGCACTCTTACCTTTGTCGCCACCCTTGTGTTTGACGCCCCTTGGTGAAATAATAGAAGCATATTACGAAGTAACAAGCCCAGGCTGTATTCTTCCGTCCCATATGGCAGAAATAACAAAGGGCACAAGCAGGAGCACACTATAAAAGAAAGCTCACTAGCTCTGAATCATTCATACCTTTCTCGGCCTTTTGGCTAAGATCAAGTGTAGTATCTGTTCTTATCAGTTTAATATCTGATACGTGGGCCAATGGCTCACAC
>Ga0325411_1007178_pt1 | contig 12170 bp, 5 predicted proteins | sample PopdelMetagenome_13_FD_206181 | JGI IMG/M metagenome (GOLD analysis project Ga0325411, IMG submission 206181) | Populus deltoides microbial communities from Bellville, Georgia, United States - Xylem-PdIQD-R4 | ecosystem: Host-associated > Plants > Phyllosphere > Stem > Wood/Secondary xylem... | reverse complement strand
TATCAAAATCAATTAATATATATAGTACAGCTAATAATAAATAAATAAAACTAAAAAACAAATATCATTGGTAAGATAACGAGCCAGAATTTAAAAATTTGATCAACTCAATTCAATTTAGATACGTTATATTTTTTTTATTAATTTTACACTTGATATTTTGTGGATTGTGGTTTTTTTATTTTATTTAAAAATATTTTGATTTCAAAGGTTTTGTTTGTAGACTTCTTTGTTAAGTAAAGAAAAAAAAAACTTGTCTTCTTGTTGATAGGTAAAAAAAGGTGATTAGAATTTAATGAGAGTAAAAGGTATAAAAATTAGTAATATAAATCTAAATCGTTAGTCAAGCTTATTATATTCAATTCACTCAAATAAAAAAAAATTAAATATATTTTATTTATAATTTGTAAAATATAATTGAATTTAATTATATGATTTATTTTTTATTCTAAACATGGAATTATAATAGATTATAAATTAAATACAATTATAACTCTAACTCAAACTCAACCCAACTATATCGGTAAACTTCCCTAATTTTCATACAAAAATGTCTACACCAATATTTCAATATTAAGACAAATGGTTACAAAATATTTTAGTTAAAATTATACATATAAAATAAGAAATAGGATTTTATATTATTATTGAAAAACCTTTCATGATAATAAAAATATATTATAATTACATACCCGGTAAGAAAAGAGCAGCTTATAATATTCAAACTGACTGCACCATTATTCAATTTACCTTTGGTTTTTTCAATTGACTCCATCTTGACTCGGTGAAGGAAGCAACAAAGAGCAAGTTTATTGTACCAAATCCACCATTTGTGCATTCTTGTCAACTTAGAGATTGTATAAATAATTTCAATCCAGTCCTAAAATTACATAAATTCAATCTAGATTTTCAAAATTAAAATGATTTGGACTCAAATTGGGAAAATTAGAAAGTTGGAGGGCTTACAAATTCAGTTATGTAGGCAACTTAACTGATGAAAAATCAAACTTAAAACTCTTTGAAAATAACATCAAGTGCAAATGCACTCAACTAGATTAAAGTACCTAGATAGTCTTTAGAGTTTTATTATTTAATATTAATTTTTTAAAAAAATATTAGCTTTATGATTTTTTTAAAAAAATTTCTATCATCTCGGGTTTGGCTGGTTAACTCGAGACAACTCGTCTCTAACTTATTGTCTAGCTAAGTTACATGTTTGATTCTGTTAATTCAGATTCACTCGTGTTAATTGTTTATTTTTTTATTATTATGAAATTTTATCTTTTTATATTTAATTCATTGAAAATTAAACAACATTGTTTTTTTATTCTTGAAAAAAAAGATTTTCTTATTTAATTTATCATGGTCACTTTTTTTCTGTTCGTTATAGTTGTTTATTTTTTTATTTAATTAAAATAAAATCAATTTACTTTACTGGTTAGAGTTATAATCCCAATCGTAAATTTTTTTTTAAAAAAATACTTTCGACACCATAACATCATTTTTTAATTAAAAAAATAATATGGTATTTACCAAAAATGCAAGTGAATGTTGCCCTATCTTCAGCTACCATGGCTCTGAAGGCTCTATCAATCATAAAACTATTCTTCCTGTTGATGCTGAGAGCTATAATTTTGAAAATCACATCGGCATCTTCATTTGCTGTCGCACCCACTTGAAATCTCTTCCTGCTTTTCCAAGCAAACTAGTTGCTGCAGCATTGTTCAATTAATTTCCTTCTCCATTGACAGTACCCTCCACCTTTTGAAGTAAGATAAGGTGCTGCATAATAACCTAGTTTGTAACTAAAATTGTACATTAAACCTAACTTGATCCTCTTCCCACCACTATAAAAACCTCACTCTATCCCTTCCTTACACACATCAACACTTCAACGATCGTTCGAGCTTAAGTAATTTTGCATTGGTATTTTAGTACTGTTTCAAGATATCAGAGAATATAAAGATGAAGCAACAGTACTACTCACTCTTCTCCTTTTCATTTTTCCTTTTTTTCCTCCATTGTACCACTACCTTTGCTCAGACGTCACCAGCTGCAACCCCAGCACAGGCACCAGCTGTGGTTGTAGCACAACCTCCAGCTGCAACCCCGACACAGGCAGCTCAACCACACGGCATCACAAACGTCACCAAGATCCTTGAGAAGGCTGGCCATTTCACGATCTTTATTCGCCTTTTGAGATCCACCCAAGAGGAAAACCACTTGTTCTCCGCACTTAATGATTCAAGCTCTGGTGTAACCATCTTTGCACCAACTGATAGCGCATTTTCGGAACTCAAATCAGGAACTCTCAACACTCTAAGTGATGGAGACAAGTCTGAGTTGGTGAAGTTCCATGTAGTTCCTACTTTCTTATCGACCTCCCAGTTCCAGACCGTAAGTAACCCTCTCGGAACATGGGCTGGAACAGGTAATAGGTTACCACTTAATGTCACAAGTTATCCAAACTCAGTGAACATAACCACAGGACTTACCAATACTAGTTTATCCGGCACGGTATACACGGACAACCAGCTAGCCATTTATAAGATTGAGAAGGTGCTACTTCCTAAGGACATTTTTGCTTCAAAGGCTCCAGCTCCAGCACCGGTGGCACCTGCACCAGAAAAGTCTACAAAGGCAGTTCCTGCAGCAACCGCAGAGAGTCCCGTGGCCCCTGTGGATACATCTAGTGCACTAATGTTCACACAAAATCATGTGGTGGGATCAGTTGCCATATTTGCTGCTGCAATGTTTGCTCTGTAATGTAAAAGGTTATGAATCTTGAGATGATATTTGTTGGGGCTGGGTCTGGTTTTGATGTTTTATTTTCCTGAGCTGTATATATTGAATCTGTTGAATAATTCCGATTTTATCTTGAATCCAGTTTTTATGCTTTGAGTTTATAATTAAAATTGAGCTTAAGATTTTATTTAATTTCTCGATACTTATTTTATTTTATTTTATTACTATATATATCATCCGAGTGTCATCATCTCCTACGATGGAGGTTGGATTGTGTTGAATCAATATTCATACGTATTAATATTTAATTTGTTTAATTTAAGTATTTTTTTTATATTATTAAATAAAAAATAATTTTAAAAAAATAAAGTTTTTAAACTCATTAGAGTGAATCATTATTTTTTAAAATATATTTTATAAATATTAAAGAGAGTTAAAAAAAAATATCAAAATGATATTTAAAAATAAGAAATGAAGAGGAAGTAAATCTAAGTAATTAAATAGTAACATCTTCAAGTCCATAAATCAACAATCACATATATTCACACATCAATCACAACAAATCATCAAATTAACGCTTGATAATTTTATTTTATTTTATTTTATTTCAACCCTTGAACTATAATGTATTTTGATTGACATCTTTTATATTATATTTTATCCAATATAATCATTAAATATCAGATGTAAACCACATGCTTAAAAAAAAGAATCATTAAAGAATATATAAACTACCGGTGGCTAATTTGTTATGATTTTTCTACATTCTAAATTATTTTTTTATCACAATATTATTAGTGGAGGTTGATTTTTAAATTTTTTTAACCAATTTTTTTATAATACTTTGATATTTTACAAGAAAACATATTCAACTCACATAATTTTATTTAATGGGAAAAAATAGAATATAATAAAAAAAAATATCCATCAAAACAGCACCCTATATTTCGGAGGTTAATTTTTAAAAGCATTTATTCAATTCGAAGGTTAAATTTTTCTTAAAAAAATCTTTCAGAGAGTGTCCATCAAAAACCTTCAAAATTCAGAGAAACTTTGCACAGATTAGCTCACAAAACATATTTATAACTTTCCAATCAAGATTAAGTATCGTATTAATAATAATGCACTCCACATTTCACTAATAGGAAAAAGAAAATGTAACAAAAAATCAGTAAGTGGAGGACTGAATCAAGAAACTATACAAAGTTGGGGGACTTATAATGAGGTTTGCCCAGAAGAAAGACACAACAACACATGGCAGCAGAAGCAGAACACCAAGTGCTTGAACCTTCTAGCTCCTCCTTGAACCATTTAGACATTCATCATCTTTCTAGCTCCTTCTAGATATAATCCCAAGAGGAAAACCCTTCTCTATATAAGAAGACCAATCAACATCAACCCTTCATCGAGAACCAAAGAACACCATGCACACAGCAAGCAAGATGAAGGCCATTGACGACAAGAAGGACACGGTGGTGATAAAGACAGTGAGCCGAGATGAAGAAGGAAAGAAAAAGGTGGAGAAAGCCGAGCTGAAGACACACAACATCGACACCATTAAGTACGTGGAGAAGAAACTGATGGACAAAGGGGTGATGCGCATGGAAAGGCACCCTGTAGATGGGAAAGGTGGGATAGGCAGGCCACCACCCAAGTCAGGCCACGGAGGGAAATTCACATGGGAAGGACCGTATGATGAGGCGGAGATCGAGCTGGAAGCTGCAGCACCGCCTGCTATCGATGAGAAGGATCCCAACTATGTAGATGAGGTGGTGGAAGAGAAGATTGTGAAGGGTGAAGAGAAGGATGTGGCTGGTGTGGTTGTTGGAGAAATTGAGGTGGCTAAGGCTGTTGAAGGAAGGCATGGTGTCGCTAGGGTTGAGGTTGACCCTCGTCTGGTAATTGATAATTAAGGATGTCCTGTTTTGTTAATTTTGAGAAATGTAAGGATGTTGTTATAAGATAAATAACTAATTATGTGAAATATTAATCAATGGGTACTGTTTTTTAATGTTCCTTAATTAGCTTGTGCATGGGTTGATTAATTCTTAATTTGCTTTATTAAGGATTAATGTTTTCTTCTTTTACACTTCTTTTTTCTTAAGTGTTTTATCAAATTAATATTAATTAATATTTTATAAATAAAAATTAAATTTTATTAATATTAATTAAGATTTTTTTTAAGTGTTTTATCAAATAAATTTTATTAAAATTACGATGAGATGGATTATTTTATATAAAACAAATAAATAACAGTTTTTATAAATAAAAATTAAGTTATTTTAGTTTTTATAAAATACAATTAATGTAATTATATGTAAAGCTTAATCAAAGTTATTTTATATATAATTAAGTAAAAAGCAGAAACTATTTTAATAACAAACGATATCTACAAACCAGATACGAGAGATCTCTTGTTTCTCCATGAAAATTTCATTTAGCAAAGAATCAAGAAAGCTGAAAACAGAGGTGCAAGCAAAACAGAGGATGAAAGAACATGTCGATAAATCTATCTACAAGAATCATATGAAACTGAAAGTGCCAGTTTAACTAGCCACCAAATGAAAGAATGCCTGTCCACCATATATATTCTTTTCAACGTTGTTTTCAGTTTAATCTACTGTCCCAGCAATGCTACAGCAACAGCACATAGATTACCTGAAGTTCATTGATTGATCAAAAGCCATGTACTGGAAGCTCACATTATAAGTCTTAGGAAAATGGAAATGAAAGATTTCACTTGAATAAAACCCTCTTGGCATTCATGGAAGTTGCTTTCACTTGACTAGCATCTCCTTCTGCCATTTGAAACAAATGTGCTCATCCTTCTTGACTTTTCCATCTGTGTTCTTCATCCCTCCCATTTTCTGCTTTTTCTTGTCAGCATTCTTTTCATTCGAAGTAATCTTAAAAACAGCCGATTCTTGCTTTGCAGTTAGTGTTTCAATCTCCGTTTTGAGACTTCTTTCTTCGCAACTGAACTCTGAAAGATTCGATTCTTCATCTTGTATATTTAATTTCTCCTGGTTTAACATTGCTGTGAAGTCAGGATTTTGTCTGCAAAGAGGATCTAGTTCAGCATTAGCAGAATTTATGGAATCCGTGAGAGAACGGATCTTATCCTGGAGACTAACTAGTTATTTCCTCAGATCTCTTAGAATTGAGGCCTCTAAGGCATCTCTTGAAATATAATAAAGAGTGCCAACAGCTTTCTCCATGTTACTCTATTCATTATCCTTGAAAATAGACTCTACAGACATCCAAATATCTTTTCAGTGTCTTTCTGCACAGTTCAACATCTGTAGGGACTGCTCTTGTGGTGCCCCCTTCTTTAACGGCATCCTGCAAAAGAACTACATCATCAGAACAAGATTTCAAAGCAAAACAAAATAACCTGTCACACTATCAGGAATATTTACGAACAAAAGTTCTTAGGATGTTAAGAGAAGTATGAGGACCGCAGATATCAATTTTCTTGGGCTAAAATGAATCTGCAAAGGACATCTTTCCATTTTGTTCTCCTTAGATTACCAAGATAATCATACATTTACCATGCATGTGACGAAAGAAATAACTTATTGCATGCAACTAACAATGTGTTGGGAATTTCCACGAATGATTCTTCTATGAAATAATCAAATGGAAGACATGCTGATAAAGACCTCCTACATTTTTTAGAGCTAGAGATACTTGTAAGATCTATTTAACAGATGGAATAAATTTCCTCTGCAGTTCATTAGATTTTAGTTTTCTGTAGTCTCTTTGTAAGAGTCCAGGAGGTCCTTGTGTCCTAGCTCTGTGAGAAAATGATTCACATATTTTGAATGAAAAAAGCAACAAAAAATTAAACTTCAATGTCGTGCGTGTTAAAAGGAAGTTTCAAAGGATGGATACCTCTTCCATGATTGCACCATTCAGTCAAGGCAATAAGAATTTAAAACTCAGCTTCCGAGTTAGTAAATGGAGTTAAAGGCCAAGTTGAATACAGCGATTGCCTCACATGTAACAGATTTACGAGGTTGATCCTTTTTCCAAGTTTTCAGTGCCTTCTTCTTGTTCTACAACTACTATTTTTTGTTCCTCCTCCTTTTCCTCTTCCTCCTCTTCTTCCTCTTCTTCTGCTTCTCTTTCACTGCCTTCCTCTGCTTCTACCTCTTCCTCCTCCTCTTCTTCTGATGCATATCCTTCCACGTCAACAGAAAGCTTCTCCTTCTGCGCTTCATATATCGGTCTGTTGATAAACGATCAAAAATATTAATGCTTGAATGGTGGAAAAGGGAGTAAAACAATAAGCTATCTCTCTGCAATTGCTGCGGTAGTACCCCAGCTCGTCTCTTATAGGTCTGTTTGGGAGCACTCGAAATCTGGAAACAAGTTTGCCCTGAACCTTTGAGAGATTCGGAACAACTTTAGTCCAGTAGCCTGACCACCATGAATTAAAGGCTGTTTCAGAAGATGGGGACAGATGAATTTGGTGAACATGTGAAATGGAAGATTACCTAGTCAAATAGTTCTTCTCAGCGTGCTGAAGAAAAGCAGCATCCACAATTTTTCTACGATGCCAAGGCTGATTGATGGTTTGGTAGAAAGCGACTTGCACTGATTGGAGATGTCCAGGTAGCTGGCAAACTGGTTTGGGGAATAAGGTTCAAGGCAAAACCATGAAGCATTAAAATATACCGGCAGATCATGAGCAATAAGAACAGCTTTCCAGGCATCGTTTTCATCTCCAGTGTGTTGCTTGTTTAGTGTGAAATTGCAAAATCAATCTGCACCAAATTCCCTTCGGAGACATGGGTTCCATTCCTCTCTTTGATGTTTCTTTCCGCTGTGAGTCAGACAGTTGAAGCATTCTTTGCAAGTTTCTAGCCTCAACAGGACCAAAATAATCCTGTGCCCCCAGCAACTCTAGCCATGAAGGCCCTGTTACAGGCTTTCTGAAAATTGATACAGTTATAGACATAACCCAGTAAGAAAGAGGCCAGCGCTATGGGACCTTCCGCGTTCAATTGGCCCATTTGATCATTCACTGGGAATTGCAAACAACATATCCATGAAATCATAATTGAATACAGAATGTGATGGGAAATCATATAATGTAGCTCGTAACAAGGAAAAAGAAAACACAAATTCTTCCATTACTAAGGGTAGTTTTGAAACCTGGCCTGGTCTGACGGTTCGGTCTGGAATTTAATTGATCTGAGATTGGAACCAGGCCGGGTTTAAAAAAATAGAAGAAGTTGAAACTTAGGGTGACCCGGCGATCCAGCTAACCCGGCAAGACTCGGTCAAAAATTTGGTTCTAACCTGTTAACTTTTGTGTTTTTTTTTACTAAAACGACATCGTTTTGATTTTTTTAAAATATCAAAATTGATTCAAGCAACCCGGTGACCCCGTCAAAATCTAGAACTCAGATCGAGTTTAAGGTTCTATTAGTGCGTATAATGTTTATCAAAAATATTTTTAATTGAAATTATATTAAAATAATATTTTTTTTATTTTTAATGTTAGAAAATTAAAATATAAAAAAAACTAAAAAAATATCAATTTAATATTTTTTTATTTTTGAAAAAAACACTAAAAAACAAACTCAGTCTTTTAAATTTATGCTATGCCTGCATCGATCTTCTTAAACATGTCCATGGACCATATAACTAGGATGTGATCTTTATTTTTATATTTTTCAATCAGAACATCTTCACCTACTTCATTAATATAAGACACCACTGTCATGTACTTTGAATATACAATATTCAAGACACCACTAATTTCTTCAAATTCTGAGCCCTATGACATCGTTTACTCTTTAGACGGCATCGTTTTGTGTGCACAACTTGCAACCTCAACTCTTCATTTCGTTGCTTAAAACGTTATGGCAACCATTAGATCCACATCTCCTGCAACCAGGTGTCCCTTCCTTGTCAAGGACCAATCAAAAGAAAAGGGACCATCAATGTGGTCGGGTCAATCTCAATGAAATACCCATTTGGAGTTTATGAATTGTATTGATATGTACTGAGCTTGAAGGTATATCTAATTGTGTGAATTTTCTGAAGTGCCCGTTTCTGTTAACATTTTTTATCCTTAGAGTCGGAGGATAAATTTGTAAAGTTCTCGAGCATCCATGAATGATGATTGAAGGCTAGCTCAAGCTAGCTATCTATCTACTCTTCAAAGTTCAAACCACAAAGAGACTGATCCATTACATTTATCGGAACTTTCTGCACCATGTTTAGCATAATTACCCTTTTTGGGATACTAGGTAAAGTTGTGGTGACCAATAATTCGAGCTTGAATATCTTCTTGTAGTTTTAGATTTATGCAACGAAAAACTCATGAACTTTGAGCTTCTTCTTTATTGTGTTTACAGGCAACATCACCACTGGTCTAGTTTACCTCTCACCAGCGTAAGAGCTGATCGTGCGTGTGTGTGTGTGTGAAAAATCAAGATAGTTGTTTTGTAATTTAAGTTTTCCAACGAAATATTGATATGTGGAATAAACTTTCAGGAAAACGTTTTGGAGAATTGCAAGGAACAGATCAACTGAAGAGTTTGAAAGCATCCCTTACATTTGCAAGTTACTTAACGCATACCAGTGGGTCTACTATGGAATCATCAAGCCGAACAGCGTGCTTGTTGCGACGATTAATGGTTTTGGTGCTGTGGTTGAGCTTGTTTTCATCGTGATATTTCTGATGTTTGCATCTACTCAGAAAATAAGGGTAAGTTTCGATTTAAAGAATGAAGCCAGTACTACCCGTGTTACTGTTCAAGAATAAATCAATATCTCTTCGTGATCTTGATCTTTCTCATCGTGTTTTTGTATGTAACATTAGGTTAGGACAGCCATACTATTTGGAGTTCTGGATTTGGTGTTTCCTGCAGTGTCATTCTTGCTCATGCAGTTGATTTTACATGGACAATTGAGGATTGATATTTCAGGCATGTTTTGTGTTGTCTTCAGTATGATCACATATGGATCACCTCTTTCAGCTATGGTAAGACCATCAATTTCCCTTTAATTGTCATGTTCTCACCTCTTCGGTGTTAGAATCAATCAACTAATTAAGATTTAATCACTGTCATCAAACCCGGTCATGCTCGACAGGTCAATCCATAAACTCGCTGATATAGAACCTAATTAACCAGGTAGAAGTTGATCTTGTCAAAATCCATCAATCCTATCAGAACACTATTTAGTTTTAACTTCTTAAAAATCAACATGTCTAACACGGGACTTGAGCTATGTCCGAGCTTGGTTCAATAATTGTGAAACTAATGTATGGTCTCCTTGAAATGTACAGAAAACAGTGGTAGCAACGAAGAGCGTGGAGTACATGCCATTCCTGCTATCATTTTTTCTCTTCATAAATGGAGGAGTCTGGACTGTGTATGCCTTTCTTACAGAAGACTATTTTGTTGGAGTAAGTTAGAATCTTCTCCCCGCCACCATTTAATTGACAGCATGATTGCTGTCTTTATTAATGAGTGCTGACAGCAACATGTTTTGGATCATATGTAGATACCAAATGGAACTGGGTTTCTTCTGGGGACAGCACAGTTGATTTTATATGTCACATACATGAAGCCTAAGCCCTCCGAGAAAATATCTGAGAACTTGGAGGACGGAAGTAAACATGAGCCCCTTATCCCACCTTCCAATTTGGTTTCCTAGAAAAGTCGAGGTTGGTGTGATGTGAGCACAATGTTTTTTTTTTATCAAAAATATCTCGGATATTTTATTTACCTTTTTATTTTATGTATCAAAGAAAAATAAAAAGAGTGGAAGATTATCTTTCTCTGCCAAAAGAATTGGCCTGATTTGTGGAGTTTCATTTCTTCATGTATGAATAATGAAGTTCCTTTTTCTTAATTTAATCATTAGATTTTTTTAATAATCATCTTAGTTGTTTTTTGAGCTGTCAAAATAATCAAATTATATCAAAATAACTCTTACATGGTTTAATTTTAAATTCAGGTTAAGTAAAAAATTAAATTAAAAAGTTTATTAATCTACTGATTATTATGAATCGATCAACCAGTGAAGCTAGAAATGACATAATTTGATTATATTGTGTTTCTTTTAATGCTATTTCATCAAATCTTTTTAAACTTACATCAAATTTTTTTAATTTATTGTGTTAATTTTACAAAAAAAAATCCAAAAGTTTTCTTAATTATTAAAAAAAAACTAAAAGAAAGACTTTTGACATTGTTATATTTTTTAAAATTTTATCTTTCTATATTTATTTATTTTAAAATTAATATTGATGGTTTCTTTCAAGAAACTCCCCGTGAGATTCTCAAGAGTGCAAAACAAATATCATTCGACTCGTGCTTGATTTTGCCCAACGTTATTTGGGTCTTTTGTTTTTCAAGAAATCAAAACTCAAGGGATTATAATTGACAAATGAAAAAAAAATCAATCCTTTAAAAAAAAGAAAAAAAAAACAAAAAGCTATAGAGAGAGAAAGAGAAGGAAAATTGATCGTCAGCGCCGCCGAGAAGAGAAATAACCGCCACACATGAATTATAATGGAAGTGATCGTTAGACACAATTAGAGACACCAAGACCCTTTTTTGAGATCGGAGGACGCTACTCGTGCTGCCATAACACAGCAGGTCCTCCACACGTGCCAAAGTTTTTTTTTGTCTAGTTTTACTTTGGTCCCTGATTGTATAAAAACTCATCACTTGATACTTAAACTTCATTCCACGTCAGTCCAAACCCTTTTCTTTCAATTTAGTCTCTATTTATCCAAAACATCTTCAATGTCGGCTCAAAATCCATCCAACCCAAGCCTAGTGAAGGCCCAATCGGGAAGAGAATGATGGGAGGGGAATGAAAAAAATAGATGACCGACTAGTTTAGCACACTGTGATCGTGTCCTTGATATGAATTGTGGTTTTTAACCTAAGCAGAACTTGGAATTTTCAAGAGCATTTTTCAAAATTCTGCAATCTGCACCAGACTAATTGAATCACCCCACTAGTAACCTCTGCTGAAGAGGATTTGCCAGGCACAGCTTCAGCCTTCTGTTCCATACCGTCCACAACCTTTTCGAATTTTAGCACACCAAGAGAGAAAGCTTTTCTGCAAACAAAATTTGATGAACACAGCACCAAATGACAGCAGACAGCAAATTAATGATATTAAAAAGCGATGCTTTTGCTACTTGATAGGCAATGAACCTGATACAAAGAAAAGGTACCTTCATTGGGCATACAATGTTTCACCAACGAGTCAACAAACCACTTTTCAACAGACCATGTAGGCTAACTATTCAACGAAACATTCCCTCCAGTGGCATTCCCCTGGCAAGCAAGTACTGCTAATTCTTCACCCAAAGTTGTCGATCCTTTCCCAAATCATTGGAAAGATTCGACTGAATTCCCTTTCTCGAAGGTGATTGTCAGACTAAT
>Ga0325411_1007173_pt1 | contig 12175 bp, 6 predicted proteins | sample PopdelMetagenome_13_FD_206181 | JGI IMG/M metagenome (GOLD analysis project Ga0325411, IMG submission 206181) | Populus deltoides microbial communities from Bellville, Georgia, United States - Xylem-PdIQD-R4 | ecosystem: Host-associated > Plants > Phyllosphere > Stem > Wood/Secondary xylem... | reverse complement strand
AAGTTTATTTCATTAGAAATTAAATAACTAAATATATTATATTTTTTATATTAAGTGAAAATATACTTAAGTTATTAGTTTTTTAAATACCATTAAAGTTTTAGTGTGTTTTTAATTACGATTATAGTTGTTTTTTTTTTAGTTTTAGTAAGCATTCTTTTGCACAACCATTCATATTTGATTTAAAAAAAAAAAATTATACTCAATGACTATTCTACGAGATCCTATCTTTATTATTATGTAATTAAATAAAAAATAATTTCAAAAAAAAAACAAGGTTTCTAAACCAATATAGGTCAATGTCCTAGGAATCGTATTTGATAGGTGAACCTGAGTTGATCCAGGTCAGTCCATATACATTATCTCAATATTTTAAAAATAAAAACAGGTGTATTTTTGTGAATTTATAAAAAATTTCTTACTACTCGAAAATGTGTTATCAATACCTACACATTTTTTTTTCAATCTACATTCAAGAATTGTTTTTACAAAACTTCTCTTGCACATTAAAAGTAGCTTACGATATGGGACCTATCTAGTATGTTCTATAACACAAGTAATTTGTATATTTCTCACATTATTATATTGTGAAAAAGAATGGAGAGAGAAAATCTACTATGGTCAGTGATAAAGTTTGACTATAATATTGATCAATAATACTATTAAATACAATATTTCACCATAAAAAAATCATAAACATCTAGCTTAGATAATCTTATAATCAAAATGGAAAAATATGTAAATTTGAAATTTGAAAATTGAATTTTTATGTTGAGTAGTTATTCGAAAGAGATTTTTAAGTTTAGATTTGAATCTACATATTAGGGAGTATGTAGATGTATTTGTTTTTTTATAAACAAAACAAAACAAATTGAGAATATAGATTTTAAAGGTGAATAACAATATATTGTTGGGATTTGGTATGGTTACCAAATTATGGTGACAAATTAAAAAAAATATGGATGACAACATCTATAGAAAATGGATATTTTACTTGTTAGTATGTTTTTTTTAAAAAAGGGTAAAATAACACATTTTGAAAAAGAATTAGAAAAATAACACAGTTTGTATAGGTCGTAATTGAGAAATACAATATTAAAGTCTGTCACAATTCAAAAACATGACATTTCAAAAAAATTATGGAATGAGCTACACTAATTATGATGAGGAGATAGGAGAGAAAAGGGAGGAAAAAAATAAAATAAAACGATCTTGGAGGTATATCGAAACTCCGATCACAACACCACTAATATCATAAAAAATATCTCAATAAGAGGAATTCAACGGCACCAAGGAGGTCATCAATAGTGATGTAAACTCGGAGGGTAAGAACCTTTGAATCCACACGCAAGAAAAAAAAAATAACTCAAGAAAAATAAAATCAGATTACAAGAAAAAACACAACATAATGATTACCCACGTCAAGACATTGAAGTTATTGAATAAAAAAGACCTCAACCCTATGATTATAATGAATCATGAACTAGAAATATAAAGAAAGAATATCACAAAGACAATTGATCTTTGATAATTCTAAAAAGAAATTAATGAAGAAACAAAAGTATGAACGACCTCGTCACACACAAAATATTATTCTGAAAATCCAAGTCTAAAAAAAACCTAAATACAAGCTAAATAACCCTATTTATAATAAGTAAAAATATTTTAAACAAGGTTGGAGAAATAATAAGAGTATTAATCTAAATAGAAAAAAGAATATTAAACCAACTTGGAAAACAATGTAAATCCTAAACAATAGCTTCTAGACTTTATCGCAAAGCTTTCTAGATTTGTAACTTGTTAACCTAAACATCCAGAATTAACACAATCAACTCTTCTTGAATCTTCTTAGTTTTAGACTTTCTAATAGACTCAATTAGTACCTTTAATGAATATTTTGGTGATACTTACTAATTCACATCAAACAATGACTGGAGTTGGCACACTTGCCGCCAAAGGCAAGTGAACCAGCCACCATCTTTGGGCGGCAAGTGGAGCTCACTCTGATCGTCATTGGTGACTTTTCTTGGTATCGTTATATTTGTATTGTTGAGATCTTTTTTATAGTACCGGGGTGTCTTAATCAGAGCTTCAGTGTGCATTCAAGTCTCTTTCTTTATTTCATCTTTCTTTTTCATCTCTTTCCTCTCCTTATCATGATTTGTGTGGCTCAATTCATAATTTCATTAAAATATTGTATTTCTAAATAACAATAAGTTGAAATGTCACATTTTCAAATTGCGACATGTATAAATTATGTTATTTCACCAATTATTTTTTAAGCTGTGTTATTTTACCTTTAAAAAAGCATGTTAATTTAAAAAAAATCATAAAAAATACCAAAAAAACAATATGGCACACTCTCCTCACTCTTCATCGCTGCCTCATTGGTGACATACTTTCTTGTGGCCATTTTGTCATATGCTCAAATGGATCAGAGAGCTTGTGATCTTATAAACCCATTACTAAAGGTCGTGTATCTCACGAACAGTCGGCAAGGGGATTTTGAGCCTAGAAAGTTTGGCTTCCTCCTTACTCCAATAAGTTGGTGCCGCTATTCACAACCATGGAGGATGTTGGTATGAGCTGAATTGGGTCGCCGTCGTGGTCCTTGGTGTTGGATTGGAAGAAAATGAATATGGTTACCGCCAATGAGAAAAAAATGTGAGCATAAGAGATAATAAAGTCCAATCCTTCTAGCTAAACCATGCTTTCAAATTTGTATAGAGATGTATATGATCAAGGATTATAATGTTTAAATAATTTTAATTTTACTCGAGAATTAGTTTTGGATAAATTAGATTATTTCACTATCAATATGAAAGATAAATAATTAGTAACATATTTTGAAAATCAATTTGACTTGGTTGGGTAGATCAAAAGCCTTAAGTATCTTATCCATCTCTTTTGTCTGAATTCTTTTTGTTAATTTCTCTTGTCTGAATAATTTCAATATCTAATAGGTAGATAGTCATAGTGGAAACTGTAATCTTATTTACATTAATTATAGTACTCGAAGCAATACGATTGATTTTGCATCAGACAAACTCTCAAACAAGATAATTCATTCCAATAATCAACTTCAATGACAATCATAGACCTCAAATGCATACGTGGAATCATGAAAATTCCTAATTCAAAGGCGTGAGAGTGGCGCCTGTCCTCCATTTGCTTTGCTTAGGAAAGGGTAATCTGTGTACCCAACAACAGGATCCTGGGTGTAGAAAGTCTTCCTGATATACTTATTCAGGGGTGCATCAACCTTCAATCTCAAAACTAAGTCTGGGTTTGAGATAAAGAGTCTGCCGTAGGATACCAAATCTGCGTCACCTTCAGCTACAGCTTGTATTCCCAGCTCCCTAGTGAACCCACCACTGCACATGAGTGTACCCTGATATGCCCTTCTCCAAGTCCTGATCATCTGGGCCTCTTCATCTTCGGTGCCAGGTCTGCCTGACTCTGTTTGGCCGTAAGCTGTGTACCGTGGCTGAGTGACATGGAGATAGGTGAGTTTTGAACCCACTTGTACCTGGATTTTGTTAATTCTCTCAATCACTGAAAGGCCTAAGTTGAGTGGATCCGAGTCTGTGGCATCAAGGTGATCAATTGCAGGTGACATTCGGAAAGCTACTCGTTCTGCACCGACAGCTGAGACTACTGCCTGAATCACCTGCATTAAGAATCGGCACCGGTTTTCCATTGATCCACCATACTCATCTATTCTGTCATTGATCCCATCCTTTAAAAATTGATCGATAAGGTAACCATGAGCCCCATGGATCTCAATTCCATCAAAACCTGCAGCCCATATTTTCATTACATGTGTTACTAATCATTGATAATAACGCATGGTATCCAGGTGAGCTCAAGAAGCACCTGTTAGCGCTAAAGTCTAAGCAGATTATCCAGTTAATTAAGAGCCATCAACTTGAATCAACAATACCAGCTAATTAAAAAGGCCAATCACTGTTGCAGTAAAGCCATCCGATTTCAGATGACACTATAGACGACTATAAATTCCACTCCATTGATGATTCCAACATCTCCCAAACAGACCTTCATTAAAACACTAGAAAGTTGCACAGAGATCACACCAATGTTTTTTATGCCCTTGATGAAACATGAGACAATCATTACTCATGAGCAACGGAACTTTTTCAATGAATATTTTATCTAGTAACCAAGAGGAGACATAATCATAGTCATGCCATGTTACTGCAAATGTAAATAATGATTAGAACTCCCATCATAGAGAGGCATCATGGTCACCCTTTAAGGAAAAATTTAGTAAAGCATACTCCATCTCCTCTCAACATGTAATTATGCCCGTCTAAAAGAAAAATAAAATCATCATATATAGCTGCAGCTCCAAAGCCTTGAAATAAAACAAATAAATGTCATTACACTTACCTGCTCGAATGGCATTCAAGGCTGCCTGTCTATAATGCTCCACCGCCTCTAGTATTTCAGAGGTTTCCAAGGCTCGAGGTGCTGGGTATGTTCCATAGGTCCCATCTGGCATGAGAATTCTCCACCTGTTTGAGATGGCCTTGTTTGTTGATGAAATTGGTGCAGCCCCACCAGGTTGATAAACTGATATATTGCACAAATTCAAAATACAATTCTTTCAGAAATTACACTTTGCGTAATTAGTCAACTCGATTTTTTTTATAAGAAAAGAATTCACTCTTGTATGTAATATAACTCAAACGATATATCAATTTCTTTTTCAAATTTCTTCCCTTTCCTTCTTCCCTTCTCTCCATATCTATTTTGTTTCCATCAAAACCCTAAATTAGGAGAACTAAATCGAACAGATTCCTTCATAAGAATATGGGAAAGCCAAAACCCTAAATCAAACCAATCTGCTTGATTTTGCAACATTTTTAGAATTTGAAATTTGAAACTAAAACCATGAATTGAACCACCTCTCTGCTAATCTTCTTTTATAATTTGAAGTTTGACCCAAGCATAAAATTGAAGATGGAGGGTTTGGGTCTACATATTTAGGCCAGTTCATTGAACTTTTCTTTCCAAGCAGTATATTATGCAAATTCCTCCATACATGGATACGACCCCAAAGTGTTCCATCAGATGGAGAAGGTAATTTTTAACTATATTTATTAAAACAAAATTGATTTCTTTGCTCTTAGCCATGTTGTGTATGAAAGAATGAAAGAGATCTACCAAGATTTTGTTGAAAAATCAGATGAACATGGCTTGATTTATACTAGAGATTTGGGTGAAGAAGATGATTTGTCATCTCCAATTGGTTACAGTGGAGAAAAGGCTTTTGCTATCAAAATGCTAGTGGAGGGATGACTTGATTTATACTAGAGATTTTGTTGAAAAATTAGAAGAGCATGGCTTGATTTATACCTTTAAGATGTGAATCCAAGAAGCAGAACCACCTAACCACCTAGTAATGTTGGATAGTATGATGACTTTGAGTTCATAAGGAAAGATAACCAGACTTTTTTGAATGAGGGAATGAAATACACAAACAAGTTCAATTACAAGGTTGATTCTGATAAAACACCACTATGAAAGTTTTAACTCTTGTAATTTTTTGTAAAATTGTAATATTAGTTTGATAATCATATGTTTGATGTCAACCTTGTAATATTAATATTATAGGGATTTTTTAGTAATTAAATAAAATATAATAACAATCTTGTAAATAATTAAATATTCTTTTTTATTGATTTATGTTTTTGTATTGTCATAAAATGTTATGAACTTAAAAACTCGAGAATGTTGGGTATAATTTTTTAAAAAAGAAATCAAAACAGCTACAGGTTTTTTTTGTAATTAACCCTAACAATAAATGTAGCCAATAATGAGAAAGAAAAATATTGCAAGGAAAATTCTGGTTGAAATAAAATGACACCAAGTGCCTGGTTTCAAGTTTACCTTGATGAGATGCACGGCCAACGTGCCAGAGTTGACAGAAGATGATGCTCCCTTTGGCATGAACCGCATTCACTACTTTCTTCCATGCCTCCACTTGAGCATCTGAGTAAATCCCAGGCACATGAGGAAACCTGCTTCCACCCACCATCAATACATGAAGATAATTCTATAAAGCACGCATGCCATAAACAATGCATTTTCATCGAAGCTAAATATTAAGTAAGAGATTGTTTGGCATTGCGTTTGTAACTGTGTTTTATTAAATTTTGAATTTTTTTTTGTTAAAATTGAGTGCGGTTTGTACTTTTTGGATCATTTTTGATGTGCTGATGTCAAAAATGATTTTTAAAAAATAAAAAAATATCATTGACATATATTTCAGCATGAAAAGCTATTTGAAAAGCAACCGCTACCACACTGCCAAACACACTCTAAAAATGACAAGAAAAAACCTTCAAGTATACACATGGATCATTGGTGGGTGGGTGGGTCCGCCATCGGGTCCCACATTAAGATTCATAATTTTCTTGAGGTTTTTTTCTTCATATCAAGCATTTTTGTGATCATCATGTCTATAATATTTTGCTAGATGATCAAAGCTGGCTGGTTATCATTCTTTATATATATAGTAAGACACCTTTGAGAATAAAAAGAAAATGTGTCAGCCCTAATTTCAAAAGTAATTTAGCCATTGTCATGATGGATGGAGAGCTTCATGGTGGCGAGCACCCCGGTTTTCATTTTCTGTATCGAGCGTATTGTTCCATGTGGAAAACTATGATGAGAGAGAGAGAGAGAGAAGGAGATAATAAGACATCAATAATAATAATAATAATAATAAAAAAAAGGAGATAAAATGAGATACTCTTCCCAGTCAAAACATAAGACATCAAGTTGATCGAGTTCAAGTCCAAATCTAAGATCCAAAGTACAAACTATCCTTAGTTTAATATTTATTTATATTTAATTAATGAATCTAAAGTAAAATTAAAATTTATAAAATAAAAAATATTTTACAAAAAAAAAATTATAAAATTATTATAATTATGAAATTCTTATTCAATCAAAGCATTGTTCTTAAATAATCATAAACCATATTTTATTAAGATTATATATTAATTAAAGTTGTTAAGTCTGATGCATAATATGTTTCTTCTTTTATGAAATGAAGCAACTGCTCTCATAAATTGAAGTATGAGAGATATCTGGAACTAATATGTAAGTGTTTGTCATATGACATGTACATTAAACTGACTCGCAAAAAATTTCTATATGGAGAGATCTCCTATGTCTGTGAAAAGGCTCTCATGATAATTGTGTAAGTGATCATTAGACTTGACATCACTAACTTATTTTATATAAGAAATATTATGATTTGATCTTGACCACACGTTATCATAATCAAGGGTAACAAACAAGCAGATATTAGATAACATAAACTATATGAAGGTATTTGAGTAATTAAGAGAATATTCATCACCTTAAATGAATTAGAAAAAAATATTTCATCTATTCTCAAATAGCATTAATTGTGAAATCTTTGGCCAAGGTGTAATGAGTTTTGAAAAGACTTTCAAAATCTTATTTAAAAAATCAATAACTATAATGTTGAAAACTAAAACGATTTAATAAAATAAACATACTTCATGTTATAATATTTAAATCCAAACATTCATGATGAAAGGATAATAATTATACCAAGAAACTAGTCACTAAAAGGTTAAGTCAAATCACTTATGACTTTTCTAATATTTAAAAGACTAGATATCGTATTTAATCTTCAAATATAAATCAATCAATTATTGAATTGATAATAAATTAAATTATTTAATTTATTTAATCTTATTTTATTTAAAAATATGATTTGTATTTGAACCAACTTATTAGAGAACTTAATGAGTTACATATATAAGAAAAATTAGTCAAAATTAAAATATAATAATTAATCAAGTGACTTGATTGTTAATAAAATTTAGAAATTGAGTACTAGAATATAATTAATACATTATATTACAATTGTAGACCTAGAAATAATCAAGTAAGGACTTGGTGGAATAAATTTTAAAATTGACCTAAAATAATATATGTGATATTATTTGAATAGTAAATTGATATTTTATTATTTATAGGGTTTTTAGGTTTTATTATAAATAGAATGTTATGTATGTTATTTTTTAAAAAGAGAGGAGTGAGAAAAGTTGGGTACATAGACCTGTTTGGGATTGTGGTAGCGTTGGTGGTTCAAAGTTTTTTTTGCTTAGAAATGAATCAAAATAAAATTTTTTTTATTTTTTAAAAATTATTTTTGACATCAGCATATCAAAACAATCTAAAAACATAAAAAAATTATTTTTAAAAAAATCTTTTAAATTTTTGAGAATCCAGTTTACACCGCAAAATACACTCATAAATATTTAAAACACATTAAAAAAAAGTTATTACTTTAAAATATAGCAATTGTTCTCTTCTAAAATAATTAGAGGATTCTTTATTAATAATTCGCGTGAATTTATATTAAAAATCAAATATTTGAAGTGCTAGTGGTTTAAACGCTGAATAACTTTAATATATTCAAACTTCCAAAAAGTTTTAAATTTAATATTTTTAAACTGCATGTAAGTATCTCAAGACACCCGACACCACCAACCATAAACAAACAAATACGAGGCCCACCACCACCACCATCACAGCAACCCTCAATCCGATCATAGCATCTGCCACGGAGGTGCAAAAATGAAAAGGTCACCATCAATAGAAGAGAAGATGATGAAATTACCCGGGAGCAGTTGGAGAGATGATAGTGCCTTCGCTGATGAGAAATCCGCCAGGAGTTGATCTCTGCGTGTAGTACTCCACCAGCGCATCCCCTGGTATCCCAAACAACGCCCTGCATCTTGTCATGGGCGCCAGCACCACCCTGTATCCATGGACAATTCCGTCACGTAATAACAAAAGTCAGATGACAAAAATGCCCTCCCGGATCTCACTCTAGATTTTGAACGCCGGAAGGATTTTTTTTTTAATGTCTGAAATAGAAACTAACAACTGAATCAATCCGGCAGTAAGATCTTGAGAGAAAGTGGGATGAACTGACCTGTGAGAGAGGCTGAACTTGCCCATCTTGTAAGGAGAAAACAGAGAGGTTCCTTTGATTCTATTCTCCGCCATTACTTTTGCTTATTCTTTTTCAAGTTACAACACCGGATTGATCTGGCACGATGAGTCAACTGGTCAAGCTGAAACGATAACCCAGACTGCTGGACTAAGGATGGATATGAAAACGAGACACCACAAGAGTTAAAAGTGATATAATAATACATAGTTATATAAGTGAATTTTTTAATTACTTATTTTATTGGATTCATAATGAATAGGGTAGGCATGTTGTCCAATCAACTTTAAAACTGATTAAATTTAAAATTTATATGTATACTCGTCTTCCGTCTTGGATTTGTATAACAATAAATACATAAACTTTTCACGTGCATTTTTTTTATAATTAAAACACATATATATCTATTTAATTAAATAAATCAAGAATTATTTGTATTAATAAATATAAAAAAACATTAACGCGTTTATTTAATTTAACTAGTTGCAGGTTGAATTTTTTTTCTAACACAAATGAATTAATGTGAAGGTGTTGTTAACGTATTTTTTGATATCGAGTAAAAAAATATAACTGTGAATCAAAGGGTCGATGCTTATATTATATATAATAAAATATAGTGAAGATTATATATCTTAATAAACACATGTAAGGTCTCAAACTTATTTTTAACATGGTAGAAAAATGAGACAATGATGCAATTGTTCATTTTTATTTGATATAAGTGGCTAATTCTATGCCGCCCGCTGAGTTGAATCTTTTTAACATAGAAAAATAATGCTCACGTGATAATAATATTTTTAAATGAGTAAGAAAAATTTACGACTTGGATCATTGATTCGAATGGATTCAATAAATTTGGTTATTTAATAATATAATTATAAAAACCAACAAAAAAAACAATGACTATTCGAAAAAAATAAACCCTTGTCAATATTATAAAAAAATATTCTCTAAATATTTTTAAAATATCTCAACTATCTTATTTGATAACAAAACTAAAATTAAATGAGAATAGAAAAAAATCTAAAACTTAATTATCAGCAAATCAAACATTGAATGGCGAATTAAAAAAATAAAAAAATAAAACTCTTACTCAAGTCAATATGTCAAATTCACAGCTCGGTTGTGAGGTTTTGATAACCTAAATAATGGAAGTCATTTAAAAAAATACAATAAAATAATTGAGATCAACTCTCAAGAAAACTAAATAATGAAAGATGAAATTGAAAAAAATCAATTAAAAAATTAAAAAAAAATTCAACTTGTGTTAACTCGACTATCTATAACTTGAGATATGAAACTATAATAACCTCACAGAAAAGAAAGCGGAAAAAGTCACGAAGCTGAGGATTAATAACCTAATATCTAAAGATAAAATTGAAAAAAATCAAGTTTTTTCTTAAAAAAACTTTAAAAAAGTTCAAAGTCAAATCAGACTAATATTTGAAACCCGTGTTATGACATCGGGTTACTCTATAGAAGGAAAACATGAAAAAATCATGAAGTAAAATTCCAACAAAATAAATATCAATCAAAAGAATGAGAACTAACTCTAATATAAAAATTAAATTAAATTAAATAATGAGGGATGAAATTGAAAAATTAAATAAATTAAAAAATAGCAATAAAAAAATAAGCAAAATTCCTATTATTTTTTTTATAGTGTTCTTTTTTGGTATACTTCTTAAATAGTATTATGTGTTTTTTATGGTAATGTTCAAAAAAATATTTCAATTGTTATATGTCTAATATGCAAAAAATAAATAAATAAAGATTTGTACATGAATTTTGAATAAAGATCAAATTCCTATTTTTTTTATTTTTAAATATATTTTTGACATGGTTTTATCAAATTAATTAATTTTCCCCTTCAATCATATTAGTGAATAAGAATAAAACATCTATGTTTTTAATTTTTTATATAACTTTTTCAAATATATTATTCTTGTATTTTTTTCATATAAGTAAATGAAAATAATCGATTCATATTTAATTGAAACTTTCACAATTATAATAATTTTTGTTCTTAAATAAATGTTTCTCAATAAAAAAATATGTTTTCCAAAACAATAAGAAAAATAAGTGAATAAAAAAATAGGATTTGTATTAAATGTTTACATTTTTTATCCCAAATCATTTTATTTTTTTCTAAGCATTTTTTCTTGTTATGTTAAGAAAAAACTTACAAGAATAAAAAAAAAGACAATTTTTATGAAATAAATATTTCTTTTTATAATTTCATTCATTGTTTTTCCTTTCGATTGTAAATTTTATGATTTTAAAATTAAATATAAGATAGATTTCATAGACAAAGTTGTTAAACATGAAAGTCTTGAAAACACTTAACATGAAGGTGAATTAGGTGTTTAATTGAAAATTTAATATCTTAAAAGCTTAATATTTTAACACTTCAAATTGTCAAAATAAATATTTAATATGAGACTGCATAAAATTTTAAAATTAAATATAAGATAGATTTCATAAACAAAGTTGTTAAACATGAAAGTCTTGAAAGCACTTAACATGAAGGTGAAATAGGTGTTTGATTGAAAATTTGATATCTTAAAAGCTTAATCTTTTAACACTTCAAATTGTTAAAATAAATATTTAATATGAGACTGCACAAAGTAAATAAAATAGAAATCAAGAGAAACACATTAAATTTATAGTGCTATTCACAATTGCCTACTCTATTACTTAAACTAATGCCCAAGCATTCACTAGCAACTCATGGTCTTCTTGTAGGTAAGAACTTATCGATCCACTAATATTTTTTCATGGGTTAAAGGGGTCTTTTATTGGACTAACACAATTTTGTAAAAGATTTAAGGATATAGCATAAGATTGAAAAGTATTGGGGAAATAACACACTTTCATATAACTACTAATGAGAATCATAATTTTATTAAACAACCGCTAATAAAAATAATAGTTGTATTAAACAAATACTAATGACAATAACGATTTATTAACACACAAATGTTAATGTGAATAATGGTTGTGTTATGATATAACACGATTTCACCCTAAACCTAACCCCAAATTTAACATAAAACAAGCCTTAAACAACCCTAACCTAAGCCCTAACCAAACCAAACCACAAAGTACCAAACATCAAACTTATAATTTATGGTATGATATTTTAACATC